>Ga0315900_10006516_pt1 | contig 15630 bp, 14 predicted proteins | sample LakEriMetagenome_FD_203521 | JGI IMG/M metagenome (GOLD analysis project Ga0315900, IMG submission 203521) | Freshwater fungal communities from buoy surface, Lake Erie, Ohio, United States - Buoy 12 MA114 | ecosystem: Environmental > Aquatic > Freshwater > Lake > Lake biofilm | place: USA: Lake...
TGGCTGGTGAGCGCTTTCATCGCGCCTTCCGCCGCTTGCCGATTGTCGCACCCACCGTTTCCATGCTGACCGCGCAGGGGCCTTATGCGGAAGTGATCAACCTCGGCCAGGAATGGGCGGCACAAGATCAGCGCATTGCCAATGTTTCCATCATGGGCGGCTTTGCCTATGGCGACACGCCCTTCAATGGTATGGCGGTGATCATCACCGCGACAGACAAGGCAACCGCAGAAGCGCTAGCGGATCAGCTGGCCGCAGCGGCATGGGAAAGGCGCGGGCGCTTCATCGCCAATCTGACCGCTTTGGAAAATGCCACGCAAAAGGCGCTGCATAGCAAGGTGCCGCTTGCCTTCGCTGATGTTGCCGATAATCCCGGCGGCGGTGGGCGCGGCAATACCATGTGGATTCTGGAATCCTTCCATCGCGCCGGGGTGCAGGATTGCCTTGTGGGTGTGATCCATGACCCGGCCTTGGCAGCGGAAGCGCATAAGCTTGGCAAGGGTGCCCGCTTCACCGCGCGATTCAACCGCGATGTCGCAGCGAATGATCCCTTCAGCAAGCCCTTCAGCGCGGAAGCGGAAGTGTTGGCGCTTTCCGATGGCCGTGTGACCGGGCGACGCGGTATCTTCGCTGGCACGGCCATGACTTTGGGGGCCACGGCAGCGCTGAAGATCGGTGGCATCACCGTCGTGGTGATTTCCATTCGCACGCAATGCGCCGATCCGGCCTTCTTCGAACATCTTGGCCTGGATGTGGCGAAGGCGCGCGCCATGGTGGTGAAATCGCGCGGGCATTTCCGCGGTGGCTTTGATGAATTCTTCAAGCATGAACAGATTGTCGAGGTGGATTGCCCCGGCCTCACCTCGCCGATCCTGACGCGGTTTGACTGGAAGCATATGCCAAGACCTGTTTTGCCGATTGATAAGGAAGCGCGCTGGCCATGAAGCTGGATGATCTTCATACCCCTTGCCTGGTGCTGGAACTTGGCATTTTGAAGCGCAATCTGGCGCGCATGGCTGATGCTGTGGCGCGACATCCTGGCTTGAAGCTACGCCCACACATGAAAACAGCGAAAAGCCTCGCCGTGGCGGCTTTGGCAGCGCCCAATCATGGGCCGATCACCGTCAGCACGGTGGCGGAGGCACGGTATTTCGCCGGTGGCGGCTATCGGGATCAGATTTACGCGGTCGGCATCACGCCGCAGAAGCTGCATGCCATTGCTGCACTTAACGCGCAGGGCAATGACGTGAAGATCATCACCGATGATGCGGATGTCGCCAGCGCCATCGCTGCACATTCGGGCGTTCTGCCCACCTTGATCGAAGTTGATTGCGGCGAAGGTCGTGGCGGTATCACGCCGGATTCGGACAAGCTCGCGGAAATAGCGCGGCGCCTCGGCGCGCGCTGCGCCGGCATCATGACTCATGCCGGGCATTCCTATGCGGAACGCAGCGAAGACGGCATGCGCAAAGTGGCGGAAGCCGAGCGCGCGGGTGCTGTGCTCGCGGCCGAGCGTTTGCGCGGCATGGGGATTACGCCGCGCGTTGTCTCGGCCGGGTCTTCACCCACCGCGCTTTACGGGCAATCCATGGCGGGCATCACGGATATTCGCGCCGGTGTCTATATGTTCGGCGATTTGTTCCAGGGCCAGATCGGAACGCATGGCATGGAAGATATTGCGGTGACGGTGCTTTCCGCCGTTACCTCCCGCAAGCAGGACCGCAATGCGGTGCTGATTGATGCGGGCGGCATTGCTCTATCCAAGGATCGCAGCACCCAGGCAGCGCCGAAGGATCTCGGCTTTGGCGTCATGCTGGATCGCTACGGCAAATGGCGCTTTGGGGAGGCGATTGTCGTGCGCACCCATCAGGAACATGGCGAAGTGCGCGGCGCCGGCCCGCTGCCTTTTGCGGAACTTCCCGTCGGTGCCCTGGTGCGCGTGGCGCCGAACCATACCTGCCTGACCGTCGCTGCGCATGACCGTTATTACGTGGTGGATGGCGGGGATGAGGTGATTGCCGTCTGGGATCGGGTGAATGGCTGGTAGGGCGCACGCCCTGTCATGAAAGCTTCACGTGCATCAGACCATGTTTCTACTATACTAGAAACATGGAAACAGAATCCGCCGCTGCGGCTTTTGCCGCCTTGGGCCAGCCCACCCGACTCGCCCTGATCCAAAACCTGCAAAGCGCAGGGCCTGAGGGCCTGCCGGCAGGAGAAATCGCCGAGGCCCTCGGCGTGCCGCCTTCCACGCTTTCCTTCCATTTGCGCGCACTGGAAGACGCCGGGCTGGTCACACCGCAGCGCCAGGGGCGCCAGGTGCTCTACGCCAGCGCCCCGGCGGCCTTTGCTGCGCTGGTCGGGTTTCTGGGCGGGGCAACTGCCCCCATCACCGCCCCAGGCCGGGCCATGCGGGTGCTGTTTCTCTGCACACGCAATTCGGCACGCTCCATCATGGCAGAAGCCATTTTGAATCGTATCGGCGGTGGGCGTTTTCGTGCCTATTCCGCGGGTTCTGAACCCGCGCCGGATGGGCCGCTGCCGGAAGTGCTCGCGCAGCTTCAGGCGCTTGGGCATGATGTGGCGCCTTTGCGCTCCAAATCCTGGGAGGAATTTACCGGCCCCGAAGCAACGCGTTTTGATTTCATCATCGCGCTTTGCGATACGCTGGAAGGCCAGCGCTGCCCGGATTTTGGTGATACCATCACCAGCGCGGCCTGGCCCCTGCCGGACCCCGCGAAATTTTCAGGCGCCGGTGCCGAGCGCGCGACACTCTTGAACGAACTTTATGCGGCGCTGCGGCGCCGGTTGGAAATTTTCATCAGCCTTCCCTTCACCACCCTGGATCGCATGGCGTTGCAGGCACGCGTTGAAGCTTTAGGCAATCCAATGACGGGGGCACGGGCATGAGGGTTGGTATCAATGGCATGGGCCGCATTGGCCGCCTGGCATTTCGTGCCGCTTTCGGTGCGGCAGAACGGGGCGAGGATGATCCACGCCGCGCCAATCGGCTGGATATTGTGCATGTGAATGAAGTGAAGGGCGGTGCGGCGGCGACCGCACATTTGCTTGCCTTTGATAGCGTGCAGGGCCGTTGGCGCGCGCCCATCACAGCGGAAGGCGCGGATGCGCTGCGCATTGGTGAAAAGCCTATCGGCTTCACGGAACACACGACACCGGCAGCGATCCCCTGGGGTGATTTGGGCGTTGATTTGGTACTGGAATGCAGCGGCAAATTCCTGACCGAGGCCACGCTGCGCGGGCATCTTGATCGTGGGGCAAAGCGCGTGATTGTCGCCGCACCCGTCAAGGAAGCTTCCGTCCTCAATATCGTGGTGGGTGTGAATGATGCGCTTTATGACCCAGCGCGCCACCCGATTGTCACCGCCGCATCCTGCACCACCAATTGCCTCGCCCCCGTGGTCAAAGTGGTGCATGAGGCGATTGGGATCAGGCACGGCCAGATCACCACGATTCACGACCCCACCAATACCAATGTAGTGACGGATGCGCCGCATAAGGATTTGCGCCGCGCGCGTTCCGCGATGCTCTCACTCCAGCCCACCACCACCGGGAGTGCGACGGCCATTGCGCTGATCTATCCGGAATTGAAGGGCAAGCTGAATGGTCATGCGGTGCGGGCACCTGTCTTGAATGCCTCGCTCACCGATTGCGTCTTTGAATTGCAGCGCGCCACAAGCGCCGAGAAACTGAACGCGCTTTTCCGCGCTGCCGCTGAAGGCCCGCTAGCAGGCATTCTGGGCTATGAGGATCGGCCGCTGGTTTCCGCCGATTATGCGCGGGATACACGCAGTTCCATCATTGATGCGCCGTCCACTTTGGTCACGGATGGCACCATGGCGAAGATCTATGCCTGGTATGATAATGAAATGGGCTATGCCTGCCGCATGGTGGATCTGGCCTGCATTATGGAAGCGCGCGGCATCTGACATGCGCAATTATGCCATCGTCACCGCCGCCTATTGGGGTTTTACGCTGACCGATGGCGCCTTGCGCATGCTGGTGCTGCTCCATTTCCATAAGCTTGGCTATTCGCCTTTCGCGCTGGCGTTTCTGTTCCTGTTGTATGAGGCGGCGGGGATTGGTGCGAATCTTATCGGCGGCTGGCTTGCCACGCGCTTCGGCATTGCGCGCATGCTGGCCGTCGGGCTTAGCGCACAAATTGCGGGCTTCCTGATGCTATCGGCGCTTTCGCCCGATTGGGTCCCGGCCATGGCGCTGGTCTGGGTGGTGTTGGCGCAAGGCATTTGCGGCATTGCGAAGGACATCACCAAAACCGCTTCCAAATCCGCCATAAAACTGACGGCGGGCGATGCCTCGGGCCGTTTGTTCCGCTGGGTGGCGTGGTTCACCGGCAGCAAGAATGCGATGAAAGGCGTTGGGTTTTTCCTGGGTGGTGTACTGCTGGAAGCGCTTGGCTTTCAGGGCGCACTTTGGCTGATGGCCGCACTGCTGGGAATGATATTGCTGGGCGTTGTCGCCTCCCTGCCCCCGCTGATGGGCAAGGCCAAGGCGTCAGCCTCCATGCGGGAATTCATGGCGCGTGATCGTGGCGTCAATCTACTCGCCGCTGCGCGAGTGCTGTTGTTTGGTGCGCGCGATATTTGGTTCGTGGTGGCGCTGCCCGTGTTTCTCTACTCTTCGGGTTGGAGCTTTACGGCCGTGGGCGGTTTCCTCGCCATCTGGACTATCGGCTACGGCTTGGTGCAGGCAGCAGCGCCAGCGCTGATAAAGCGCAGCGCTGATGGGCTCAGCGCGGAGGTGCCCGCAGTGCGCCTGTGGTGCCTTGGCCTTGCGGTGATACCGCCCGCGCTGATAGCAGCACTTTGGTTGCAAGCAGGCCGCGCTGATCTGGTGCTGGTGGCGGGGCTTTTGGTGTTTGGCTTTGCCTTTGCAGTGAATTCCTCACTGCATTCCTATCTCATCCTGGCCTATGCGGGCTCCAAAAAAGCCGCCGAGGATGTCGGCTTCTACTACGCTGCCAATGCCGCCGGGCGCTTTGCTGGCACGCTGCTGTCGGGCTTGCTCTATCAAATGGCCGGCATCATGGGCGCCTTGTCGGGTGCGGCGGTGATGCTCGGCCTCTGCTGGGCCATCACGCTCTTGCTGCCGCAGGAACGGGGTGCTTACGCTGAAACGGCATGAAAACACTTCTCGTTATTCACCATTCCATGACGGATGGCGCGCGACAAATGGCGCAAGCCGCGTTGGAAGGCGCCATGGCGGAAAGCAACATAGCTGTCGGTGGGCTACATGCCACCGAAGCTGCGCCAGAGGATTTGCTGGCCGCCCATGGCTATATCTTCGTCACACCTGAAAACCTGGCCAGTATGGCCGGCGTAATGAAGGATTTTTTCGATCGCTGCTACTATCCGCTGCTCGATCAAATCCAGGGCCGGCCTTACGCGACCATGATCTGCGCCGGATCGGATGGCACAGGTGCGGCGCGGCAAATCGCGCGCATCGCGACGGGTTGGCGGCTGAAGCCGATTGCGGAGCCGCTGATCGTGATCACGGGTGCGCAAACGCCGGAAGCTATCGCTGCGCCAAAGATCATCAAGGCAGGAGACCTTGCGCGCTGCGAAGAACTCGGCGCCGCATTCTCTGCCGGGCTTGCTACCGGAATTTTTTGATTCAGCTTTCCGGCTTTAGCCCCAGCCGGCGGATCAACCCACCCCAGCGCGCAATGTCGGAAGTGAGCAGCGCACGGAATGACGCTGTATCACTCCCCACCACGGTAAAACCCGCGGTTTCCAAAGCGCGGCGCTGATCGGGCACAGCAAGCGCCTTACCGGTTTCCTCCGCCAGCCGCGCGATACGATCCGCGGGGAAACCCGCCGGCGCGAAAAGCCCAATCCAGGCAATGGCGGGATCGGAAGGCACGCCCGCTTCCGCCATGGTCGGCACTTCAGGCAAAGCCGGGAAACGCTCAGCACTGGTTACCGCCAGCGCACGCACGGAACCATCGCGCACCTGGCCCAGCACGCCGCCGGTTGCGGCGAAGAACGCCTGGATGCGCCCGGCGACCAAATCCAACACCGCCTGACCAACCGCTCGATAGGGCACATGCACAGCTTCAAAACCCTGAGACGCCGCCAAATCCTCCATCACCAGATGGGAAAGCGTTCCCGGCCCGGTGGAGGCATAGCTGATCTTGCCCGGATTGGCCTTGGCAAAGGCGACAAACTCAGCGGCGTTGCGCGCCGGCACCGAAGGATGCACCACCAGCACAAAGGGCAGCCGCGCCAAAAGGCTGATCGGCGCCAGATCCGTCGCCGGATCATAGCCAAGCGCCGGGTTCAGGATTCTCGCCGTGCTGCCCGGCCCGCCAATGGTGACACCCAGCGTATGCCCATCCGTCGCGCGCGCCACGGCTTCCGTGCCGATATGCCCGCCGCCACCAGCGCGGTTTTCAACAATCACCGGCTGGCCAAGTACCTGCTGCAAATGCGGCGCAATGGCCCGCGCTGCGAGATCAGGCGTGGAGCCCCCCGGAAAGGCGCAAATAATCCGTACCGGCCGATCCGGCCAGGCGGCTTGCGCGTGCAACACGCCCGGGCTGGCGGCAAGCCCGGCGCTCAGCGCCAGAAGGGATCGGCGATTGAAGCTATTCATGAGGCATTGTCCGCTGAAAATCAGCCTCACAATGGCGTGAGCAGGCCGGCGCCGCAAGATGAGACCAAAGGCTAATTTATTGGATTAATCTGAAGCCTTAGGTTGGGCGAACACGCTCCGATCATGCGGGTTTCGCGGATCGCGCGTTACCTTTGGCTTGGCCCCGCTTCGATCAGCGCCAAATTCTGCGCCGCCAGGTCGGCGGCAGCGCTATCCGGGGCCAATTCCAGCACCCTTTCCCAATCGCGCCGCGCGGCCTGAACCTCACCGCGCAATTGGCGCAGGATGCCGCGTTCCAAAAGCGCTTCCACATTGCGTGGCGCAAGCCTGAGCGCAGTGGTGATACTGTCTTCCGCCGGACGCAGGCTTTCCAGCCGACGTTGCGCCGCAGCGCGCCAGATCCAGGCCTCGGCCCGATCCGCATCCAACACCACAGCCAGATCAAGATCAGCCAGCGCGCCCGGCACTTGCCCCAGCGCAAGCCGCGCCATGGCGCGTTCCAGCAGTAAATCCGGGTCTTGCGGTGTCAATGCCAGCGCCAAACTCGCCGCCGCTGCCGCGCGTTGCGGCTTACCCGCGGCGCGCCAAGCTTCCGCCGCCTGACCAAACACCGCCGCACGCGCGGCAAGCCCTGCTTCACTGCGGGCGGCGATGCGTTCCAGCGCTTCCGCCGCCGCATCGGCCTCACCAAGGCTAAGCTGGGCCAGCGCTTCGCACTGCGCTGCACCCTCACCACCGCCCTGCATATGCCAATCCCGCGCAAAGCCGCGCGCACCGGCGGGATCAGCCAAAAGCAGATCAAGGCAGCGCGCATATTCTGGCGCTTGAGAAAGCCGGGGCGGTTCCGGCGGCACAGGCAGCGCGGCATCCTGCTGTACGGAGGAAAGCACGCCCGAAAGCCACAAGCCACCAACCGCGCCCAAAGCCAGCAGCGCCGCGGTAACCCCAATCAGCTTTATGGGTCTTCGCACCATCAAGGTTTATATAGCGTGGGGTACGCGCCATGGTAATGAGTGGACATTACAGACAAAGTTTTTGTGATCGCGCGTGGCGGAAAAACCATGGAACAGAAGAACCTGCTGATCATTGCTGGGCTTGGCTATGCCGGGGGCGCCGTGGCCAAGGCCGCTGTCGCCGCCGGCTGGCGGGTGGTGGCTACCTCTCGCCAGCCCGAAAGCCTGAAAGCACCGGCGGGGGTTGAGGTGATCAGCTTCGATGCCGCCGGCCCAACCTTCGCGGCGGCAAGCCATTGGCTGATCACCACACCACCGGACGAAACCGGGGACCCCGTGCTGCGCCGCCACGCCGCTGCGCTGGCTTCAGGAAATCAGCGCTGGATTGGCTATCTTTCCACCACCGGGGTCTATGGGGATCGTGGAGGTGGCACAGTGAATGAGGCAACAGCGCCCGCCCCCGGCCAGCCGCGCAGCCAAAGACGCTTGGCGGCGGAAGAAGCCTGGCGCGCCGCGCGGCCCGCGGGTGCTGCTTTGGATATTTGCCGTGTTGGCGGGATTTACGGGCCGGGGCGCGCGCCCTTTGCCGAATTACGTGCGGGCGTTGCGCGGCGCGTGGTGAAGCCAGGCCACAGCTTCAGCCGCATTCACCGCGATGACATTGCCCATGCGGTCATGGCTGCCATCAGCAACACGCCAGCACCGGGCTGCCGCGTGTTGAACTTTGTGGATGATGAACCGGCCGATAGCGCGGCCGTCATGGAAGAAGCAGCGCGGCTTCTGGGTATGGTGCCACCGCCCGCGATTCCGTTTGAAGAAGCGCGCGCCAGCATGTCCTCCATGGCACTTTCCTTCTGGTCGGAAAATCGCCGCGTGGCGAATGCCGCGACCAAGGCAGCGCTTGGAATCACGTGGCGCTACCCGAGTTATCGTGAGGGGCTGGCGGCAAGTTTGGATTAGCGGCGCCAGGGACCAAAACTGAAAAGGCGCTGACCACCATAATGAGGTCAGCGCCAAGTAGGAGGATTATTGCAGGCGTGACCCCATGGCAAAGATCACGCCTTTAGACTTGAACGGGCAGATAAGTGTGCATTACGCCACCCTTACCCGCTCGATAAAGCCAGTCATGGCGCGGGACAAATCATCGGACCGTCCAGCCAGGCCCTTCGCGGTGCTGAGGACTTGGGCCGCAGTAGCGCTGCTCTCAGTTGCGGTCTTCACAACCAGAGAGACGTCGCCCCGTACGCCATCGGTCAATGACGATGTACGATTCACGTTCGTCGCGACGTCTGCGATCACCGCATTCTGTTCCTCAATCGCCGCAGCGATTGTCGAAGCAATGTGCTCAAGCTCCCCAATCGCCTGAGAGATTTCCCCGATATTCACAACCGCGGCGCTGGTGGCGCTTTGAACACCCAGGATCTGATCGCTGATTTCAGCAGTCGCCTTCGCCGTTTGGGCCGCAAGGGCCTTCACTTCACTGGCAACCACCGCAAAGCCCTTACCTGCCTCACCCGCACGCGCCGCTTCGATGGTTGCATTAAGCGCGAGAAGATTGGTCTGGGCAGCGATGGTATTGATCAGCTCAACCACATTGCCAATGCGTCCGACCGCCTCAGCAAGCATATTGATTTGCTGAGTCGTCCGTGCCGCATTCTGCACCGCTTCCTGAGTCTTGGCCGAGGAGCTTTGAATCTGACGGCTGATCTCAGTCACTGAAGATGTCATCTGCTCCGTCGCGGCAGCAACACCGGAGGCGATGCCCGAGGTTTCCTCGGCTGAGTGAAGCACCGATTTCGACCGATCACCCACTGCGCCGGCTGAATTCTGCATGGACTGGGCAGCTGTCGTCATTTCACGCGCATTGTCATTGAGCGATTTGACGATACCACCGATTTCCTTTTCGAATTCAGAGGCGATAGTCTCCATTTCAACCTTGCGTTGGGCCGCGCGCTGTTCTTCCGCAGCTTGCTTTTCCGCTTCCAGGGAAGCCACGCGAATGGCGTTGTCACGGAAGACCAACAAGGAACGGGACATATCGCCAATTTCATCCGTGCTCTTCAGGTCGTTGATGGTGACCGAAGTGTCGCCATCGGCCAGGCTCGCCATTGCCTTGGTCGTGGCGACCAGGCGGCGGGCAATACGGGCAAAGAGCAGCCAGGAAATGAACATGACAACCGCCAACCCAGCCAGGGAAAGCGAGATATCCATGATCATGTCAGAGCGCACCTGGGCCACAGCTTCCTGGGCGCTGCGTGCCGCAAAGGCGCTAAACGCCAGGGTGGATGCTTCGATCTGACCCAGCGACTCACCAGAACGTACGAAGAAGGTGTTGAAGTCAAGCGGGTAATTGCCGGTAACCGCACCGGAAAGCACGGACTGCCTTAACGCAGCGTAGTTCTGCCCATAGGCGGATACGATCCTTTCGAATGCCGGGAGCACGCCTTCCGGAAGCGTACGACGAAGGGTTGAAAGAGCTTCAAAGGCCGCTTCCGCCCGCCCCGTCAATTCGCTTGCAGCCATCATGGCCGCAGGTGACATGGGTTGGTTGTGCAAGAGCGCCACCGCCAGATAGGTGCGCGACTGCCCTTCATATTCGCGTATCCGCCAGGCGCGATAGGCAGCCTGCACCGCTTCTTCCGCATTTGCTGCGCGAATGGCAGAGGTTTCAATCATGCCGGCCAGGATGCCTTGCATGCCACGAATGGCTGCAATGATTTCCTGTGGCAGGGCGTCCGCGTTGCTGGCACGTTCCTGGCGTGGGACCGAGACAGCCGTATCCGCACGAGAGCGCAGCGCGGCAAGGTTGGAACGCGCCGTCCTCAAGGCATTGATGGTTTCCTGCTTGTTCTTGAGCTCGACCGAGGATTCAAGATGCGCCAACAGGGCGTCAAGTTGCTGTTCCGATACCCGGCGCTGTTCCATGCGCAGGTTAGCGAACTGCGTCGGCAATGCTGTGTCCAGCGTCAAGCCAACCTGCGTGACAGAACGTTCCAGGGACATCGGCATAAGGGCCCGGTAGCCGAGCTCCAGCGCCACGCTGACTTCAAGTCCCCTTTTGGCAAGCGTGCTCTCATGCAGTTTATCACGAACAACTATTGCGGTTACCGAAGCAACCAGCACAGTCAGCAGGGCTCCGATCCCGAGGCCCATATTGCGTATTGAAATGCGCATTCCAAGCGTCTCCTTTCACTTCAACTTTGTGAGTGGACTATGGATTACAGTTACTTCATGAAAAATAAGTTAGGATGCCCCGACCTTCTGGCGTCTGGCCGAAGAATCAGGTGATCAGGACCGCCAGGAGAGGTCCGAATTGCCGAGGAAGATTCTTGGATATTTGTCGTGACGGGGCGCGCTGCAGCACCAATCATGGATGCGGGCATGCAATGGTTTGGTCGCTACCGGGCACCGAAGCAGACCACTTTGGTTATCGCTACAAGCCAGGTACAGCCTAACCAAACAGAGGCGCCAGCGTCTCCGCCAACAATGCCAAATCCGCATCCCGTGACAGCCGATGATCACCATCCTTGATCAGCGTCACGCGTACATCGTCGCCTGTCACCGCTGCCGCGATGCGCAGCGCGTGGCGCCAGGGCACATCCGGGTCCTGCTGGCCCTGCAAAATGCGCAAGGGGTAATCAATCGCTATTGGCCCACGCAGCAAAAGCTGATTGCGGCCATCTTCGATCAGCGCGCGGGTGATGGGATAAGGCGCGCCGTATTCGCTTGGCCTATGCCAGACGCCATCGCGCAAAATCGCCTCACGAATTTCCGGCGAGAATTCCGCCCACATCAAATCCTCAGTAAAATCCGGCGCTGGCGCTATACCTATCAGCGCGCGCACCGCAACCTTGCGCCGCGCAGCCAGCAGCAGCGCAATCCAGCCGCCCATGGAAGACCCGATCAGGATTTGCGGGCCTTCCGTCAGCGTCGCAATCACAGAAGCCGCATCCTCAGCCCAGCGCCCGATCGTGCCATCGGCGAAGCGCCCTTCTGATGTGCCATGGCCGGAATAATCAAAGCGCAAAAACGCCTGCCCACGCGCGGCACACCATGCCGCGAGGAATTCCGCCTTGCTGCCGGTCATGTCACTATTGAAGCCGCCCAAAAACACTACTCCAGGCCCGCGCCCGGCGATGCGCCGCCAGGCCAGGTGCACGCCATCGCCGCGATCAAGCCGCCCGGTTTCTTCCTTCATGCGCGGGGCAATCCACGCGCGGCGAGGGAAGCAAACAACGCCCCAATGCCATAACGCCAGGGCGGGCATTCATCGGTGCGATCCACCTCATTCACCAATACCCCAAGCCGGGGCGAAGCAATCCGCACCACATCCCCTTCACGATGCGTGAAGCCCATGCCAGGCGCGCCACGATCCTTGGCCGGCGAAAACGGCGTACCAAGATAAAGCACCGCGCCATCCGGATATTGATGATGCGCACCAATCATTTGCGAAACCACATCAGCGGGGTCACGACTGATCGCGCCCACCGGCCCGCTTTCTGCCAATTCAAACCCATCACGCCCGGTGATCGTCAGGCTCAGTTCCGCGCGCCGCACATCTTCCAAGGTAAAGCCCGCATCAAACAACCGGATCATCGGCCCCAAGGCGGCTGAGGCGTTATTGTCCTTCGCACGCCCCAGCAAAAGCGCGCTGCGCCCTTCCACATCCCGCAGATTGACATCATTGCCGAGTGTCGCACCCTGAATGCGCCCCTTGCCATTCACCACCATCACCGCTTCCGGTTCAGGGTTGGACCAGGCGGAGACAGGATGCACACCAATCTTGCTGCCCGTGCCAACAGAAGCCATGGCGGGACATTTGGTGAAAATTTCTGCATCCGGGCCAATGCCCACTTCAAGGTATTGGCTCCACCAGCCCTTTTTCAGCAAAGCGGCCTTCAAGCGCATCGCTTCCGCGCTACCCGGAATAATCGCGGCAAGGTCATCACCGATGATGCTACGAAATTCAGCGCGCACAGCCTCCGCCTGACCGGCATCGCCGCGGCAGCGTTCTTCCACCACGCGTTCCAGCATGCTCCGCACATAAGTCACGCCGGCGGCCTTCACCGTTTGCAGATCAATGGGCGAAAGCAGGAAGGGCTTGGCCGGGTCGCGCGCATCCCAGGCGGAATTGGCCAATAGCGCGGCGAGATCGAGTGTGATGGGCTGCCCGCGCCGCATCATGGCGCCAATCGCATCATCTTCTTCCAGAAAACGTGAAGCCGTGCCGAAAGCGGGCGTCAGGTCATGGGCGCTGCCACGCGCGAAGCCGATCACGCAGGGCCCTTCGGGAAGCATGATCCGGGCGCAGAAATGCCCCTCGGCAAAATCCACCGGCAAATGGCTGGAAGTGATTTGCATGGCGTCCCCCGTTTTTGCTCCGCCATTTTGCGTGAAATGACGCAGCATCGCCAGGGTGCTTGCGCTGCATCAAGAAGCTGGGTTGCGCATTCGGTTTGTCTCTGCCGATGCAGGAAATGATCGCCGCGCCCACCCTTGGCATTGGGCACCCCTTCCTTTCCGCCGCTGGCCCCGCGGCTGCCCGCGCCCTGATGGCAGCCGCCGCGCCCATCACCGTGCCGCGCCGCGATGCTATCTTTGCCCCAGACATCGAACCAACAGCGCTTTACCTTTTGCTGGAAGGCTCAGTCGGGCTTTCCATGCAGGGTCAGGATGGCACGCCTGGCCTGCTTGAGATTATCGGCCCCGGCGAATGCTTCTTAATGCCTGCGGTGATCCTGGGCGGCCCCTGGCCCTTCGGGGCCGAGGCTTTGGCGCCCAGCCGCCTGCTCCGAATCCCAATTGAAGCCTTCCACACCACCATGGCTAAGGAACCGCGGCTGACGGAGGCAAGCCTCGCACAAATGGCGCAGCAGTGGCGGGGCTTGGCGGAACAATTGCTGGAATTGAAGCTTACCAAAGCAAGCGAACGCGTGGCGCATTTCCTGACGGGGCGGCTGATGCCAGGCGGGTGGGTCGCGATGCCTGAACCCCGCGCGGCCATTGCCGCCAAGCTCGGCATGACGCCGGAAAGCCTCTCACGCGTGATGCATGGGCTGGAAGCGGCGGGGCTGGTGCGGCTGCAAGGAAGGCGCGTCGAAGTGCCGGATGCCGCAGCACTGAACCAGGGCTCCCGGGCTTCCGGCCATTAGATTAAGCGGATAGGCTCCCCCAAAACGGAGGATTGCCCATGGCCCGCGTACCTGATTTGACGGTAAATGATCTGGCGGAAGCTGATCGAGACCTACTGAAGCGCCCGATTGCGCTCCACAAGGCGCTGGTCAATAGCCCCAAGGCGGCGCGCGCCTTCTCGGGCCTTGGGCAATTCATCCGCTACGGGTCCCGCCTTGACCCTCGGCTTAGGGAATTGGCCATTTTGCAGGTCGGCTGGCAGGCGCGCTCACCTTATGAATGGTCACATCACGTGAAGATCGGCAAGGATTTCGGCGTCAGCGATGCCGATATCCAGGGCCTGATCGCTGAAAGCGCCGGGCAGGCATCGGCGCTTGAACCGCTGGCCAAGCTGGTACTGCTGGCAGCCCGTGAAGCCGCGGCCGGGCCAGGGGTATCTGAGGCTACCTATAAGGCGCTCACCGCGCATTTTGACCATGAATTGATGGTGGATCTGGTCCTGACCATTTCGTTTTACTGCGCGGTGGTGCGCGCCCTTTCATCCCTGGCGATTGAGGTTGAGCCAGAATACCAGCCCTATCTGGATCAATACCCATTGCCGGCCTGAGGGTGAATTTTACTAAAACGCTGATTCAAATAAATTAAATTTACCGGCTGGGGTTAGCGAACGCCCCGGCCGGCGCAGCTTTCGGGCGAAGCAGCAGCCCCGCCACCCACCCCAGGGTTGCAAATTATTTTCGATTTAAGGAGTTCCTGAGGGCGCGCGTTAACCTTTTGGTTAATGCTCCCGATGAAGAATGCGTCAACCGAAGGAGAGCGGTTGGACGATGGAACTCAGGATGGTCAAGGCCGGGGTGCTGGATATGGCGGTGGAAATGCACGGCCCCGAAGCTGGGCCGGTCGCCATCCTGCTGCATGGCTTTCCCGATGATGTCCGTGTCTGGGATGGCGTGGCGCCTGAACTTGCCGCCCAGGGCTTCCGCGTGCTGGTGCCATATCTGCGCGGCTATGGCCCAACCCGCTTTTTGGATGCGGCGACGCCCCGTTCCGGCGAACAGGCAGCGCTTGGGGCGGATTTGCTGGCGCTGATGGATGCGCTGGCGATCCCGAAGGCGATCCTGGCCGGTTATGATTGGGGCGGGCGGGCGGCCTGTGTGGTGGCAGCCCTGTGGCCAGAACGGGTGATCGGCCTGGTTTCCGCAAATGGCTATAATATTCAGGACATTGCGGGGAGTATTCACCCCGCCGCGCCAGCGCAAGAAGCGCGCCATTGGTATCAATGGTACCTGCAAACAGACAGGGGCGCGGCGGGCTTGGCCCAGAATCGGCACAGTCTTTGTGAGCTTCTGTGGCGTCTTTGGTCGCCCAATATGGGCTTCACCGCCGAAAGCTACGCCAAAACGGCGGCCAGCTTCGACAATCCTGATTTCGTGGCGGTTGCGGTGCATTCCTATCGCCATCGCCATCGGGCAGTGGCGGGCGACCCCGCCTATGCGGCGATTGAAGCCCAGCTTGCCACCCGCCCGATGATCACCGTGCCAAGCCTGGTGTTGCACGGGGCGGAGGATGGCGTGGACCCGCCAAGCAATAGCGCCGGCTGCGCCCGGCACTTCGCCCGGCTTTTGGCACGTAAGGTTGTTCCGGTATCCGGACACTTCCTGCCACGCGAGTCGCCGGATGAATTTTTAGCCGCGATTCATCTTTTAGTAATCACTTCTTAGGGGAGAAATGACCAATGGTCGTAAATTTCTGTCGAAAAACTCAGTTTAAGTATTTTTCTTTATCAAGAAATTTACTTTTTTGGACGATTATCGTTCATGGGACGCGAGGGGCTGATATTTCCTATTTCAATTCCCTGCGAAACTCAGTAACTTCTTTCTTGTCGGTCAAAAGGAGCGATCAATGCGTG
>Ga0315900_10006517_pt1 | contig 15629 bp, 21 predicted proteins | sample LakEriMetagenome_FD_203521 | JGI IMG/M metagenome (GOLD analysis project Ga0315900, IMG submission 203521) | Freshwater fungal communities from buoy surface, Lake Erie, Ohio, United States - Buoy 12 MA114 | ecosystem: Environmental > Aquatic > Freshwater > Lake > Lake biofilm | place: USA: Lake...
AAAAAAAGCCCCTATGTGCCTTATTTCGCGCAAGGTTGCATCGATTACATAATACGCGAAGGTTTGACAGCTCATCAGTGCCACCTTTATGCCTCTCCACAATGTGATCAATGGTCAGGTTGTCCTCAGCCATACAGTTTGAGCAATACCTACCATCACGCTTGAAGACCATCTCTCGAATCTTGCGCCATTGGGTCGTACTGCCTGTCTTACGCAGTGATGAACTCACCTTGATCTCCTTTCCATGTGATCCCAACCCTCTTGATCAATAGCCTTCAGTGCCAGCTTAAACCTCTTGTAATGATCAACAACGACAGGGTAAGGAGCTGGATACTGTCTCAGGGTTTGCGCGTGTAATAGCTTTTCAAGACTTGCATCAAAGCTAATCAATCGAGTCTCATGATCCAGGCTCTTGCCTACATTGAGCCAATACAAGCGATGTCTTTCAATGGTATTTGTACCATCGACAATGACGCTCTTGCCTTGTTGTAATGCACGCTTGCCATTAGCTCTTAGGCTTGCCATAAATTCATCACGATCAAGATCGCGGACAATGCGTATTGCTTCAGTCGATGCAACATATTCATCATTTCGATTCTGTTTGAGCCAGGTTGTCTTGCCAGCTCCAGGAGCGCCCATTAACACGGTAATCAATACCAGCCTCGCTTTAATGATGATGCCAATGCTCCATCACATATCTTGCCATCATATCTTGCATCGATATATCGCAGTGTTGCTTTTATTTGTTGTCTTGGGTTTAAATCGCGATACCAGGTGGATCGCATTTGTCCTAGACCGTAATGACTTCCATTCTTTGCCCAATAACGCCAGGACGATTCACGATGTATTAGATCATTGAAGCATACAAATTCATTCCAATTGCTAATCAGATTATGAGCATAAAGCTTCAAATTCATCACATCATTTTGATTAGCATTTGCAGGTGTAGATATGACCGTCAGAGCCGCAAAGCCGCTAAGACATAGGACTGCCCTTAGCGATCGACCTAGCGAGCTAACACGCGAAGCGGCTCGCGGTCGCGCCAGGAGCGTACTGATGCTGTCAAGTCTGAGCGTGCAAGATTGGGTGATTCTTGACAATTCGGACACCTACTTTCGCCATTGCCTGATGTATTCCACTATACGCTCCACATCTGTGGATAACTCTGCATCGGCGTATATTTGCTCAATCTCCAATGCCAAAGCTTCAAGCCATTGCCGTGAGAAGTCAGACATCAGGCTCGAATGTCTCTAATTGGACAACGCCCATTACGCCACAACCGTGACATTCTGCGACAACCTTGTCGGCTGGCATGCGATCCTGGAAGTCACGCACGATCGAATGCTCGGTCTTAAGCTTGCAGATTCGGCATAGTATTTTCAGCATAAGACGATCTCCTGTAAGTATCGATGGATCGCAGGTGTAATTGACCAACCCACCATGATGAATCTTTGCTCGATTTGAATCGGTCTTGTTTAGCCACAGCAATCGGTATCCAGCCTTTGATGTAATAGGTCGGACACGATCCTGTGACAAGAATAGCAATGTCTGATGACCGGTCACGCGGCACGATAATCAATGATCCATCAGCCCATTTAGTCCATTTGACTTCGATATTTGACCCTACATCAGCTTGTGCCTTAAAGCGTTCATCACCGAGATCACCATACGGAAGCCCGAGATATTCGCCCACGACCATCTCAGCGGCAATTGATTCCATTTGCAAAGCACAAAATTCAAAGAAATTGGACTTTAAGCGATTCCAATCTCCAGGATTGTCTTCTTTGCGGGTATATGCACCTGAGAATTGAGCCCAATATCTTTCAGCTCTGATCTGACCAACTTGACTTGCTTTGATTTGTTGTTCTGCCGTCAAGGTGTATTTCATTCGTTCAGCTCCTTGAGCGTCATCATCATCGGCAATCGATGGTATGCAATGGCATCGATCACCTTTGCCCTACCTTCAGGCTGGAATCGCGTGCTGATATATGGCGCTTTATCCACGATCGTGATGAATGACAAGATTTCGCCTGATGTCGGGTGTATTGCATCATTGCCGTGAATCTCGATGTCTTCAAGCAATACCTTGCGATATGATTCTCGTACCGATTCAATGATCTCAGTCGGTGCATTCTCTTTCGTCCAGCGTAAGAATGCGGCATCATCGGTTATGACCGCAGATCGTTTTGGCTTGATGAGCGATACTTTGGCAATTTCATCGCCGTCAAGACTTGCCTTCGCCGCATCAGCGCCCACAGCTTCTAAAGCTTGAGCAAATTCTGCTCTCAGCTTCTCTTTGGCATCTTTGGCAGAATCAGCAATGACCGTGATTGCCGCCAATTCCAAAGCAATATCACGCAGGCTTTTCATCGACCACGCTCATTCAAGTAATCCTGATAGTCACTTGGGCTCAACCATTGCCCATCGACTTGCTTCCACCATATCGGCGCACATTGATCCTGGCGCGACTTTGATGGGCAGGTATAGCCGTGATAAGCCTTGCCCGTTTTGTCTGATGTGCCTGATTTCTCCAGCATGTGACCGTGCTTGCATACAGGTGACTGTGGCACGATCTGACCGCCCAAGCCCGCCTGTAATGATTGAATGGCTTCAGCCATCGATGGCACGGGATTGCTCCACTGATCCGTTTGAGCTTTGGCTTTCATCTGCTCAATCTCGTATGCCGTTAAAAGCCCGTGTGCCGCGTCCTGGCGGCTTTTGTGGTCGTCTTCGATTCTTTGTACCCGCTCCATATCCTGACGGGTCGGACGGGCTTCGGAAGGCGTTAAAGCGCCAATCACGCGACCGTATGCTGATGTCACGCAATTCTCGACCCACCAATTTGCATTGATCTTTGATGAATCGCGTACTTCATAAGCGTAATCGGTAGCGGCTGGCTTCTCGTCCTCATAATTTCTAAAAGCCAAAGCTTTGACCAAGATATATCCACCTTTGATGTCAATGTCTTCGATGTAGCATTCCAGGCGACCTGTCGGGAATTCGGATCGGAATCTCTTGATCCTGGCATTTACATCTTCATAATTGTCAAGGTTGAATGCCATTATTCATCAGCTCCAACCTGTGATGATCCGCGAGTCTTGCCGCGCGTAAAGCCGCGTGCATAGCCTTCGCCCCACCCATCTTCATGACCCTTGCTAAATCCGACCATATACGCTAAAGCCATCAACGCCAGGCAGGTCAGAATGCCTGTGATGCTCATATTGATTTCTTCCATTGTCTTGCTCCTGATCGAGCGACACATTCGGTCGCTCTTGTATCAGTGTGAAGCACAGCTCTGACAGAATCAAGAATCCCGTTCAGATTTCGGCGTGTCGCCTAGCTTTGGCTTAGACTTTAAGCCATTACCTGCAAGTACGCCACCAAGCGCACCGGTCAGAAATATCGCCAGCGTCTTGAGAAGATCAATGAATGCCGCGTCATTAGGAGCTTGCGCGCCAATAGGTTGCGTCACAAATATCAATGCGTAAGTAATGCCGAAGCTAATAATCAGAAATACAAAAGCGAGGACTGATCCAATGATCAGGATCAGTCGAGCGTGTATGTCTTCAGGGGTAAGGCGGCGCTGGTATTTAGGGCTTCGAGCGTTCAACGATGTCGCCAACCAAGTCTGAAGCACAGACTCCCGTGACTTTGCATTGCGGCGGCTGGCATTCATTGGCGTACCAATTCTCGAACTCTTGGCAGGGGTATCTGACCCACCCATCGTAACCACAGCTTGATACCCCTAGCGCAAGAAGCCCTGCAATTATTCCTTTGAGCGCCCGAATGCGGAATCGTTGGGATTTAGCCATCGCAAGATCACGGGTGCAACGGCGCTTACGCCTGCCATTGCAATCGCCTTCGGCTCGGTTACGCCAGCAAGATACACAGCCAATCCAGCCGCAAGGAATGAACGCGCCCAAGACGCGAGAAGTGCCTTTGCCTGAATCATTTTTTTTTGCCTTTCTTCTTGACTTTGCTCGCGGCTTCCTCGCTCGCCTTGACTTCAGGATACTCAAGCTTTGATGGTGCGTACTTAGGACGGGAGAAACCGACTACGGGCGAGCCTGCCCCAAGCGAGCGTGTCTTGATCATGACCATGCCGCCATTTCTTTGATTCCCGCCCGCAGGTGCGGTATTACCCTCGACAGTAATGATTGCGCCGTCCTGGACTGCAACGACAATTCCGATATGACTGATGCGATCCACGCCATCATGCGGGAAGTCAAAAAATACAAGATCACCTGGCAGTGGATTCTCTGTATGCCAGCGACCGACATCTTTCATTCGAGCCGCTCCCATTGCAGTGCTTACCATTGATGGCAATTTCACGCCAGCTTGATGAGCGCACCAATTGACGAATGATCCGCACCAAGCCAGCCCATTGGCTTTTGTAAATTCACCGTATTTTGTGATGTTGTCAGGTGTCTCGATATAGCCCACTTCAGCTAATGCCACTTCGCATAAGCGTTGAGCTGTGGCTTCAGGATATAAACTCAAGCCAATCACCTTCACTTTCATTCCAATAATAATGACCGTCTTTAGGTTTCGGCTTGGGCGCTTGCCAATCGAAATTATCGTCTAACAACCATGACGGATAAGGTTGCGGCGCGATAAATACATCATTGATTGGATCATACTTGTAAGTCACGCCAGCAAATTGCTTGCGAAATTTATTGTTGTATGAAGTCTGCTTCCACAAATCATGTTGATGTAATGCTGTTAAAAAAGCAATTCCTGATGCTTCTTCATCGTCAATATCCAATACATCGTTATTTACGCAATGAACCGCAATTACTTCATTGTTTTGATTTAACTTTGCGAAGTGTGCCATCAGACTTTGATACTCCCATCGCCTGTCCATACATAATAAGTGTAACCGCCGCTTTCAGTCCTTGTCGGACTTCCCGTTGTCGCACTTGCTGTATATGTTCCGCTTGTTCTTAAGATAACAATTCCTGATCCACCGTTGCCGCCATAAGAACCACCATCGTAACCACGAGAGCCACCACCGCCGCCACCCGTATTTGCCGTTCCTGCAACGCCTTGTCCTGAACTCGATGGAGCGCCTGCTCCACCGCCACCAGCACCGCCAGCACCTGAAGACCCGCCATAATAAACACCACCACCACCGCCGCCCGCGTAATACCCACTCACACCTGTCGATGTTGCAGTTGCCCAAGAAGACCAAGTGTCTTTACCTGCTCCACCTGTCGCACCATTATCACTTGTGGCAGTTGGCGAACCACCGACAGCGCCAGCGCCGCCACCGCCGCTTGAAGGTGCATTACCTGATGGAGAAGTGTTTGAATAAAAGCCACCTGAGTTCCCATAACCCGTTGCACCGCCGCTATTACCTTGTGTGGCAGAACCGCCTGCTGTTGCACTGAATCGCCCACCGCCACCTGAACCACCACTGCGACCATTTGACGCGGCGTTATATCCACCACCACCGCCGCCTTTTGCGGTTATGGTGTCAAATACGGAATCACTCCCGTCAGTTGTTCCATCGGTAGTTGTGCGCGCACCGCCGCCACCAATTGTCACGGTGTAAGTTGTGCCGCCGTTTAGTGTCCTGTTGTCTTGCTGGCATAGACCGCCCGCACCACCGCCACCACCACTGAATGCTGTGCCGCCTGATCCACCACCTGCAATAACTAAGACATCAAATAATCTAGTGCGCGGATAATTTTGTGCCGCAATAATTCCAAGAATTGTCATGCAATATCGCCAATCACATACCAGGAATCAGTGGCGACTTTGACGCAAGATGCGGCTGAATATTGTGCGCGCAATTTAGGTTGTGCCGCCGTTCCACCCGTAGAGAGAATCGTTGTCGTACCCGATGAAACAGCCTTGATTGTTGTCTGTCCTGCGCCGATTTGAATTACATTGATGACAGTGCCAATTGCGAATGCCACGCTCGCATTCGTAGGAATTAAGAAATCGTTAGCTGATGCAACGCTCATCGTTACAAGCTTTTGATCTGCGTCAGCCAATACCACAGTATAAGAAGCAGTCTGAGCATTAAGTGTTAATTTTGATCCTGCCGCGTAGTCATAAGCAATGCCGACTGATCCCGATGTGCCACCGCCTGTAATAGGCGATGTGACAGTCACAGCCGTGATGTCTCCTTGATCATTGTTTATCCAGGTGTAATCAAGATCAGTATTTGAATTTTTAGCCAAAATTTGACCGGTCGTGCCGCCTTTGAGATCGACCAAAGCTGTATCGATGTCCTGACCAAGTGTTGCAATTGCGGTCGCACCGTCTTTGACTAAATCAGTCGATTGTGGAATATCCCACCCAAAATTCGTGGTCGTGGTCGCCATATTTATTCTCCTTTACGCCACGATTGTGGCATCTAGCCATGTCAGTGTAGGGGATAAGGTGTTCCAATACTCGGTGACAGGCACGGAATTCCATCGGAATGCCTGAAGCGAGAATGAGATTGGAGAGACATTTAATTTCAGCGTCACCGATTTAACGCCAGCCGTCCAAGTCCAGCCCTCAACAAAGCCCTGAAAGTTTGATCCCATGTTTATCGGCAGACCCGTAATATTGACAGGCATACCCATGAAGACATTAATCAATGAATCTCGGTCGTTATTACTAATCAAATCATTTGCCAGGTTAAAGCTGACCGAATCAAATATCGCTTGCGGATAGGCTCTCAGCGTCAAATAGAATTGCGCTTGACTTGTAGCGTCTGCACCATTCTCAAGCGATGTCGATATGTTCTGCGCCAATTTGCCGTATGTGCGAATTGATGTTGCGTCCTCAGCACTGTGTTGCTGACCGTTTTTGTATGTAATCGTGATCGAATTTCGAACATCGCCGCCGCGCACTGCGGTCTTCAAGCCACGCGCCAAAGCGTCAGTATTAGCCGATAAATCCACATATCCGTTAGCCGCGAGATACTGGCTTCGATGAGTCGAGTCGGCATAACCGATGCGACCTGATGCGTCTTCATAGATATACCCAAGCCCCGATGTCGCCAGCGCCGCAACAAGTGAATAAATATCGGTCGTGCTGGCAGATCGATTTGCCAGCTCATAATCGCCTGGACGGTCAATCTCGCCCAAGCCTGTGTTCAGGGCATTAGCCCAAGTCTCAGTGGGATCATAAGCCGCCCAAGTTAGCGCGGCGGGCACATCATTCCATTGACCGAATAACACTTGTTCCAGGATCGTGTATATCTGATTGCCATCAAAATCCGTACTGAGTACGCCTTCAGTCAAGGATCGTGGCAATCGAGCCAAAGCCCCAAGCGCAATAATGCTGATGGTCTGAGCATCGCCCACCGTACCCACTGATGTGATTTCAGTGGCATATTCGGCAATAAAGCCGCCAAAAATATTGACATAAGCGCCCGTTGAATCCTTGATTTGTACGGTCAGACCGTCATTGATGTCAAGGGTGGTCGTTGTATTGTCAAGCTTGATCAGTTGCAGATTGCAATAACCCGCCACAGCTTGCTCATAAATATTTGTGCGACCTGATGAAATTGTCAGATTGGTCAGCGTGATGTTTTGGTATTCCACGCCTTCGATTAAGACCTTCCATTCGGGCGTATAAGCCGTCATGCTGACACCAAGCCACCCGCTCCGATTGTGCCGCGATAAAAGCTATTGTTGAGAATATCCACAATCTGACGCGCAACGCCTTCCTGATCAAGAGCGCCCGTCACATTAATATTGAAATTATTGACCACACCACCGCCACCAAGCTTGTTATTTGGCACGATCACACCGTCAGTCTTTGGCACGAACATCTCAGCGCCGCGCTCACCTACGACATACGAAGTACCAGCTTTGACTGATCCGCCTTCAGCTCGACCGCCACCAAAAGCCGATGAAATCAGATTGCTAATGCCTTTCACGACAGGATTGCCCGTGACTAAATTGATCAAAGATTTAACGCCACTGACCACATCGCCAATTGCATCGGCGACTGCCGCAAATCCTTTGACCAGCCCCGCGATGATTGATCCTAAAGCTGAGAATGCCGTGCCTAATCCCTTGCCGACAATTGGCAAGACATCTGAGACAAGGAATTTCACAAAAGTTTTGAAGCCGTCAATCAATGGCTTCAGTGATTCATAATTCTGATCAATTGCAGTCTTGACTTTGTTGAATGCTGAGAATATGCCTTGAATGACCGGTGTGACGGTCTTGATGATTGCAGGTATGACCACATTGACCAGGAATTGATACCACCTCTGCAATGCTGGCAATGCTTCTTCGCGAATAAAAATAAATAAATCTGTGAAGACAGGCGACAATTGATTGCCAATTTTGTCTGCGAAATCCTGGATCGCGGGTATGCCTTTATCAACAAAATTGGTAATTAATGGCGTGATGGCATCAAGTACGAATGATCCCACAGTCTCTTTCGCTTCATCGAATGCAATGCCTAATCGTTCCATCTTGCCTGAGAATGTCTCAGCCTGCTCTGTGGCTTGACCGCCAAAAGTTGTTGCAAGTTGTTTTGTGACTTCATCAAAAGTCATCGATTTCAATTCGGCGGCTGATAGTCCTACGCCCAAGCGACCAAGCGCCGCAGTATTACCATCGAAGCCGCGAGCCAAAGCCGCGCTGACCGATTCGAGAGATTTGCCGCTTCCCGCCGCAATATCTAAAGCAAGTGCCTGAAGTCTTTGCGCTTCCTCAACTGATTTTGTACTTCTCACTAACCGATCAAAGCTTGGACGCAATTGATCATCAGTGACACCGACTGCCACAGCCGTCTTTGATATGTATTTCTCAACATTGGCGACGACTTCATCGCTTGCGCCTGCGACATTGCGAAGGCTAGTAGCTAAAGCGGTCTGTGCCTTTTCGTCCTCGATTGCCGCCTTGACACCATCAACCAAAAGCTTGCCAGCGTATGCCGCCGCCGCCGCACCTGCCGCCGCGAATGCCAATCCCGCTTTCTTGCCAAAGTCTGCGACTTTACTGCCAAATCCTTCGACCTCATTTGATCCAGCCGAGAGCTTCTTGCGTAGATCATCGACATCGGCAAGTATCGACAGCTTGAGTGTGCGTGATCCTGCCATCAGTCGAACCTCTTAACAATCTCCGAGAATGATTGCTCCCATTGTTTCACAAGCTCGCCCTGATTAGCGCGAAGCGTGGGATATATAAAATAACCTTGTGGGCTCCAGGACGGGAATTGATTGAATCTTTTTGATCCAAATTCCATACCAGCCCAAAGTTGTTGAGTTGTTGCACCGCCTGAGAATTTTTGACTTGCAAAGCCGATTGATAACTCTCCGACTTTTGATGACTTGACGACTTTTGATCCTTTGGCAATATTGACTGCCACCGCAGTGGCTTTTGTCCTGCCGTATGCGGCGGCGATAATTTTGTCACGCAAGAAATCAGCCAAAGCATTGGATTTCTTTTTGGCTTCTTCAAGCGCCTGTTCGTCCATTGCTTTGAACGCGCGCTTGATTGCAGTCAGCTCTTTTTTGTCATAGCTGATTGCGTCCTGTGCCATTGCGCTTCTCCAATACTTCAATCGCCGTCATAATGTCTTCAGCCGATGTCCATTCCGACATCGGAATTCCTGTGGCGATCGCCAGCTCGACAATTAGCCGCCCGACTGATCCGCCGCCGTGACTTTTGGGTTTAGTGGGCTCGCATCTATGTCTGCCACAGTCTCGATCCAGGTATCGAATGGAAGTGATGGCTTGCCTGCCGCTTCACGCTTGATTGCGTGATACGCCAAAAAAGCAAGATCAGTCATTCCGAGAAGATTGTCTCCTTTGATGTCTGTGATCCTGCGACCTGTTTTTGTCTCCCATTTGACCCATTCAGGCGGCAATACCGTCACCGATATTTGCTCGCCTGAATTGAAAGTCACTTCAAGTCCTAACTTCATGCTCCTGATGTCCTATCTCTTAGCTGAATGTCTCGGTGGGTGTGCCGACAACGGTGAATGAGAAGCTGACGGTCTGTGCATCGGGTGAAGTACCGCCTACGCTTGGGAATGCTGGCATTACATTAAAAGCAAAGACAGCGCCCGATACCGCAGTCAGTGAGACTGCCAAAGTTGTATTAGGTGCGCTTTCGGTTGCATTCCATAAAGCTTCGCAAAGCGAATCAACCGCGCCCCAATCGGCGAGCATCTCCATTTCAAAGCTCCACTGATCATCAATGTGCTTATAGGCTTTTTGGTACAAAGTCTGATAAGTCTCGATGGTCGGATCATTACTGAGCGTTGCCGATAAAGCTTGCTCATCGTAATTTTTGGTCGCGATCGTCAAGACTAGATCGCGCCCCGTGATGACGGTCGTTGCCATGATTACTCCTTAATTGGTCTGAGTGAAGTATGTCGAAATATTGATGTCAGCCGTTAGATATTGAGCCGCACCAATTTGTGTCACCAATGGACGCTCCACAACGCCCACGATGTATCCAGCAGGCAAAGCCGCTAGAATGCTAATAATTAGCTTCTCGATATTATCGAGAGAAGCTGGATTGCTGTTATACGACACGATTGCCGTTGCAACCATATTTACTTTTATTTTGACATTGCCTTTTGATAGCAATTGTGGCTCAAAATAAGGTGATCCAGGTACTAAGACGATTGCAGGCGATATGACTGACTCAGGCACGCTGTTGTATGTCGATGCGGCAAGTCCTGAGAATGCTGTCTTGAGCGCATCACGAATATCGACTTGAATTGAATTGGCGGGCATTATTGAGCCATTGTTTCGACATCAAGATACGGTGCGAGCAAAGCTTGGACTCTCGATAGCAATGATCGCCCAAGACGGAATGGCGTAGGTGCAAAATCTACGCCTTCGAGCTGACCGCCAATCGAGAGTCGGGATTGAAATATTTCTGTGCTGACAACATAGACCGCAGATTCGACTGCGGGAGTGCTAGCGTACAAAGTCGCCGCGTCATAGCCTGATAAGTATGCAGTGCCTTGTGGTATTGATGGCTGAAGCTCGATGTCTGCATTTGTAACCGCGCATGAGAATACTTGACCATTAAAGTCGATCGAATATCCCGCAGGCAAGAATGGGAATGGATAACCATATTGCGGCGTGTATTCTGAAATAAATCGATAATCATTTGTGACGGTTTTTGTGCCGTTAAATACTGATGGAAGTCCTGAGATCACAATGCTTTGACCGGTCGTGAATCCGTGCGGGCGTATTGTGTAATAAAAAGCGACATTATCTTTCAATTGAACCCACGCGACTTTAGAACTATTTTGTACCAGCATCGGAAGGATTATGTTCTCCGCGCTGTCAATAATTTGATTCAAATATGTGTCATCGTAAAGAGCAGAGCTAACACCAAGCACATTTCGCAATTGAGTTGCAGTGATTATTGCTGGCATTAGCTCTGATCCTTTCGATTCGGCTGGACTGACTCAGGAGCGAATCAGTCCATGACTAGGTGGCTGATTAAGCCTTGTTATTCTTGAAAGCACCAGCCGCAATCTTCGTGACGATGGAACCATATCCATACATCATGATTGAGACTTGACCTGTTGAGATCAAGTTACTGCGAAGCTGGAATGATGGGCTTTCGAACCATTGATACGCATCGCGATCAACAATAAGGATTGTTCCATCTCCATCGCCGCCGTTGTTGTAATCGACATAAAGATCAAGACCTGCGACATTGCCGCGAAGTGATGAAGGTGTTACAACACCGCCTGCATTTTGTGGCTGTGATGCGTTGTAAATAGGACGACCGTTATCGTTCAAGGTCATGATATTTGACCATTGACCGCTCGATACAATCATGCTTGACGCAAATTTCTGAGTATTGCCATAAACGCTTGCCGCACCACGCGCAACAATTCCAAGAAGTTCTGCGGCTGTTGGATAGGTGGCGACAGTTGTGCTGTCAAGTGTTGCACCTGCAATAAGGGCGTTATTTACTGCCGCATTTGTAGCCTTCGCATACGCACCTGCGAGAGTCCGCATCAATTCCTCAAAAAAGGCAGGACTTGTGCGATCTAGCAATTCAACAGAGAAAGTCTGTTGTCCTGCATACTTTTTGACTGTTGCAGTTACAAAAGCCGCATTTTGATCGGTTTCGCTTGGTGCATTGCCTTCGGCAGTGTCAGCGACAGTTGGTACAACGGTGATTTTAGGCAATTCGAAGGACATGCCAGCATCAGGCAATACACCTGAGCTGATGGCTTCAATGCTTGGACGGAATGTATTTGTGAGCCCGTTGATCACTGTTGTGAGCTGTCGGGTGGGTACGAGACCCGCATTGTCAGTTGTATCTGCGGCGGCGGCGACATAAAGACGAGCATCTTCATCACCTAGCGCGGCGCGTACAGTGTTCTCGAGATACTTGATCGGGCTTGGATCAAGGCGTGGCTTTGCATAGAAAGCTGGACGCGATGACGCTTCGATCTTGAGTGAAGCTTCCACCGTCTCTTGAGCGGCAGGAGCGTCTTGAACGGTAGTGTCTTCCACTTGTTCTCCTTCGGTCGGGTTTGTTGGTACATCTGAAGCATCTTCAGCTTCAGAATCTTCTTTGTCTTCGCTCGCGGCGACATCTGCAACGCGAGCAGATCGCACTGCGGGCTCTGTCACCAGGCTGACCTCAATTAATTCGCTGGCAATAATGATCATTGCGCCGTCTTCAGTCTCATAATCATCGACTGCAACGCCGACTGAGAATCCATCACGCAGACCTGCCATTGCTTCCTCAAGTGCGTCATTGCCTGATGTTGTATTGGCAATCTTGAAAGTTGCATTGATTCCGACCAATTTATCTTTCTCATATACTTCGTCCATCGACAAAGTACGACCAATTGGGCGTGTCATATCGTGTTCAAGATTTAATTTCACAGGTGTCATTGGCACTGATCCAGCACGGAAGATTGTGCGTCCTGCGCTTGTTAATGCAACTTCATCGAATGTCACAATGCGTCCTGAGATTGTGCGCGCATTTGAATCTGCGGCAGTAATCTTTAACGGTACTTGTATCTTCATCGGATCATGTCTTCCTCTCTGCGAATTTCATCGGGTGTAATTGCGCCGATGCCTGACAAAATCTGATAAACCTGAGCGCGTTCCAATGGATTGCCACGCAAGAATTCTCCAAAATTAAAGCGTGCGTATTGTCCTGATGGTAGAAAGTCACTTTGGCTCAAGCGTTGTTCAATGACAGTCATCACGGGCTTGAGAGAGTAATCAATTAGATCGCGTCTCTGATTAATCGCATTAGAATATGTGTTTGATTGCGGATCAGAGGACGCGAACCAGGCTGGAATGCCGATTGCGCGGCATAATTCCAAAGCAATGTATTGACGGGCTTCATTGAGCTGTATTTCGGAAGGATTAAAGCCCAATTTCTCTAGTACGACATCAGCATTCAAAAATGCAGTCGCACGCTCTTTGCGAGCTTTAGACCAGGAATCCAAAAGTGTGCGAATGCGATCTCCTGGCATTGCAGTGCCATTTGTCTTCATCACAGTCAATGGCGCTGGCTCTTTCGCATAATTCAATGCCGTGCGTTCTAACCATGCGCCAGCTTTGATCGTCTGTCCTGCACGATTGAGTAATCCTTCATCCATTCCCATAAAGACTTTCATATCTTCATTTCGGACAGGATTGCCATCAATCAAATAACCCGTGATCTCAGTGCTTTTTGCATTTGTCTTGACAGTAACGCGAGTGGGCGCAATTCTTTCTGCGGCGCGAACTCTGCCGTCTTCTGCGTAACGATCTATGACACGCAAATATCCGTAACCATAAAAAATTATGTCCTCAGCGATCCAGCTCCATACATTTGCACCTGGCACGCGTGGATCAGGCTGATTAATAACGCGCGGCGGCTCGATACGAGTCTCGGTGGATTTCTGCCATACATCGATGTATGTGCTGGCAACTGTTGAACAAATTATGTTCCTGGCGCGTGCCAATGTGGGCACCGCCATCGCTTCCTCGCGAAGCGCCGTTGTCGATGTTGAGAAATATGATCCAAAAGCATCGAATGAATTGACGGGCAGATATTCGGCGGCGGCTGTAACTTGTACGGGTGCAGGATTAGGCGCACCGACAATGAGATCGCGCAATTTCATGTCTGAATTGTCGCGCTCTTATACATCTACCCAATGAGAATATCTACTTCCGTCTCCTGGCGTGTCGCAAAGTGAGTTACAAGCGCCGATGCGACAGTCGCGCAGACTGCGACCTTTGAAGCGCGCCGTCCAATAACCCACGCCCCATCGCCATACGGTAATTTTGAAGCTGAAAGAATTTGCTTGGTCAATTCAGGCTGACCTTTATGCCGTAGCCGCTTTGATACGACCGCCGATAAAAGTTGATCACAGCTCATCGCATATTCAACGCCATCGATGTCGGTTGTGGGTATTCCTGCGGGCGATAGCCGCATTGCAATCGCTGATGCCGTGCGCTTGGAATAGACCACAGATTCGAGAGCTGTAAAGCGGCGGGCATAAGGCGCGATGTCATTGGCGATTGTCTTATCGTCAAGCGATACAGGGTTGTGCCAGGTGTGAAGAAGCTGGACAAAGAAGCGTTCATCGTCAATTCGTTGTGCCGCAACCAAAGCACCGTGTCGCCGATCAGGGCTGAGATCAATTCCAAGCCATGTTGTCTTGCTTTCGTCCAGCTTCAACGATGTATCTTCGCAATCTGCCCATTCCTGGCTCGGGATTGCGGGATTGATGCTATCGACCCACCTACAAAGCACCTCTGTCCTGAAGACATCAGGCGCGTCATTAGTCGCCGATGCAATGTTGTCGATATGGATCGTGCGACCCATTGACGGATTCGCGTGCTTCCAATTCTCAATGTCGTGAATATCATCAGTCGGCGCTGACCATTCAAAGTAACCAATATCGTCATTGCCTGCACCTGCCGATGCTTGCAACCCGCGCTCGCGTAGCTGATTCAAAATTACGGAATGACTATCGCCTGCATTGCTGAGTGTCCATACCTGCGGATTCTTCGCCGCCATCATCGTGTATTTCATCGATGACCAAGCGTCCAGGTCTTTGTGTTCCCGTAATTCGTCCATGAAGACTGTCTCGGGCTTTGAAATTCCACGCGCGGCGCTGTTAGCGGCTTTGACCATGTATCGCGATCCGTGAATTGTCTCGACTTCTTCCGATCCGTGAGCCCATCGAATTTTTTTAACTTGCTTTGATAACGATTCGTTACCTTCAATAATATTGACCAGGTGTCGGAATGTCTCAAGCGATGTTGTCAATCGATGTGCTGATCCAATTTGAAGCGAATCCTTTTGGACAAATAATCCCCAAAGAATGCGGGAGATCATAAGCGTACTTTTGCCATTCTGACGAGCCACGACCGCGCATACCAATGGGAAGTGAAATCTGCCGTCAGGCTTGACGCGCATTGCCTGGACTGCCAGGTATTTCTGCCAGCCCATAAGCTCCAAGCCGCATTGTGCGCTGAAATCGATCAATTCCCACCCACGCGAACGCAGATTAGGCACGCGAGATTGAATTCTTGGCTTCATATACCCGAATTCCACACCGCCTAATCCCGATGCGCCCTGAATGAGCCTGAGATCAGCCATGTGCGACCGATTCAGTCTGAGCCTGGCTCGAACTAGGTTTAGTGTTCCCGTTTTGTGGTGAAAGAAGACCAC
>Ga0315900_10006518_pt1 | contig 15628 bp, 8 predicted proteins | sample LakEriMetagenome_FD_203521 | JGI IMG/M metagenome (GOLD analysis project Ga0315900, IMG submission 203521) | Freshwater fungal communities from buoy surface, Lake Erie, Ohio, United States - Buoy 12 MA114 | ecosystem: Environmental > Aquatic > Freshwater > Lake > Lake biofilm | place: USA: Lake...
CCGAGCCCATTCTTTTATTCAATGAAGCGGATGCTATCTTGGGTAAAAGATTCCATGCGAAGTCCAGCGTTGATAAATCCTTTAACTCGCTGCAGAATATTTTGCTTCAGCAGTTGGAAGATTTTGAAGGAATCTTTATTGCCACAACCAATTTGGCCAATCACCTGGATGATGCTTTTGACAGACGCTTTCTATATAAAGTGCAGTTCAATCGCCCGAAAATCGAGGTACGAAGAAAGATTTTTCAGCAGGCATTTCCGGACTGTGAGCAATCATTTCTTGAGCAACAGCTTCAGGGATTTGATTTGACAGGCGGACAGATCATGAATGTAAAAAAGAAAATGACCATTACATTATTGATTGAGCCGGGCAGGACCTTGCAGGAGTTGTTGCCTCAATTGATTCGGGAGGAAGTGTCACTTTCTTCGCCGGCACAGCCGGCACCGATTGGTTTTGTTAAGCCACCATCTATGAATTGAAACCTGTTGCTATGAGTAATTCTAAGGAGTTCGAAGTAAAAATTCAATTGAAAGGGGGGAGTTCTATAGTTACTATTGTCTTTGCCGAAAATGATTTCCGAGCCCGTCAGTTGATAAAAATGCAATACGCTCACGTGATGGCCAACATACAAAGTGTGCGTGAATTGCGCTGATAGGACCTCCTTTTTTTTCTCCGCATGCTCTTCTCTCGTCATTCGAAAGATGATGCGGTAAGGAAAATCACTGAGGTACTTAACTTGTCCATCAGAAAATCAAATTATCCGCACATTCACCCTCGGACTCACCAGAGCGGGTCGCATGTGCCGTCCCCTGTTCGGACTAATAATTACTTTGGTACGAGGTGTTCTGAGCGGGGCCACAATAACCTGGGTTCGGGGCATTGGAGTACGCAACATAGTCCTTCCGGGCTGCACTGTAGCAACTGTTCTTGCTGTTGTGCAGGAAACGAGCAGGGTCATCACTAAAAGGTAGGATAGTATTTTCATGGCATTCTTTTGTAGATTGACTGCAGGCGATATCCCGGGTTTAATTGGTAACACCCCTATCTGCTGATTTTAACAATTATGATGCAATGAAAGTAAATTGAGTTTTTTTCTTCGAGTAATATTTCTCCAAAGGCTTACTTTCTCCGCCATAGAAACAGCGTTGGTTGATTGTTCCGAAAAGTTTCTTGTTGTTTATTAATAACATCTTGTTTATAGCCAGGATAGAATATATCAATCCTATAAAGACAAAAACAGGAAAAACCCTGTTTTTTACTCGGAAGGGGGGGGGGGGTAACTTTACCTTGCGTAATTAAAATACTATTTATGAAAGAAAAATCATCTAAATCAAAAACGGCCTATTATTTTTTTTTGGGATCAACCCAAAATCATATGACCAAAAATTTAGTTTTCATTTTTTTTATTTCTATATTGTCTTTTTTTGCTTGTCGAAGAGAGTCTCAATTCATTGTTAAGGAAAAAGTTCCACTTACTAATGCTAAAACTTGGATGGAGAAGTTTATCACAACCAATCAAGTTAATCCTATGTTTGATAACATTATATATCATTGGGAGAAGGCGTCAAATTTCAGATTCAAAAACGGCTATAATGTAATTACGATTCCCATCACATATTTAAACCAAAGACCAGAATATACAGGAAGACAAGTTTTATATCTCTATCCTTGGAAAAATGGGAAAGGATTTTATTCAACAATTTTCGAAATTGTTCCTGATATTAGCCACCTCAAAAATAATAATGGCGATATTGATTTGAAAACATTTAGTGGTCAAATATGTGCTTGGGATCTAGTAAAGGGTTTTGTTCGGGGAGCTACATATTTAAATGGATCAGCTCAAAGAAATATTAAAGTAAAATATGACAAGAATCAAACCCTCGATATCAGTACAAATAAGGATTGGGGGTTAATCGCCAATTCCACAACACTTCCTAGCGTTACAGTTACTGGTTTTAGGCCTGCGCCTAATTGGGGATTTTTTTGGGTCACCTTAATGAATAATTTAGGGTATTCTACTTCATTTTTATGGGACGGTGGCGGATCAAATCCCTGTGAATATACGGGATGTGGATCTGAAAACCCTGCAGATTATTTTGATCCAAATACTATCAATAGTTTGTCGCAAGAGCTAACTGACCAGCAGTGGTTAGATGAAAAGGTGAAAGATAGCACTAATAACCCTTGTGTGTCAGATGTACTTAGTAGTTTGTCTTCTATAAATGAAAAACTACCTAAATTAATAAGAAGTTTCTTTAGTTCTGATGCGAATTTTAGCATGACACTAACAATGGAGGATTTAGGAAAAAAAAGTGGAGGAGCGACTAAACCAAATGTTTCGACAAATGACTTTAAAGTCAGTATTAATAAATATTTTAATCAAGCGACTGATTTGGCATTAGCAACGACTATAATTCATGAGGCATTTCATTGTCAACTTATGTCTTGGTTTAGAGAGGCGCAAATAAATAATAATTTGGCTTTGCAACAGGAACTAGCAACTCAATATGGTTATATATTTACTTCTGAAACGCGGTCAATTGATAGTAGTCTTGCTGCTATAGTACATGGCATGAATCCGACACAGCATCAAGATATAGTAAATCGATATAAAGGTATGATTGCAAATGCACTTTTTGAATTTGCAAAAGCACGAGGAATAAAAAATATCGATATTGAATATTGTGAAGATTTAGCCTTGTCGGGAACTATGGATAGTAAGGCATTTGAGGATTTAGAAGATGATGAAAAACAAAGAATAATAGACAGGGTGAATGCAGAAAAAGACCCCATGCGAAATAAGGGGCTTAATATTAATCGTGTTGACTCAAAAGGGAGTCCATGTAAGTAAAAAAATCTATCATGAACTTAAAACTTATATTTTTTTCTTTAACCCTTTTCTTTTTCAATAAAGCCGATTGCCAAAATGGTAATGTGAAATTGGGGGTTTATGAAAGTGGAATAACTTCAACCATTGAAGGATATTGGTTGTTAAAGCATGACTCTACTTTTGTTTTTATACAATTTGAGGGTAATTATACTAAACATATAGGCAATGGTAAATGGATGCTTGAAAAAGACACCATGATTAAATTTACATTTAGTACAGAATTATTACCCGTGTTACAAAATTTGACCTTTCAATATATAGCCGCAACTAAGTCACCGTTTGATTCCATATTTATAACTGGACGAATAAAAGACCAGGCAAACAATAACATTCAACATGCTTCTGTTATAATAAATGAAACATATCTAATAATTTCTGACACAAGTGGCTTTTTTAATGTCACTCTCCCCAGAAATTTTACGCCTAAAAACTTAGTAATAGTAAATAAGATATTTGACAATGAAATAGTAGAATTAATATTAAACCCAAATGTAAACTTTCATCAGTTGAATATCATTATTCCTAAAAGTGACTCTTTAAAGTGTTATTCTGCATATAGTTCAAATTTATTTACTCAGCCATTGCTATACAAAAAAGATGTTTTATTAAGATATTACAATACACAACCAGTAAAGAAAAGACACAATTCAATTACATTTATAAGTGAGGATAGGAATGTACTATTGAACAAGCTATTAAAAGCGATGGAAATTCAACCCCTCTATCAGTCGAATTTAAAACAACTTTACGATTTAATTAATAAATGACTTTTGATTTAATCTTAGAAGGGATGCAAGCCTGTATATTAGCAAGCCTGTATCCCTATTTTTTTTAATTCACTGGAAAAATTTTAAAGTAGTTATTACTATAGTACTTATTTTAATAGCTGTTCTAATAGAAAGTAGAACATTATTTCTCATAACATTAATGGTTTATTTTTATTTGAATGATAAAAAAATAAAAATAAAAGTTATTTATAAAATTGCGTTTTTTTTCTTTTAATTGCTTTATTAACAAATATAAATTCTGATTCTGTATTTGGGAGATTGTTCATTTGGAGGAACATTCTGGCTAATTTTTTAGAAATTCCTTTTTTCGGGTTTGGACCAGATACTTTTAAGATTAAATATGCAAACTGGCAGATATCATATTTTGAATCACATAAAGAATATAGTTGCTTTCACAAATTAGCTGATTCTCCTTCATTTGCCTTCAATGAAGTATTACATTTTTATATTGAGTATGGAGTTTTTTCAATATTTATTTTTTTACTGCTTTTGATTTATAACACAAGAAATGCATTATTCGAAAAAAATTATTTGCTTAGGATTTGTAGTCTGTCAAATTTAATAATAATCACTATTTCAATGTTCTCATATACGCTTCACAGCATATGGGTGTTGTTAATACTTATATTTAACCATTTTGTTATTTTATTAAATAAATATGGCCTAAGCTACCATATTGTCTTTAGGATTAGTATTGTTCTAACCATTTTTTTCTGCATAACGTTTTATTATCAAAAAAGAGAAGTTAAAAATATGTGGAAATACTTGAAAACACTACCAATTAATGCCTCTAATGAAAAAGAAAAAATTTATATTGATTTATTCAAAGATTTGAGTCAAGACCAGTATTTTCTTCATGATTACTGCAAATTTTTACTTGATGAAAAGAAGCATGCTATTAATTTGAGCATTATTCATAGTTCTAAGAAATATTTTAATCAGTTTGAACGAAATTTACTTTTAGGCAATGTGCATATGCAGCTTTTAAATTACGATAGTGCGTATTTATACTTTATGAAGGCTCATCTTATTATTCCATCTCGCTTTATTCCAGTTTATAATCTTATGACTGTTTCATTTCAATTAGGTGATACAATATTGGCGAAAATGTATGCTCTCCAAATTGTAAATATGCCAGTAAAAATAGACAATCCAATATCATTTCAGATAAAAAAAGAAGCAGCCATTCTTATTGAAAAATTTTAGTTTTAGATTCTGGGCTATCTTACTTCTTTGAAACCTGGTCATTTTGAATTAGTAGCGGTCGTGATGGTGGTAGAAATTAATTGTAGCAGTGGAAGTAGTGGTGGTTGATCCGGAAATGGAAGTGTGACACCAATTAGTGGTGGTAACTGGTGGAATTGTGATTCGGGTTGGCCTTGGTACACAGGCGGGGGCGATTGGGGGAACTGGGAGTGGTGGTGGACTGCTGGTGGCGGTAGTGGTATCGGATTTTCGCCAACAGTTACCACACTTTCAAATACATTAGGACTGTCGTATTCTCAATCACTTTGGTTGGAAAATAAATCATCACTTCCCGACGCCTATTATATTGGTAAGAATTGAATCCATACGCAAAGTCTTCTCACTTCATTCGAAAGACTATGTGGCGGTGAAAAGGCGAAATTCTGTTTAGAGATGCATGCTATTTTCCCAACACCCGCATGAATGCTAACAACTCTTCCTGTGAAGGACGGCGATAAAAAATACCTTGTTCCCCTTTCCGGCGAATGCCGCGAACAAACAGATAGTAAACCCCTCCGATATGCTTGTCGTATTCAAAATCGGGTAGTCGCTGCTGTAAAAACTTATAGAGGGCAGACAGGTATATGAAATACTGTAAGTGATAATTATTATTGCTCATTGCTTCCTGCACAGCAGCAGCGCCATAATCATCGGTCTGGTATCCGAGATGATTGGTCTTCCAGTCCACTATATAATACCTTCCCTCATGATAACCGATGAAGTCAATCTTCCCATTCATCAATCCCTGCCATTCTTGTCCGTCTTTCAAATGAAAAGGGGTATCACCAGTTGAGAGTGACATCAACTCGCGGGTCATGAACTCTTGTACAGGAAAATTAAATTCCAGTTCAGTGAGTCGGCTTGCAGGCGTAAGCTGTTTGAGTTGCCAGCTTTGACCGCCAGCCTTTAGCTCCAGTTCACTTAACTCTTCTGTCATTTGTTTCAAACCTTCCGTATGCGTTGCTTCCAGTCCGGGCGCCATGCGTTGCAGTGATCGGCTTACCATGGTTGTCCATTGTGCGGGATTACTAAAATCCACATGCTCCATCAGGTAGTGCACTAGGTTACCGGTGAAGGCACCTTTTCTCAGTTGATGAAAAATGAATTGATCGTAGGCATCATCACCTGATGTATTGGCTCTTGGTGATTCACTTGCTTTTGAACTGCCGGGCTCATAATTCAGAAAACTGTAACTTAATTTTTGCCAGTTTTTGTCTCTCAGTACAAATGAATTCGCCTGATCAAAACTCGCAAGTTGTGTGGCACTTGAATTGTACCGGTAATTGACCGGTATATCCGGCAGCACATCGGTTGTTTCAATCAATGCAGAAGGGAATTTGGCTAGCTCATCTATAAAAAATCCCAATGTGCCCTCAGCTTTGTCCGGCATCTTTGTAAACAGATAACACTTGTATTTAGCTCGCGTCAATGCTACATAGAGTAGCCGACGATTTTCCTGTTCCTGCTGTAAATCTATCAATCGCCGTTCATCATCATTGAGGGATTCAGTTTTGCCAAAGAAAAATTCACCGGTAGTATCACGAAAAGCGTAGAGCCTATTTTCCTTGAATTTATTTTCGAGTTCCAGAAAAGGTGCCAGCACGATATTGAATTCCAGCCCCTTACTCTTATGTATCGTGATGATTTGCACCGCCTCTGCATCACTTTCGATGCGCTGTTCATATTCATCTCCCTCTTCTCTTTTTCCTTCGGTGGCTTTTTGCAGCCAGTTGATCAGTTCTGCAGGACGTAACTTCAATCGGCGCTCAGTCTGATGCAAGATTTCTGCTAGTTGAATATAGTTAGATAGTTTTCTTTCTCCATTATCTGATGCGGATTGCAACAAACGGGATGTGATGTCAAAACAGGCAAAAACGGACTGCAAAGCAACGTAGACTCCCTTTGCGATCCAGACGGCATACCAGGAACGAAATTTCTCTACCAAAGCTTCTTCATCTAATTCTTCCATATCCGCAATGCTGTACCCTGCAATTGGAGTTATTACTGCCTGATTGATTTTTCCAATCACATGGGTCTCCATGGCAGTTAACAATGAGAACATTTCTTTCGCCTCGGGAGAGGACAAAATACTATCGTTACTCATGATGATGGCCGGAATCTGATAACGACCCAGTTGTTTTTTTACCTCATCCGCCTCAAAGCCATATCTCACTAAAACTGTGATGTCGGAGGGCCGAATGTTTTGTGGTTGATCATTTTTTTGAATGCAGTAACCTGGTTGGTATAAGAGGTCTGCAATCCGAAGCGCCACTCGTTCTGCAATGCCTCCCGATTCGCGGCAAAAGGTGATGGGAGCCAATTCTTCTCGATTGAAGAGCAGTTGCCCTTTATCATTGGGTTCAGGTGCTTCTACCGGCTGGTATAAGATGGCATCGGGAGCTCCACTGAAATGAAATGTGTCAAAACTCGGTTGCGGTAAAAAGAAATCGTTGAATGCTTGAATCAACGGACTCACAGAGCGATAGTTTACCGTCATGCCAAACTGATTGTTCGCTTCTTTCGCTGCTTTGAAATAGGTGAAAAGATCTGCTTTCCTCCATCCATAGATTGATTGTTTCGGGTCACCTATCAGAAAAGAGATGGTGTCGGGTTGTTGGGTAAATACTACAGAAAAGATTTCATATTGCAGGCGGTCGGTATCCTGAAACTCATCTATGAATACTGCCTTGTACTTTTTTCGCAGGGATTGAATCAGTCCGGCATGCTTGTCTATGCAGACAGCTTTGTGCAGGAGTTCAATCATGTCATCAAAGCTGAGCACAGAGCGTCTCTCCTTTTTTTCTGCCAGTTTTTGAACGATTTCATCCAGCAGCCACGAGTAGATGCGATTTGCTACCTGAGCCTTGGTATTCGAGTAGATCTCCCGCAAGTTGTTCCAAGCTATCAGGTCGCTGATCATGTCAGCAAAAACTTGCGTTACATAAATTTTATCAGTCCTGTGTTTAATATAATCTAAAATTTCATCTGCCGTAGTAAAATTGGACAGATACTGTCTTGCCCTACCGTTGTTCGCGATAGCTGCCAGGTAGTCAGCCAGGTTATCATTGAGGTGATCCAACATTTTTTGCCATAAAGCATCACTGGCATTCACCGCTGCATCAATTTCGTCGAGTAGCTCTTGTTGGTGCGTGGCATCGAGCAAAGGTGTTCTGGGAGCAACTTGTATATGAAACTTTTTTCCTCCCAGTACCTCTTTTACCATGTTCAACAATATGGACCTGTCTAATATACTGTTGATGTGTTTGAGTAATTCCAATGATAAGGTGGTGATGTATGTTCTCCATTCATCATTGACTGCCTGCAGCATCATTTCCTGCATCTGTTCCGGGGACAATGCTTGAGCACCAAAAACCTGTTTTGTTTCAAAGGCGAATTCCTGCAGGATTTTCTGACAAAAGCTGTGGATGGTTTGGATGGATGTTTCATCCATCAGTGTCAGGGCTTCTTTTAATAACCTACGCGTTTCCTCCTGTCCCTGTTGATTGATGGATCTTTCCACCATCCGTTCAATCGTTGCATCTCCGATATCTTTTCCCATGGCTGACTGATAAGCCAGGTTGATGAATTCTCGAATGCGCGTTTCTAGTTCAGCCACGGCTGCCTTGGTAAAAGTTACCATCAAAATTTCCTGCACCGGCAAGTGCTTTTCCAGTATCAGCCGCAGTACCAGAATGCCTATGGAATAGGTTTTTCCGGTGCCTGCACCGGCCTCTATCACATTGCTCTTTTCCAGTACTACTTCCTCTACTTCAAATTTTTGCATGCAGCTCTATTTTTCTTTGATCAAATTTTTATCAATATTGTTCAGAAACCCCCATGCAAATTCAGTGTTGGCTTTTAACTCATCAAAATATGCGGGTCCGAAGTAGCCCCATTCATTTGCTTTGGCGAGGTACTGATCCTGACTATACTGCAATTCAGCCTGTAAGGCTTCTACAATGCCATCTTTTCCGTTATCAAAGTAATGCTCAGTTTTCGCATTTTTCCATTCGGGGAAAAGCAGGAAGGGTTTCTCTGTTCCCTCGATCATTCCTTTGGCAACAAATTCCAGCCAGCTCATTGCTTGCTCCGGAGATAACTGAGCGGCATCGATAGTTATCAACTTATCTTTTTTTCTACAATGAAAACTGATAGGCAAATTTTGTGCACGTAAACAGCAGTATCGGGTAAATGCCGGAAACAATTCTTTTTTTAGTTTGGAGTTTTTTTGCCGCACTATCAACCGGTCGCCATAAACATCCACCACACCTTTGAGGGTAGCGACTGAGAGTTCCAGATTGATCGAAATTGACTGTATGGGCTGTCCCATTCGAATGCCATCTAACTCTTCATATAAGGTTTTTGCTTCAGCAGCAATGCCATCGAAGATGATTCTTCCGCGGTTGCTGAGCGGGAGCCGACCCAGTAGAAGCATCTTCTTGTACAGCGCATCATAAGTTGCGGGCGGGTAATCGAGCAGTTCATTGAGCAAATTCTTTTCGCCTTGCTTTCCTAATTCAAAAATTTCGGCATCCTCCAGTAATATCTCTTCCTCGTACAGATAGAGTTGCCATTTTTTCTGGAGATACCAGGTGAATGGACTCTTAATGAATGTACACAAGTCATATAGTTCGATGGTACTGCGTTCCGGGGTTGCAGCAGGCATTGGTGTTTTTTTAGCCGGAACCCATGTTTGAAGTGGTTGCAAATAAGTAATCAGTTGATTGGGACCGCCATTGCCGTATCTTCCACTGAATCCATGCAGTGGATGTTGTACTATGAAATCTTTTCTTTTTCGATAATCTGCACCCGGAATTCCTTCGATGATATAGTTGATGAGTTCATCAACCAGCGCGGAGGGGGGGATGGCCTGATTTTGTTTCGCATCTTGACCCTGGTAGCTGATGATGAGGTGTTCCCTGGCGGAAAGCAGGGTTTCCAGTAACAGGTGTTTGTCGTTGTTGCGGATGTTGCGATCGCCCCTTGCGGGATGTTGTTTCTGCAGATCGAAATCAGGTCGTCTGTCTTTTCTAGGGAACTCATCGTAGTTCATGCCAAGCATAGCAACTACTTTGTGCGGAATACTCCGCATCGGGATGAGGGAACAAAAGAGAACACCTCCTCTGCCGAAATTTTGTAAACGGGTCACTGATTCAAGGGATGCACTGAAGTGATGGTTGAAAACTTCATAAGATACCGCGTCGGTTACATCTTCGGCATAAGTTGCATATTGGTCTAGGTGTGCAATGAGTTCCTGGTAATCATCGCCGTCTTCTTCTTCGTTGATGGAAAAGAGGTCAGTGATCATCGCACGAACATAATTGATCCACTCGCCCACGGGTCTGTTCCTTTTTCTTTCCTCAAGATGAGTGATGAGCTCTTTCACCAGTGCATGTAGTCTTACCAATTCAAATATATTATCACCTTCAATGGAATCGAGTGGAATCAGTGTATCGCCTTCTGGAGTCTTATAGAGCGGAGAGCCGCTGATGCACCAGCCATAGGCAATGCGTTGCAATCCATATTCCCAACTTACCAATCGGGTGTCATTCTGCTGCTGACCGGAGATGTCACGACGGATATTAGCTGCCTGGAGGGTTTCGCGGATCAGTGTTGTGTTGCTGATGCCGAATCGCCGGCGAATGAATTTCGATTCAGCGAGGTCTAGTATTTCTTCAGCAATCATGGATTCTTCTTCCAACTGCAACAAGTGTTGTAATTGACCGAATAAATTCTGACCCTGTGAAACTTTTTCATCAGAGATGGTATAGGGAAATGTGTAGGGGGCATTGTCAAATACTGCCTGGATGTAGGGGGCGTAGACATCTATATTGGAGCAGAGCACCAGTATGTCGCGAGGTGCAATTTCTCCGGGTCTCGCTTCTACTAATTGAACCAGTTCATTGTATAAAACCTCCACCTCTCTGGCAGGGGTAAAACAACTGTTAACGACCAATGACTTATCGCGGAGGTCTGTTTCATTGATTATATGGCGATCTTCTCCCCAGGCATTTTTGAATATGTCTGCCTGAATTTTTTGTAACAAGGTGGTTGGATTTTCAGGGGTTACCACCCAGTCATCATATAATTCATTGATCAATTCTTCTTGTTGGAATAGAAGTGCAAAACTGTCTTTGATCACGGTTCCCCACCCCAGCAGGAGTGAATTACCCGGGCGGTTGAAATCGCCGGAGGGCATATTCAACTTGTTTTTTTGCTTCCTTTTGATCTGCGCTTTTTCGGTTTCATCATCCATCCAGTAATAAAGAGGCGCCGGATTCATGAGGTAGAAATGCAAGGGAATGTGTTCAGCCAAAGTTTTGAAAAGCTCGAGGTGGAGGGGTGTAATTACCGCGATGCCAAAGAAATGCAATCCCTTCACCCGATTCCTGAGCAGTTGCAACTGATCTTTGTTGGCAAGTGCTTTCTTCAGCTTTTTTACAATACCGGGTTTATCCAGCACGCGCTCCTTATAATATGCATGGAGCTTTTTCCAGAGGTATTGTTGAAAGTCTGTTGCGGAAGCGGTGTCATTCCAATCATTGATGGTGCTGTGGCGGTAGATCTGGTATTGATCAAAAAGGTCTGCCAGTTCAACGGCCAGAGCAATCTGACGGACAGGATGTTCCCGGTAGTATTGTGCGATGGCAGGAAATGTTTGTTGGAATTCCGGCTGACTCAGTTCTTTCCATATCTGCCAGCGAATTTTTTCGGCGGTGATAACGGGTGATGCTTTTTCAGATAACCACTCGTGGAGGAGTCCGATTATATCGTTGGGGGTATGAAAAGCAATTTGAGCTGTGATGCCCTGTTGAATAGCTATTTGACCCGTGAGCCATTTGTTCATTCCCTGTGTTTGGGTAATGATGTGTTGTTGCTGGAATACATCCGGCGATTCTTTGCCAAGGTTATCGGCAAGCAAGTGGGAGAGTTGTTCCAGGGAGTTAGATATGTAGAGTTGGTATGACATTCCGGGTACAATTAAATTTCATCCATTCTAGCGTTGATGCCTGATGCTCTTGATACACTAGCAGCAGTTGCAGCTTTCAAAACTTCCCGAGAGGACAGAATGATTGCTTGCTGTTTGGCACGAGTGACAGCGGTGTACAATAACTCTCGGGTTAGTAGTGGAAGATGTGTATTGTCTGGTAGCCTTACCAGCACACGGTTGTATTCTGATCCTTGGCTCTTGTGGATGGTCATGGCAAAAACGGTCTCGGCGTTTTGTATATAATGAATGCTGACGCCGCGCACCTGACCATTACCAACATCGAACCACACTTTTTTCTGTCCATTGATCGTACGAACGATACCGATATCGCCATTGATAAGATTCAGTTGTTGGCTGTTGCGCGTAATGAGGATGGGCCTGTTCTCATAGAATCCATTATCAGGTTGCAATAATTGTTGTTTTTTCAACCAGGCCTCTGCAACTTGATTGCTGTCATAGAGTCCGCCCTTGCCTTCCCTGGTAGCACAGAGGATTCGTTGTTGTTGGAATAACCGCAAAGCTTCGCTGATATCAGCTGCCTGGATATAGTCCTTGTATCCGGTGAGAAACTGCTCCAATGCTGTTTCATGCGGTGGATTTATTACTTGCACTTCTGCATTGGGGGGTTGGTTCAGGAAGCTTTCCAGTATATCTGTCTGGTTGTGCAATACTGCATGACTGAAACGACCGATGCCGCTGTTGATGTTAAAGCGGTGGCTGTATTGCAGTTCGATGATGTGTTCAGCGAGTGGATGTGCATTCGGAGTGGAAGTTGGAATTTTGCGTTTCGCATCCGGAATGCAATCATTGAGCAGGGTTCGGGTTGTATCGGTGAAATTGTTGATGGCTTCGGTTTGGTTACACAGGTCACCAAACATGCTGCCGGCTTCCACGGATGCCAGTTGATTTTTATCTCCGAGAAGCAACAGCCGTGTCTTTGGTCCGATGGCGGAAAGCAGTTTGGCGAAGATGGTCACATCGATCATAGAACATTCATCTACGATTACCAGGTCATAAGGAAGGGGCTGTTCTTCATTATAACGGAAATAAATACTGTCCTGCTTATATCCAAGCAAGCGATGCAGGGTGGATGGTTTCAGTTGTTCGAGTATGGATTTAACCGCACCAGGCAGCGGAAGTGTGGTGGATTGCAGTGATTCAGCCATCCGTGTGGCTGCTTTTCCGGTTGGCGCTGCCAGGGCGATGCGGAGAGAAGGTTGTATAGACAGCAGCAGCCAGATGATTTTGGCTACAGTCGTAGTTTTTCCGGTGCCCGGACCACCGGTTATGATGGTCAGGTGTTGTATGGCTGCCATCAATGCCGCTGCCAACTGCCAGTCCGCCGCCAGATGTGGAGGGAGTCCGTCAACAGCATGCGTTGCAGCAAGTTCCTTCATCAGTGCAGTTTGTTCTTGCAGTTTGTTCAGGTAATCGGTCCGGTATAGTTTTTCAGTTGAAAGCAGGCGTTGGATGTTACTCAGCAGCGAGGTCTCATAGTGGAAGTACCGGTGCAGGTAGAGGCGTCGGCGGTGTAGGATGAAGGGTGAAATGGTAGTGGCGTTGCCCACCCAGGGCTTGAGTTCAGATAAATCTTTTTCCGGCAAGTAATTAATGCCTGTTAAGGCATCTTCCTCCGTTGTAGCAGGTGTTGCGTCTATGCATATATGCCCTTCCTGTAATTTTTTTGCCAGCAGTCGTAGATGCGGCTGCAGGCGGGGTTCGGGAAAAGCCCGGGCAAATTGCCAGTTAACATCCAGTATATCGTTGGTACCCATCATATATTCCTATACGTTCCTTTTATTGATGAATCATAGGGTGTGCAAATTCAGTGCTCGCTCTGCAATCTATTTACAAACTGATATATAATTATAGTTTTTATGGATACCACCTTTTAGTACGTTAAAATCTGTTCATAAGAAACAGGAAAAATCCTGAATTCACCGAAAGCCAATAATAACTTGATAAACAATATATTATGCAAGTTATATTAGTGACATGTATTTCAATGGGTGATAAGTACACAATAAGTACTTAAAAATCAGTATTTTAAAAAAGTTAATATTATACCTGACTATGTCCCTGGCCGCACCCAACGATACCAATAGCGTGGGATGGAAGAATTTATTCGCTTCCTTTTTGTTTGCCAAGGAACCCCCACCACTGGATGAAAAACCTGAGATCAAGGTACGCCCGCAATACCTGGTGGATATTCATACACACGTCTCCATGAAAATGAATATCTGGGGGAAAAAATTCTGGAAATCCCATACTCCGGCACACGGCGATGGGTTTTTATCTATGTGGGGAATGCAGGTAGATTTTCACAGGTTAAGATGTGGTCATGTGGGGGTAATGATAGTTCCACATGACATACCGGTCGGTGCCATGCGTCGACAGTTCAAGTTTTTGAGCTATGTGATACGTCTTTTGAACAGGTGGTTCGATAAAATGGAGCACGAGGATTTTAGCAATTTTACCCAGATCAATAAGATCATTAATTTATTTGAGGAGCAGATTTATATCACCAACCGAAAGTTGGGAAGTGAAACATTCGTAATAGCGCGTTCTTTTGAAGATTTGATGTTTGCCAGAACGCAAGGGAAAATAGTTTTTGTGCATGCCATTGAAGGGTCACATGCATTGGGGCGAAACGAGAAGCCGGAAGTAATTTTCATACCTCGCAAGCCAGGCAAACATCATCAACCGGTTAAAGGGGTAATGGGAAGGGGATATGGGAAGGGTAAAGAGTATGACCGATACCTCGATAACCTGGTTGCACTCAAGCACCGGGGCGTTTGTATGCTTACACTGGCCTATTTATTCCCCAATGAAATTTCTGACTGTGTTGAAGGAATTGCAGAGTTTCCCAAAGTGAATAGTTTTAAGTATGACAGGGTGTATGATCCTGTTAATGAAGAAATGAACAAGGGGCTATCCCCACTTGGTAAAGAGGTAGTAAAAAAGATGCTTGAGCTCGGAATGATAATTGACCTCATGCATAGTACAGATGCAGCGCGCAGGCAAGTATATGAGCTCCATGATGAATGGATTAAAAATCATCCGAACGAACCAAGACCAATTACGTTTTCACATGGAGGCTCGCGAGCATTACATGAAAAGTACCACCAAGAAACCGGCGTGACCAAATACAGTCACCACAAATATTATGGTGCAAGCAGCGAGGACATACTTGCAATAGAGCGAAGTGGTGGCGTGATTGGCATCATCATAGAAAGATGGTGGCTGACAGGTGTTGACACCCGGTTGCCGGAATTCGAGGGCTGGGAATTGACAGGAATTGATTGCGTGATAGAAACCATTTTTGATATTAATGAGCAGACCGAGAAAAAAGATTTCAGTTCTCTTTCTATTGGAACGGACTTCGATGGGTTTACTAATACGCCGCCCGATCTTTATTTATATGAGCAGATGGGAAATCTGTTGGAAAAAATGAGAGCAAGGTTAACCGAGGAACAGATCACCAAAATTTTCAGCGGGAATGCACTTAGGATGTTAGAGTTGGGCTGGAAAACGATGTAAATCTCGAGAAAAAAATGAATAACTGAAATTGAATGGATAGGGGTATAGAAAAATAAAAGATTGACTTATGAATTCGTGGATTCTTTTACATACACATTCTGCAATCGCATTTATCATTGCAGTTACGCAGTTGGGGATGACCTGGTTTCTTTTTAAAAGCAGGTCTGTCATACC
>Ga0315900_10006520_pt1 | contig 15624 bp, 15 predicted proteins | sample LakEriMetagenome_FD_203521 | JGI IMG/M metagenome (GOLD analysis project Ga0315900, IMG submission 203521) | Freshwater fungal communities from buoy surface, Lake Erie, Ohio, United States - Buoy 12 MA114 | ecosystem: Environmental > Aquatic > Freshwater > Lake > Lake biofilm | place: USA: Lake...
GACCCTCGTCCCGCGACATGGCGCCATCATGAAGCCGCTCCTCCTCTCCCTCCTCCTTACCCTCCTGGCCGGCACCGCCGGCGCCGCCTGCTATGCCGACTACAAGGCCAAGAAGGACGACCCCCTGCGCCTCCAGTATGGCGTGGCCGAGATCACAGGCGAATGCGCCCCCACCGCCGCGGCCGCGGAACTCGCCCCCCGCCTTGCCGCCGATGGCTGGGAACTTCTTGAAGTCATTGGAACATTCGACGAAGCCGGTCTCCAAGAAAGGCGCGAGAGTGCAGGACAATTCTTTCTCCGCTACTGAGGTCCGCCAGACCGGCAACCGCATCGTCCTCTGGGGCATCGCCGCCATCGTTGCGATCCTCGCGCTCGCCGCAGCTCTCCTGCTCCTCAGCCTGCCCGATGCCAATGCCTTCAACGCCCGGGTGGAACGCCTCTTTCTCGAAGCCGACCTCACCTCGCCCACTGAGATCACGCTGCTCGAAATCCTCGCCCAGTCCGGCACCGCCTTCAGCGACACGCTCGCCTCCTACCGCGTGGTGATCTTCGTCCTGCTGGTCTTCGCCACCGCCATGCTGATCGCCGCCGTGGCCTTTCTCGTCATGCTCGCCGCACTCAACCGCCGCATGGGCCAGATCGAACGCCGCGGGATCGAGGTCTCCTCCCTCCTCATCGCGCGGGCCCAGAATGTGGTCTATCTCAACAACTTCGAGTTCAAGCTGACCGAAGCCGCGATCGAAACCCTCGCCGTCCTGGCCGAGGCGCGGATGGATGACGAGGTCCTCTCCGGCGCCGAGATCGAGGCCGTCATCTCCGGCCGCAGCCCCGCCGACTGCGACGAGGCCGCCGGCGCCACGAGGATCAAGCGCCTGCGCGACACGCTCGGCAACCAGATGGTGAGCGAGCTTCTGGTCAAGAACATCGCCCGCCGCGGCTATATGCTCGCCATCGACAAGGACGTGATCCGCATGGTCTGACCGCCCTGCGCGCCGTCCCCAACCCAAGGACAACCCCATGCACCACCGCACGCTCGGCCCCAGCGGCACCGTCGTCACCGCGCTCTGCCTCGGCACCATGACCTTCGGCGCCGAAACCGACGAAACCACCGCCTTTGCCATGATGGACACCTATGCCGCCGCGGGGGGCAATTTCCTCGACACCGCCGATGTCTATTCCCGCGGCCTGTCCGAAGAGATCACCGGCCGCTGGCTCGCCGCACGCCCCGCTGTCGCCGCGCAGATGGTCATCGCGACCAAGGCGCGCTTTCCGATGGGCGCAGGCCCGAACGACCTCGGCCTTTCCCGCCGCCACCTCGCCCGCGCGCTCGACGCCTCGCTCCGCCGCCTCGCCATCGACCGGATCGACCTCTACCAGATGCATGCCTGGGACGCCCTCACCCCGGTCGAAGAGACGATGCGCTTTCTCGACGACGCCATCGCTGCGGGCAAGATCGCCTATTGGGGCGTCTCGAACTGGCTGGGCTGGCAGATCGCCAAATCCGTCCAGATCGCCCGCCATCAGCGCTGGGCGGCGCCGGTGACGCTGCAGCCGCAATACAACCTCCTGGCCCGCGACATCGAACACGAAATCGTCCCCGCCTGCCGTGATGCAGGGATGGGCCTCCTGCCCTGGTCCCCGCTCGGCGGCGGCTGGCTCTCGGGCAAATACCGCCGCGGCGAACGGCCGGCCGGCGCCACGCGGCTGGGCGAAAACCCCGAACGCGGCATGGAAAGCTGGACCACCCGCAGCGCGCAGGACCGGACTTGGGCGGTGATCGACACGCTGGCCGCCATCGCCGGCGCGCGCGGCGTTTCCATGGCCGAGGTCGCGCTGGCCTGGCTGCGCGACCGCCCGGGCGTGACCTCCGTCATCCTCGGCGCCCGCACGCCCGACCAGCTTGCCGCCAACCTGCGCTCCGCCGCGCTCACCCTCTCGGCCGAAGAGACGCAGGCCCTGAACGACGTCAGCGCCCCGCAAATGCCCGACTATCCCTATGGCCCGCTCGGCATCGCGCAGCGCCACCGCCGGATCGAGGGCGGCCGATAGCGCGCCCCGTCCCCGCGCCCCGTCCCCGCGCGTCGCCCTTGAGCCTCGCCCCCCGACCGCCTATCCCGTATCCGCAGCCAAGGAGGCACCCATGCAGACACCCGTCCCCTATCTCATCCGCTCGCTCAAGGCCCTCTCCGCCATCATCGGCAAGGCCGAGGCCCATTGCGCCGCGCGCAAGATCAACCCCGCCGTGCTCTTCTCCGACCGGCTCTATCCCGACATGCTGCCCTTCTCGGTCCAGGTCGGCATCGCCTGCGACCACGCCAAGGGCGCGGCCGCCCGCCTGACGGGCACCGAAAACCCCCGGCACGAGGATAATGCCCAGACCTTCGCCGACCTTCAGGCCCGCATCGACCGCACCATCGACTTCATCGGTGAAGTCCCCGAAACCGCCTTCCTCGGCGCCGAACACAAGACGATCCACCTCAAGATCGGCCCGAACGAGATGTCCTTCCCCGCGACGGATTATCTCTACGGTTATGCCCTGCCGAACTTCTATTTCCACATGACGACGGCCTACAACATCCTGCGCCACAACGGCGTGGAACTTGGCAAGGGCGACTTCATGGGGCGGACCTAACTCCCCCGCGGCTTGGCCCGTGTGGTGGGCTGGGCGGCGGTCGGGTCCTCGGGCCAGGGGTGGCGGGGGTAGCGGCCGCGCATGTCGCGCCGCACCTCGGCATAGCTTGCGGCCCAGAACCCCGGCAGGTCGGAGGTCACCTGCAACGGCGCCCCCCCGGGCGACAGAAGCGTGATCTTCACCGGCCGCCCCCCCGCCATCGGGTGCCGCGTCACCCCGAACATCTCCTGCAGGCGCACTTCGACCGCGGGCTCTCCCCCGGCATAGTCGACCGGCACCCGCCGCCCCAGCGGCGTCTCGAGAAACCCCGGTGCGACCGCGTCAAGCCGCCGCATCTGCCCGTGGTCCAGCATGCCCTGCAAGGCGGGCTCCATGTCGAACCGCCGCCAGGCCTCGGCCGTCCTGACGCCTGAAAGCCAGGGCAGCAGCCAGTCCCCGAGCCTCTCAAGCAGCGCCGCATCGGTCATCCCGGGCAGGTCCTCGCCCGCCGCGCGCGCCAGTTCCACCCGCGCCCGCAGCCGCAGCGCCGCCGGGCTCCAGGTCAGCCCGATCTCGCGCACGCCCTCGCACATCGCCTGCGCGACCGCCGCCTCGCCCGCCCCCGTCCAGACCGCGTCCGACAGCGTCAGCGCCCCCAGCCGCTCCTGCACCCGCGCCACCACCCGCCCCTCGCGGCGCGACCAGCGGCAGACCTCCGCGCGCAAGATGTCGGCGGCAAACAGCGCCCGGATCTCGGCCTCGGTGATCGCCACGCCCAGCCGCACCCGCGCCTCGCGCTGATCCCCGTCCAGATCGGTCGCCACGATCCAGGGCTCGGCCGCCAGCCTGTCTCCGGCCGCGATCACCGCACCCTTGCCGCCCGACAGGACAAGGCGCCCCTCGCCCCCCGGCCGCCGCTGCCCGATCCGGTCAGGATAGGCCAGGGCCGCCATCGCGCCCAGGCTCATCGCCGCGCCCGCGGGCAGGCCCCGCGCCAGACGCTTCGCCTCGGCCCCGATCCGGTCAAGCGCGGCGCGATCCGCCTCGCCCGCCGGCACCCGTTCGCCGCGCAGGGCCGCGATCCGCAGCGCGAGATCCGCCCCCGCCCCGCGCAAGGGGTCACGCTCTGACAGCAGCGCCGCCACCGGCGCCGCCCCCGCCCCGGCCAGCGCGAGCATATGCGCCAGCCGCGGATGCACCGCCATCCCCGCCAGCCGCCGCCCATGCGCCGTGATCCGCCCGCCCGCGTCCAGCGCCCCCAGCCGCGCGAGCAGCCCCCGCGCCTCGGCCAGCGCGGGCGCCGGCGGCGGGGTCAGGAAGGGCAGCGCATCACCCCCCCAAAGCGCCAGTTCCAGCGCCAGCCCCGCGAGGTCCGCCACCGCAATCTCGGCCGGCGGAAAGGGCGACAGCGCCCCCTCCTCGGCCCGCGCCCAGAGCCGGTAGCACCGCCCCGGCGCCACCCGCCCTGCGCGCCCTGCGCGCTGCACCGCCTCGGCCCGCGTCACCCGTTCCGTCACCAGCCGCGACATGCCCGACCCCGGGTCATGCCGCGCCCGCCGTGACCGCCCGCCATCCACCACCGCCCGGATATCGGGCAGGGTGAGCGAGGTCTCCGCAATCGCGGTCGCCAGCACCACCTTGCGCCGCCCCGCCGGCTCGGGTTCGAGCGCCGCCTGCTGCGCTGCCCAGGCCATCGCGCCATAAAGCGGCCGGATCACGCACGCCTCGGGCAGCCGCCCCGCCAGAAGCCGCTCCACCCGCGCGATCTCTCCCTCGCCGGGCAGAAAGCACAGGACCCCGCCATCCGTTTCGTCCACCGCCCGCAGCACCAGATCGGCCACCGCGGGCTCAAGGCGCGCCTCGCGCGGCAGCGGACGGTCCAGCCACACCGTCTCGACCGGAAAGGCCCGGCCCCCGGCGGTGATCACCGGCGCATCCCCCATCAGCGCCGCCACCGGCCCCGCGTCCAGCGTCGCCGACATCGGCAGCAATATCAGGTCCGGCCGCAGCGCCCCCCGCACCTCGATCGCCAGCGCCAGCCCCAGATCGGCATTCAGCGACCGCTCGTGAAACTCGTCAAAGATCAGCGCGCCCACCCCGGCAAGCTCGGGATCGGCCTGGATCATCCGGGTCAGGATACCCTCCGTCACCACCTCGATCCGCGTCGCGGCCGACACCTTCGCCTCGCCCCTGATCCGATAGCCCACGGTCTGCCCGACGCTTTCGCCCAGCGTCCCGGCCATCCGCGCCGCCGCCGCCCGCGCCGCCAGCCGCCGCGGCTCGAGCATGACGATCCGCCCCTCCGTGACCCCCGCCGCAAGCATCGCCAGCGGCACCCGCGTCGTCTTGCCGGCCCCCGGCGGGGCCTCCAGCACCGCCTGCCCGTCCCGGGCAAGCGCCTCGAGAAGCGCGGGCAGAACGGCATCGACAGGCAGGGCATCCATGGCCCGACGGGATATCCCCATCCCCGCCCCAAGGCCAGCACCGGGGGCGCGGACCCCTGGCCTGCCCGCGTCCGTCTCACAGGACGTTTGATCTTAAGCCTCTGGTCGCCTATATTCCCTACAAGCGGGACAAACTCCGCAGAGCAGGCACGCCCATGTCACCCCAGCAGATCACGGCCCGCAAGGCCGTGCCCACCACATCGCCTGACACGAGCCTGACGCAGCTTGCGGCACTCTGCTGGCGCGCCCTGCCGGGTGGCGGGCGCGAGGTGCTGCTCGTCACCTCCTCGAACGGGCGCTGGATCCTGCCCAAGGGCTGGCCCATCGGCGGCCAGACCGCCGTCCGCACCGCCCTGACCGAGGCATGGGAAGAAGGCGGGATCAAGAAGGCCCGCGCCCTGCGCCGCCCCGTGGGCAGCTACATGGCGACCAAGATCACCGCCGACGGCGATGCCCTGCCCTGCCTGCACAAGGTCTATGCCGTCGAGGTGCGCAAGGCCGTCGACGACTTCCCCGAACGTGACCGCCGCGAAAGGCTCTGGGTCACCCCCGCCGCCGCCGCCGACCTCGTGCAGGAAGAAGGGCTGAAGGACATCCTGCGCCACTTCTGACCCGCGCCGCTCTCCCGTTGGACAATCCCGCCCCGCCGGCGTAAGCCTCCGGCCGAAAGGGCAGCCCCGCCCCGGGGGCCAGGACCGGCGCGCCGTGCCAGAGGCAGCAGAGAGACCCCACGTCCCCCACCAGGACACCCCGCAGGGGCGCGTCGACCTCCGGCCCATCGCCCATGTCGTGGGCTGGCTCCTGCTCGCCATGGCCGGGCTCATGCTCCTGCCGATCCTCGTCGACCTGATCGACCGGCGCGATGGCGAAGGCGCCTTCCTGCGCTCCGCCGCCGTGACCGGCGTGACCGGCTCGCTTCTTGTCATCGCCACCGCCAATGCCGGCCGCGGCGGGCTCGACCTGCGCCAGGCCTTCCTCCTCACCGTCGCGATCTGGGTCGTCCTGCCGCTCTTCGGCTCCCTGCCGTTCATGCTCGGCCCTCCGCATCTGGCGCTGACCGATGCGGTCTTCGAAGCCGTCTCGGGCATCACCACGACCGGGGCGACCGTGATCGTCGGGCTCGACGCGCTTCCCCCCGGGATCAACCTCTGGCGCGGCCTGCTGAACTGGACCGGCGGGCTCGGGATCGTCTTCGTCGCGATGATCTTCCTGCCCGCCCTGCGCATCGGCGGCATGCAGTTCTTCCGGACCGAAGGCTTCGACACGATGGGCAAGATCCTGCCCCGCGCCGCCGACATCGCCCGCAGCCTGCTGCAGGTCTATCTCGGCCTGACCCTCGTCGTGATCCTGACCTACCGCGCCATCGGCATGACCCCGCTCGACGCCACGGTCAACGGCATGGCCACTGTCGCCACCGGCGGCTTCTCGCCCGCCGATGCCTCCTTCGCCAAATACCCCGGCGCGGCGGAATATCTCGGCGGGCTTTTCATGGTGCTCGCCGCGATGCCCTATATCCGCTATGTCCAGCTTCTGCGCGGCGAAAGCCGCCCGCTCCGGCGCGACCCCCAGGCCCGCGCCTTCGTCCTCTGGCTCGCCGTCATGGTCGGCGCGGTCACGCTCTGGCAGGTGCGGACCTCGCCGATGGGCCTCGAACAGGCCTTCCGCGAAACCTGGTTCAACCTTGCCTCGGTGATGACCGGCACCGGTTTCTTTTCGGGCAGCTTCGCAGGCTGGGAAGGCTTCGCCATGACCACCGCCTTCGTCGCCGGGCTGATCGGCGGCTGCTCGGGGTCAAGCTCGGGCGCGCTCACCGTCTTCCGCGTGCAGCTCTGCCTTGCCGCGCTCGTCCATCAGCTTGGCCGCATCTGCCACCCCAGCCGCATCGCCGCCCTGCGCTATGACGGCCGCCCCGTGACGGCCGACGTGATCGACGGGCTCATCCTCTTCGTCACCGGCTACATCTTCCTCATCGGTGTCCTCTCCGTCGCGCTCGCCCTGCTCGGCGTGGACGCCGTCTCGGCGCTCTTCGGCATCTGGACGATGATCGGCAACATCGGCTACGGCTACGGCCCGCTCGTCGCGCCCACCGGCACCTTCATCGACTTCCCAGGGGCCGCCAAATGGATCATGGTCCTCGCCATGATCCTCGGCCGTCTCGGCCTGCTCACCCTGCTCGTCCTGCTGCTCCCCCGCTTCTGGCGCGCCTGAGCCTGCCCGCCGCCGCAAAGGCCCCGGTGCCGGAATTTCGCCCTTGTGAAAACGGCCGGTACAGGAAATCATTCCTCCGTCCGGGCAGGGATCGAAACCACTCACCCCTTGCGCCGGACGTGATCGTGACGACCAGCGCCAGGGATAGCCACGCCACGGGACAGCGTCGTTGCAATGAACCAATTTCCAAAACGGGAACGAGAATGAAGAACTCAGTCAAGCTGCTCACGTCTCTGGCCGCCGTCTCGGTCATCACGCTCCTCGGCGCCTGCGCCGAAGAGACCGTGGCACCTGGCACCGATACCAGGAACGCCCCCTATTTCGACCTCGGCTGCGAGGCCGGACGCGGCGACCGGCAGGCCAACATGAGCATGGTCTACGAACGGCATGCCGGGGCGTACGACACCGAAGCCGAACCCACGTTCCAGGCCGGCTACGAGAAGTGCTGGATGGAGGGCTGAGTCCCGCCTCCGCCGATCCCCGGGCGGCCACCGCCGCCGGGGGCCACCCTGCCCGGCGGCAATCACCCTTGCGCCGCGCTCCGTAGGGTGGGTGAAATCCACGCACCCGGCCCCGAACGCACCCCCTCGGCCCCGCGCCCCGGCCCGCATCTTGCGACGTGCCGGTGGCACGTCGCAGGGGCCGATCGCCGGAGCGCAAGCGCAGGCGATAGGGCTTTCCGCAAGCCTGACGCCGGCAAATCCTGCGGCTCTGAATCCCGATCCGTAGGGTGGGTGAAACCCACGCACCCAGGTGAAACCCGCGCAAACGGCGCAACACCCGCCGTGCGGTGCCTTCATGGCCCCCGGTCCACCCTCACCAGTCCCTCGATACCGACGCGATACCGACGCGATACCGAAAGGTGATTCTTCGCTGAATCAGCGGATTAACGACTGATTCGCCGGGCCCGGTCGTGCCGGGCTCCGCCATCACGGCATCAGCCGCATTTCGAATGCCCGCAGGCGGCGCAGGTCAGGCAACCTTCGGCCATGACAAGGTCGGGGCTGCCGCAGGCCGGGCAGGTCCGCCCTGCCGGGGCACCCGGCGGCGCAGCCCCGGCCTTCGGATCGGACTTCAGCGCCGTGCCCTCGGCCGCAAGGAAACCGATGGCGACCATGTGCCGTTCGATCACCCCCCCGATGGCGGCCAGGATCGAGGGGATGTAGCGCCCCTCCATCCAGGCCCCGCCGCGGGGGTCGAACACGGCCTTGAGTTCCTCGACCACGAAGGAGACGTCGCCGCCCCTGCGGAACACGGCCGAGATCATCCGCGTCAGGGCGACGGTCCAGGCATAGTGCTCCATGTTCTTGGAATTGATGAAGATTTCAAAGGGACGGCGGCGGTCGGCGAGCGTGATGTCGTTGATCGTGATATAGATCGCATGTTCGCTGCCGGGCCATTTCAGCTTGTAGGTCGCACCTTCGAGGTCAGTGGGGCGGTCGAGCGGTTCGGCGCTGTGCAGGGGCGCAGGCGCTGGCGGGGGCGTGGCGGCGGCGGGTTCGGCGACGCTGAGGACCGAGCCCGTGACCGCGTTCGGGCGGTAGGTGGTGCAGCCCTTGCAGCCCTGGTCCCAGGCGGCCATGTAGACCTCGCGGAAGGCCTCGAAGGGGATGTCCTCGGGGCAGTTGATCGTCTTGGAGATCGAGGAATCGACCCAGCGCTGGGCGGCAGCCTGCATCCGGACATGGTCAAGCGGGGTCAGCGTCTGGGCATTGACGAAATGGTCGGGCAGGGGCGCGTCGCCCTCCCGCTCGCGCCAGAGACGGACGGCATAGTCGACAACCTCCTCCTCGGTCCGGCTGCCATCGGGCTGGAGCACCTTGCGGGTATAGGCATGGGCAAAGACGGGTTCGATCCCGCTCGAGACATTGCCGGCATAGAGGCTGATCGTGCCGGTGGGCGCGATCGAGGTGAGCAGCGCGTTGCGGATGCCGTGGGTGCGGATGGCATCGCGGATATCCTCGTCCATCCGGCGCATCGTGCCCGAGGCCAGGAAGGGGTCGGCGTCGAACAGCAGGAAGGGGCCCTTTTCGCGGGCGAGGTCGATGCTGGCGCGGTAGGCGGCGCGGGCGATGCGGTGCATCCAGAGGTCAGTCGCGGCGACGGCGGCCTCGGATCCGTAGCGCAGGCCGGTCATCAGGAGCGCATCGGCAAGCCCGGTGACGCCAAGGCCGATGCGGCGCTTGGCCTGCGCCTCGGCCGCCTGGGCAGGCAGCGGAAAGCGCGAGACGTCGACGACATTGTCCATCATCCGCACCGCGGTGGCGACGAGATCGTCAAGCGCGCCGAGATCGAGCGCGGCGCCGGGGCCGAAGGGGTCGTCGACCAGCCGGGCAAGGTTGACCGAGCCGAGCAGGCAGGCGCCATAGGGCGGCAGGGGCTGTTCGCCGCAGGGGTTGGTCGCGGCGATGGTTTCGGCATAGTGCAGGTTGTTGGCCGCATTGATGCGGTCGATGAAGATCACGCCGGGTTCGGCATAGTCGTAGGTCGAGCGCATGATCCGGTCCCAGAGGTCGCGGGCGGGCAGGCTGCGCCAGACCTTGCCGCCGAAGCTCAGGTCCCAGGGGCCGCCCGCCTTGACCGCGGCCATGAAGGCGTCGGTCACGAGCACGGACATGTTGAACATGCGCAGCCGGGCGGGGTCGGCCTTGGCGGCGATGAAATCCTCGATATCGGGGTGGTCGCAGCGCATCGTCGCCATCATCGCGCCGCGGCGGGACCCGGCGGACATGATCGTGCGGCACATCGCGTCCCAGACATCCATGAAGCTGAGCGGGCCCGAGGCATCGGCGGCCACGCCATGCACCGCCGCGCCGCGCGGGCGGATGGTCGAGAAGTCGTAGCCGATCCCGCCGCCCTGCTGCATGGTGAGGGCCGCTTCCTTGAGCGCCTCGAAGATGCCGGCCATGCTGTCGGGGATCGTGCCCATGACAAAGCAGTTGAAGAGCGTGACCGCACGGCCCGTGCCGGCGCCGGCGGTGATCCGCCCCGCGGGAAGGAAGCGGAAATCCTCGAGCGCGGCGTAAAACCGCGCCTCCCAGGTGGCGGGGTCCTTTTCCGCGGCGGCCAGCGCGCGGGCGATGCGGCGCCAGGTGTCTTCGACCGTGCGGTCGAGGGGGGCGCCGGAGGCATCCTTGAGGCGGTATTTCATGTCCCAGATCTGTTCGGCGATCGGCGCGGCAAAACGGGACATCGGCGGCTCCTGTCATCGGCGGGCGCGGGGGAGAGACCGGAACATATGGGCAACCCGGGCGCCGGTCAAACCATATCTGGTGGGGCCGACCCTTGCAGGACGGGCGGGGCGGGCTAGAGTGAGCGTCCCGGGGGGGGACATCGCATGGCGCAATTCACGCATCTCATCAAGCTGTCGGTGGGGACCGAGGATGTGGCCGACCTTGCCGCCTGGCAGGGGGACGCGCGGTACCAGACGACGGATGGGCTGCCGCGGCACATCACCCGGATGTGGCCCAAGCGCGAGACCGAGGTGCTGGCGGGCGGGTCGATCTACTGGGTGATCAAGGGGCTCGTGCTGTGCCGGCAGCGGGTCGTGCGGCTGGACCGGGTGGAGGGGTCGGACGGGATCGAGCGCTGCGCCATCGTCTGCGACCCGCAGCTGGTGCAGGTCGCCCCGGCGCCCAAACGGCCGTTCCAGGGGTGGCGCTATCTCGGCCCCGGGGACGCGCCGCCCGACCTCGCGCCGCTGCGGCCGGGCGAGGATGCGCTGCCGCCGGAACTGACGCGGGTGCTGGCGGAAATCGGCGTGTTCTGAGCGGCGACGGGAGACGCGGGTGTTCGTCACGGCTGCGACAAGGGGTCGGGGACGTCCCGGTATTTTTTCGCGGTATGCGGCACGAGAGCCGCAGGATTTTGTCGTGTCGCCATCGTCCTGCGGCCCGTGACCGCCGCCCCGTAGGGTGGGTGAAACCCACCTGCGGCAATGTCACGCCTGGCGGTTCAGGCCGCCATGCAGCGTCGGCTGGTCAAGCGCGGCAAAGCCGTAGTGGCGCAGCCAGCGCAGGTCGCTGTCGAAGAAGGCGCGCAGGTCGGGGATGCCGTATTTCAGCATCGCGATCCGGTCGATCCCGACGCCGAAGGCAAAGCCCTGCCAGATGTCGGGGTCGACCCCGGCATTGCGCAGCACCCTGGGATGCACCATCCCGGAGCCGAGAACCTCGAGCCAGCTGTCACCCTCGCCGACCTTGAGCGTGCCGCCTTCCCAGGAACAGCGGATATCGACTTCGGCCGAAGGCTCGGTGAAGGGGAAATGCGAGGCGCGGAAGCGCAGATCGACATGGTCGACGCCGAAATAGGCCCTCACGAATTCCTCGAGGCACCATTTGAGCTGCGCCATGCTGATGTCGCGGTCGATGGCGAGCCCCTCGACCTGGTGGAACATGGGCGTGTGGGTCTGGTCGTAATCGGCGCGGTAAACGCGGCCCGGCGCGATCACGCGGATGGGCGCGCCCTGCGCCTCAAGCGCGCGGATCTGCACCGGGGAGGTATGGGTGCGCAGCACATGCGGCGGGCGGTTGTCGCCCGCTGCGCGGCGGACATAGAAGGTGTCCATCTCGGCCCGGGCGGGGTGGTGGCCGGGGATGTTGAGCGCATCGAAATTGTACCAGTCGCTTTCGATCTGGGGCCCTTCGGCGACGGCAAAGCCCATGTCGGCGAAGATCGCGATGACCTCGTCCGTGACCTGGCTGATCGGGTGGATCGTGCCCTGGCGGCGGTCGCGCGGGGGCAGCGTCACGTCCAGCCATTCGGCACGCAGCCGTTCGTCAAGCGCGGCATCGGCCAGCGCGGCGCGTCGCGCGACGAGTGCGGCGGTGATCTCGTCCTTGAGCGCGTTGAGCGCGGGGCCAGCCACCTGCCGCGCCTCGGGCGACATCTGGCCAAGCTCGCGCATCCTGAGGCTGATGTCCCCCTTCTTTCCAAGCGCGGCGAGGCGGACCTCCTCGATCGCGCTTTCGTCGCCGGCGGCGGCAATGAGCGACAGGTAGCGGGCCTTCAGATCGTCCATGGCGGATCATCCCGGTTGTGACGCGGGCGGGATACAGGCTGCCGCGGCCGCGGGCAAGCCGGCGCCGGGCGCTCAGTCCGGAAGAACGCTGTCGCCCACCCGGATCGTCCCGCCGGTGATGATGCGGGAATTGAGCCCGGAGCGGTGCACGAGCAGGTCGCAGACCGCCTTGCCCGTGACGAGGTCGAGATAGCGGCAGGGCGTGTTGAGCCGCCCGCCTTCGAGCACCGTATCGCCCACGCGGAAGCGCCGCCCGACAAGGTGGTTGAGCGGCACGCCCTCGACCGTCAGGTTGCGCCGATGCTCCCCGGGCAGGAGCGTCACGCCATGGTCGCGGACAAGCGCTGCGAGCGTCTCGGTCTCGATCAGGGTGACCTCGCGGATATCGGGGAAGGCCGAGTAATGCCCGCGCCCGGTCGCGTAGCGGTCGCCCGCGATCCCCTGGCCGGCAATCAGGACCGCGCTGTCCTGCGCCTGCATCGGTGCGCGGCCTTCGGTCGCCAGGTGGATATGCCTGAGCCAGCCCTGCCACATGCGCCCTGCCTCCTTCAATGGGAAGGGCCGCCCCGGAGGACGGCCCCTGATTCCGTTGTGGCCGGCATTGCCGGACGCGGTCAGGCCGGCAGCGCGGCGCGGGCCTTTTCGGCGATGGCGGCAAAGGCCGCCGGTTCATGCACGGCGAGGTCGGCGAGCACCTTGCGGTCGACCTCGATCCCGGCGAGTGCCAGGCCGTTGATGAAGCGCGAATAGGTCAACGATTCGTCCACCGCGCGAACGGCGGCGTTGATGCGCTGGATCCAGAGCGCGCGGAAATTGCGTTTGCGGACCTTGCGGTCGCGCGTGGCGTATTGGTTGGCCTTGTCCACCGCCTGGCGGGCAACCTTGAAGGTGCGGCGGCGGTGGTCGTAATAGCCCTTGGCAGCGTCAAGGACCTTCTTGTGACGGCGATGGGTGACGGTTCCGCCCTTGGTGCGTGACATCTCTCGGCTCTCCTCAGCGGTCGTAGGGCATGTAGGTCTTGATGATCCGGATATCCTGCGCCGACAGCACCGTGGTGCCGCGTGCATCGCGGATGAACTTCTTCGTCCGCTTGATCATCCCGTGCCGCTTGCCGGCCTGACCGGCCTTGACCAGCCCCGAGGCCGTCATCCTGAAGCGCTTCTTGGCGCTCGACTTCGTCTTCATCTTGGGCATTTCGGTCTCCTTCGAGAACATCGCGCGTCGAGGCATGCCACATCGGCCAGACGCGTGGTCGGTGAAGCCGCCCAATTAGACGGGGGAGCGGCCAAGGGCAAGGGGGGAGTCAGAACAAGGTGCCGAAGACCCTCGTGATGACGTCCGGTACGCCCTGGAAGGAGTAGATTCCGGGCTTTTTCCAAACGGCGTAACCGATGAGCCCGCCGCCAAGGATCACAAAGACAAGAGCGACGCGCGGAAATACCCCGTCCGCCATAGCCCCGACCGTGGCGAGAAAAGCCATGATCACAAACAGACATCCGCCAAGAAAAAAGACATCTTCATCCACGGACTACCTCCGTAAAGGAAATCGTCAAAGTGGATATAGTTACTCCGGTTCGCCGGTAAAAATCAACCGCTCCTCACAGGGGGCCACGCGAAGGATGTTGGTCGATCCCGGCGTATTGAAAGGCACGCCGGCGGTGACGATGATCTTGTCCTTCTCGGTCGCATACCCCTGGCTGATGGCAGCGCGCACGGCGGCGACGACCGCCATCTTGAAGCGGTCGACCGGCTGCACGATCACGCAGTTCGTGCCCCAGGACAGTTCAAGCCGCCGCGCCGTGCGTTCGATCGAGGTGAGCGCAAGGATCGGCACGCGCGGCCTTTCGCGCGCGACCAGAAGCGCGGTGGTGCCGGATTCCGAAAAGCAGCAGATGGCCTTGACCTGCGTCGTCTCGGCGATTTCGCGCGCGGCGGCGACGATCCCGTCGGCCACCGTGGTGCGCTGGGCGGTGCGGCTCGCCTCGATGATCTGGGTATAGGTCGGGTCGCTCTCGACCTCGGTGGCGACGGCGTCCATCGTGCGCACCGCCTCGACCGGATACCTGCCGGCGGCCGATTCGGCCGAGAGCATGATCGCATCGGTGCCCTCGTAGATCGCGGTGGCCACATCGCTGACCTCGGCCCGCGTCGGCACGGGGCTTTCGATCATGGATTCGAGCATCTGGGTCGCCACGATCACCGGCTTGGCCGCGGCGCGGCATTTCCGCACCAGGCGCTTCTGGATCGGCGGGACGTTCTGCACCGGCAGTTCCACGCCAAGGTCGCCCCGCGCCACCATGATGCCGTCCGACACGGCGAGGATTTCGTCGAAGGATTTCACCGCGGCGGGCTTTTCGATCTTGGACAGGATCGAGGCCCGCCCGCGGGCAAGCTCACGCGCCTCGAGCACGTCGGCTGGGCGCTGCACGAAGGAGAGCGCGAGCCAGTCGATCCCGAGATCGCAGACGAAGTCGAGATCGCGGCGGTCCTTGTCCGAAAGCGCCGCGAGCGGCAGCACCACATCGGGCACGTTCACGCCCTTGCGGTTCGAGATCGTGCCGCCGACCACGACCTCGCAATTGGCGAAGGTCGCGCCGCAATCCCTGACCCGCAGGCGGATCTTGCCGTCATTGACCAGAAGCGCCGCGCCGGGTTCGAGCGCGTCGAAGATTTCCTTGTGCGGCAGTTGCACCCGCGTCGCGTCGCCCTCGGCCGGGTCGAGGTCGAGCCGGAACGAGGCGCCCTCCTGCAACTCCTCCGCGCCCTTCGCAAAGACGCCCACGCGCAGCTTCGGTCCCTGAAGGTCGGCGAGGATCGCGATGGGCGAGGTCAGGTCCTTCTCGACCTGCCGGATCAGGCGATGCCGCTCGGCGATCTCGGGATGGCCGCCATGGCTCATGTTCAGGCGGAACACATCGGCGCCCGCCTCGTGCAGGGCACGGATCATCTCGTAGGTGCTCGACGCAGGCCCCAGCGTGGCCACGATCTTCACGTTGCGGTTGCGTCTCATCGGGGCCGTCCTCTTGCCGTTCCTTGCCGTCTTTTCGCCATGCGGCGCGGCCGCGCGGGGCGGCGTGTGGTTACCGCTAACGCAGGCGCGGCCCTTATTGCGCAATTCCCTTTGCCTCACAACTGGCCTAAGGGCTGCGCGATGACCCTCTCTGGCTGATCCGTGACGCCCATGCCCGACGCCGCCCACGAGACGCACGGGGAAACCCGCCCCGGCCGCTGGCTTGTCACCTGCGACCATGCCAGCAATGCCGTGCCGGGCTGGATCGGCGGTGGGAGCCTTGGCCTGCCGCCAGCCGAGATGGCGCGCCATATCGCCTGGGACCCCGGCG
>Ga0315900_10006525_pt1 | contig 15619 bp, 8 predicted proteins | sample LakEriMetagenome_FD_203521 | JGI IMG/M metagenome (GOLD analysis project Ga0315900, IMG submission 203521) | Freshwater fungal communities from buoy surface, Lake Erie, Ohio, United States - Buoy 12 MA114 | ecosystem: Environmental > Aquatic > Freshwater > Lake > Lake biofilm | place: USA: Lake...
TTTCGGCGAACGCCTTGAACTGCTGGGTCTTCAGGTCATAGCGGCCCACGGCCTTGCCACTGACCGCGTAGAGCCCGCCGTCCGGCCCGACGGCCAGGCCATAGGGCTTGGGCAGCGCCGCCTCGCCGCGGGGTGCGCCCGAGGCGATGTCGAGCAGGAACAGCTTGTCGTCGGTCAGGCTGCTGACGACGAGCTGGTCGCCCACGGCGGCGATGCCGTGGAACTGCCACGATCGGGCGACCCAGTCCTGGCCGCTCTCGCCCGGCCGCATGCCGGGTACGACGGTCTCGGGCCGGCCGGTCGTGAACGGCGCGAGCATGCCGTTTTCGAGGTTGAACTTCGTGATCCGGGCGCCGCCGGCCGAAAGCATGTAGCCGAAGCCCTTGTGCAACGCCACGGCGTGGCCGGCGACGGCCGTGCCGAACTTCTTGCGGCCGTCGAGATCCGTGCGGATCGTGGGCTGCGAGGCTTCGGCGATGGCCGTGCCGAGGATCACGCAGTCGCCGTCGATGGCCATCGACTGCGGATAGCGGTAGTCGCCCGCCCAGCCGCCGGTGCCGTCCTCCGTCTGGTACGGGGGCGTGCCGCTGACGCCGATGTCGCAGACGAACTTCTGGCCGATGCCGTCGTGGGTGAGGATCTTCGCCGTGTAGGAGCCGGCCGGCACCGGCTTGTCGGCGTCGTCGAGGCCGTCCCACATCCAGGTCTGCGCACCGGCCGGATAGGGCTGGGCGCCGAGGCCGGTGCGGATGAGTTTTCCCGTCGCATCGCAGATCGCGAGGCTCACCTTCGCCGGCGTGTCGAGCGTGAAGGAGATCGGGATGAAGCCGTCTGCGCGGCTCGAGACCGACTTCTCGACGAGCTTCAGGTTGCCCGCCTTCTCGAAGATCGCCGTACCCCAGGAACTCGGCCCCATGTAGCCGAGGTCGCCGCTCGTGCCGCGGCGGACGTCGGTCATGCCGCAGCGGGTGGTGGTGCCGCGGTCGTTGCCCCACATCAGCTGCCACTGGCACTGCATCGTGTCGCCGGGAACGATCTCCCGCGGCGCCCGCAGCACCTTCCAGGGGATGCGGTATTCCATGGTACAGCCCCGGCCGTCCTCGTCCTTGACGATCGCCTTTTCCACGCCCGGCGGGTTGAGCGTCGGGTTCTGGTACTGCAGCGTGTGGAGCGAGAAGAAGCCGGGGGCCTGGTCCTGGGTGGAATACCAGAGCCAGAAGGTGGTCACGAACTGCTGATCCTCGGGCGACATCCGCCCGCCCGTCTGGAGCGAGGCGTTCGACTTCAGGTCGGGATTCGAGACGAGGAAGATCTGGATCGCGTCGGCGTCCCACGCCTTGCTCGCCTCGCCGCCGAAGGAGTAGTTGTTCATCATCGGCGTCGGGTCCTTGACGCGGGCCCCGACGTAGAGGAACTCCTTGTCGTACATCATCGCGCCGCGAACCGAGTACGAAGCCTTGCTCGCCTCGTCGATGAACATCGTGATCGCACCGGAGAGGTCCCAGTCGTCGAGCGTGCCGTCGATCACGACCTTGCCCGGCGGCGGGACGACGTGGATCTCGGCGTGATCGGTCTTGTTGACGATCGCGACGTAGGCCTGGGCCGCCTCGCCGCAGAGCACCACGAGCGCTGTCAGCACTGCCGCCAGGGGAAGATTCGTGCCGCGGTGCATGATGGCGTACACTCCAAAGCGTCGAACGAGGTCTGTCTCATCAGTCTGGAACGCCGCACGATGGTTCCGCTACTGTCGGAAGCGACGGTTCACGGCCCGCTGCGGCCGATCCTGGTCGCGAGCCTGACGGCCGCCTGCCTCGGCGCAGCGCCGCTTCCCGCCGCCGTCATCGCCGCACCACCGCTGGCGACCGCGGCCGCTGTCGCCGCCGCGACCGCACCTACCGACGTCGACCTCGAGGCGGTCGTCTCGTTCCAGGACTCGCTGCGGACGATCTTTCTCGCCGACGACACGGGCGTGACGTTCATCTATGCACCGACGAACCCGCTCGTCGAGCCCGGCGATCGGCTGCGCGTGCGCGGCCGATCGCACGGAGGCGTGATGATCGGCGGCATCGAGGCGGCCGTGGTCCAAAAGGTGGGCACGGTTCCGCCGCCACGGCCGCGACCGGTCGGCCCCGACGAGTTGCGGTCCGGCCGCTGGCACTACCACGTGGTCGAGGTGACGGGCGTCGTGCGCCGCATCGCCGCGGACGGGGAAGCGGGCGCGGCCGGCGTGCTCGCCGTGGCCGGGCAGGAGGTGGCGTTTCTGATCGAGGAGGCGGACGAGACGTTTCGCGATCTCGTGGACGCACGGGTGACCGTCCGCGGGCTGGCGGCCGGCGACGTCAACGACCGGCGGCAGATCGTGCGGCCCTACGTCCGCGTGAAGCGGCTGGCCGACGTCGCCGTGCTCGACCCGCCGCCGGCCGACCCGTTCGCGCGATCAACGCTCCCGCTCGTCGATTTCCAGCGGGCCAATCTCGGCGATCATCGCGTCAAGCTCGAGGGGACGGCGGTCGCGGCCCCGATCGCCGGCGGCGTCTTCCTCCGCCAGGACGGCCGCAGCGTGTTCATCGAGACGCCCACCGAGGACATCCGGGGTGGCGACACGGTCGAGGCTGTCGGCTTTCCCGAGATGGGCCCCTACAGCCTGTATCTCGCCGACGCCGCGTGCCGCGTCACGGGCACGGGCCCGGCCCCGGCGCCGCGGCTCGACCTACGGTCGCCGGTCTTCGGCGAAAGCCTCGACGGCGAACTCGTGCGGTTCGAAGGCCGCGTCGTCCAGACGGTGCCCGCCGGCGACCGCGTCAACCTGGTGGTCGCCGCCGACGCGGGTCGGTTCACGGTGATCGGACCGGCGGGGAAGGACGTCGCCGTCCAGGAGGATTCGCTCGTGCGCGTCACGGGTGTCTGCCGGGTGGAGTCCGTCAGCAGCGACCGCTACCGGGCGATGCCGCTGGCGTACACGGTCTGGCTGTCATCGCCCGCCGACCTCGTCGTTCTCAGCCAGCCTTCGTGGTGGACGCCGCGGCGGATCGCGATCGCCGCGGGCGTGGCGGCGGCTGCGGCGATCGCGTGCGGAATCTGGGTGGCCCTCCTGCGGCGCCAGGTGCGGCGCCAGGTGCGGATCATCGAGGGCACGCTCCAGGCCCAGGCCGTCGCCGACGAGCGCCGGCGGATCGCCCGCGAGTTTCACGACACCCTCGAGCAGGGGCTCTCGGCGGTCGCCCTGCGGCTCGATGCCGCCGTGTCATGCGCGGAGGACGACCCGACCCGACGGATGCTCGAGCAGCAGCGGCAGCTTCTGGCGGGCCTGCAGGAGGAGACCCGCGACTTCCTCTGGGATCTCCGCGAGCCGGTGCTGGCCGGCGGACGGCTGGCCGACGCTTTACGCAGCCAGGTCGCCTACCTCCAGTCGCTCACGAGCGTGCCCATCGCCTGCGAGGCGACCGGCACGCCGCCTCCGCTGCCGACGATCACCCAGTACCACCTGGTGCGGATCGCCCGCGAGGCCGCGATCAACGCCGTGAAATACGCCCACGCCGGCCGGATCGCGATCCACCTGGAGACCACGCCGGACGGCGCAGCGCATCCGGCGGTGCTCGTCCTCCGGGTCGCGGACGACGGCACGGGCTTCGATCTCGCCGATCGCGGGGCCGCCGACGGCCACTTCGGCATCCAGGGGATGCGGGAGCGGGCGAAGCGGATCGGCGCCGACGTGCGGATCGACACGGCCCCGGGCCGCGGCACGACCGTCACCGTCACGCTGCCGCTCACCGATCAGGGAAGCGATGCAGCTGGACTGCTGTCGAGCGGCGCGACCACGCTGCCGTTGCAGCTCGCCAAGTCCTTGTAGAGGGCGAACTCGACGCTGTCGTCGATGAACGTCACCCGGCCGTCGCCGAGGGCGAAGTTCGCACCGCCGGGATGGTGGCTGCCGAAGGGGAGGTGGTTGAAGTATGCCGCCGGATTGGGATACGTGCCGTTGTTGCGGTTGACGACTGCGTTCAGCGCGCAGCCGTTCACGGACTTGAACGCCAGTGAGCCCGACTGGCTCTTCTCCTCCGCGGTGCCGCCGGCGAGCCAGACCCGCACGTTGCCCCCGTTGTTTTCACGATACGGGCTCGTTGCCAGCGCGTCGGCATGCACGAACTCGCCGAACATAAGCGTGTTGCTCATGCCGTCCCGCACCGCGGCGACCATGCGACCATTTCGGGGGATGCCTAGAGCGGTCTCGTCGTATGCCCAACCGAAGAGCCCGTTCATCGGCGTGTTGCCCAGGGCCCGCGTCGTCCCGGTCTGGCTCTTGTTCACCTCAGGCAGATTGGTCTCGCTGCCGCGGAGCGCGCCTCCGACTCCCTGGTAGACCGTGACCGCCCCGCTGTCCACGCTGTTGGTCCATGTGGCCGAGCGGCGGTAGCTGGGGCAGATGTACTGCGGCACGATCGTCATGCGGATGGTCGCGTTGGCGGGATCGACGGGGCCGCCCGCGCCGTTGGGCTTGAGCGCCGGACCGGAGAAGTTGATCTTCTCGAACAGGTTCGCCTGCTCGAGCCGCGGCAGGATGATGGCGAACAACCCTGGCGAGGAGGCTTGCCACGAGCTGCTGAGCGGATTGATTCGCATAAACGAGCCGACCGGCAGCCTGTCGCCGTCGCTCGTCGCATGCGACAGCGTCGCCAGGGCGATCTGCTTGAGGTTGTTGCCGCAGTGCGTGCGCCGGCTCGCTTCCCGGGCCGCTTGCACCGCCGGCATCAGCAGGGCCACGAGGAGGGCGATGATCGCCACCACGGTGAGCAGTTCGACGAGCGTGAACCCGCGGACACGAGCCGGATGGCCCGGCAGGCACGGCCGTTCACGCGGGCCGTGCGGCGGCAGTACGATTGACGGCATGCTGTCGCACATCGAACCGACCCCGAAGCCCCGGACGCCACTCGCTCAACCAACGTTAGGGAAGGCCGAAGCGGGACGCAACTGTCGGAAGCGCCAGTAACGCGGCTGCGGCCCGTGGGCCATAGTGGTGCGGCGAGGTTTCGCGATGACCGCTCCGATCCGCATCCTGATCGTCGACGACCATCCCGTCTTCCGGGAGGGGCTCGCCCAGTCGCTGGCGGTGAAGTCTGGGTTCGAGGTCGTCGCCCAGGCGGGCGACGGCGAGACGGCGTTGGCTTTATGGGCACGGCATCGCCCCGACGTCACGCTCATGGACGTGTCGATGCACGGCCAGGGGGGCATCGAGACCACGCGGCGGATCCTCTCCGCCCATCCCGATGCCCGGATCCTGATGCTCACCTCCTCCGAGGAGCAGTTCGATGCCCTGGAATCGTTCGAGGCCGGCGCGGCCGGCTACGTGACCAAGGCGGCCCGCTACGAGGAACTGCTCGCCGCGATCCGCGACGTCCACGAAGGCGGTCGGCATCTGAGCGAGTCGATTGCCGGCCGCCTGACCGCGAGTCCGAAGGGGCCGCTTTCCCATCGTGAGCTCGAGGTTCTCGGGTTGCTGCGCGAGGGTTACTCGTATCCGGAGATCGCCCAGCGGCTCGCGATCGCCGAGCGGACGATCCGCGCCCACATGACGCTCATCAAGGAAAAACTCGGGGCATCGACGCCCGCCCAGTGCATCGCCCGGGCCTACGACCTCGGCCTCCTGCGGCGTCAGGTCGAGCCGGGGGGTGGGGAACCGGCCGCGGCCCCGGCCAAGAAGCCGGACGCCTGTCGGAAGCGCCAGTAGTTCGCCCCTCCGCAGCGACCTACCGTTGAAGGGGAGAAGGCGGCGGTCGTCGTCAGCGTGCCATGGACAAGTTTAGGTCGGCAACCATAGTGGTCGTGCTCGCGGCCGTGCTCGGCAGCGGCGATGCCGCGTGCGCGTTTGCTGCTGCCGCGGCGGCCGTGCGGTTCGAGGTCTTCGAGGGTGTCGCCAAGGACGCCTGGCCCGCCGCCGACGCCGTGCCGACGACGGTCTACGACCAGGCGGCCTTCGCGCTGCCCGAGCTGCCGGCGCGGTACGACGACCAGGGCCTGCGGGCCGACCGGCAGGTGCCGTGCGTCCTGCGGGGGACCGCGAAAATCCGCCTGCCGGTCGGGCCGCAGCGGCTCGTGGTGCGAGGGCGCGGGGCGCTGCGGGTCGCGCTCGACGGCGCGACCGTGGCCGACCTGCCCGGCCCGAAGATTCGCAGCGACGGCCATGAGCCGATGTTCGTCCCCGACCGCTCCGGCCCGCCGGGCATACGGATCCTGCAACCGGGCGACCAGCAGACCATCTATGACGTCGAGGGCGACGGCGAATGGCACGACCTCGTCGTGGAAGTCCGCGTCGGCGACGCCGGGCGCCGTCCGGAGATCGGGGAGTTCGCGGCAAGCCTCGGGCCACCCGACGCCGTGCCGACGGTGATCGCGCATGGCGGCGGCGGAGCGCCGCTCTCCGATACCGGCTGGCGTGCGATCGTGGCGGCGGTTGGCACCGACATCGAGACGGCCAATCGCGCGGCCCGGCGGCAGGCCGCGGCCCGCGACGCAGACTATTGGCGCGACCGCCATCGCCTGGCCCGCGAGCGGCTGGCCGCGACGCCCGGGCCCGTGCCGCGCGCCACCGGCGCCGACCGCTCCGCCATCGACCGCTTCCTCGACGCCCGGCTCGCGGCCGCCGGGATCACCCCAGCGCCGCCGGCGAGCGACCTCGATTTCATCCGCCGGCTCTCGCTCGACGTCCGCGGCATCATTCCCTCCGCGGCGGAAATTGCCCGGTTCCTCGCCGACCGCGAGCCCGACCGGCGGGAGCGGCTCGTGGACGCGTTCCTCGCCGACCCGCGCTGGGCCGACCACTGGGTGGGCTATTGGCAGGACGTGCTCGCCGAGAACCCGAACCTCGTGAATCCCACGCTCAACAACACCGGCCCCTTCCGGTTCTGGATCCACGAATCGTTCCTCGACGACAAGCCGATCGACCGCTTCGCCACCGAGGCGATCATGATGCAGGGGGGCACCTACGCGGGCGGCCCCGGCGGCTTCGAACTGGCGACCGAGAACGACGTGCCGATGGCCGCGAAGGCCCACGTCGTCGGCCGGGCGTTCCTCGGCATGGAGATGAACTGCGCCCGCTGCCACGACGCCCCCAACCATCCCTACGCGCAGCGCGACCTCTTCGGCCTGGCGGCGATGCTCGGCCGCAAGCCGCAGGCGGTGCCCGCGACGAGCAGCATCCCTGGCAACGACGCGCGGCTGGCCCGGCTGACCGTGAAGGTGACGCTGCCGCCGGGCTCCGAGGTCGAGCCCGCATGGCCCTTTGCCGAGATCGCCGCGGCCGACGCGGCGGAGCGGATCGTGCGCGATCCCCGCGACTCCCGCGCGCTGCTCGCGGCGCTCGTCACCGGCCCGGCCAACGACCGCTTCCCGCAGGTGATCGCCAACCGGCTTTGGGAGCGATATTTCGGCCGCGGCCTCGTGGCCGAGCCCGACGACTGGGATGCCGAGCGGCCGAGCCACCCCGAGCTCCTCGCCTGGCTGGGCCGGGAACTGGTGAACTGCGACTACTCGCTCAAGGCCCTCGCGCGGCGGATCCTCACGTCGGCCGCCTACCAGCGGGCGGCGCTGCCGGCCGACCGGCCGGCGGTGCCGGCGTCGCTGTTCGCGGGCCAGCCGCCGCGGCGGATGTCGGCCGAGCAGCTCGTCGACTCGGTGTTCGTCGCCTGCGGCAAGCCCTTCGACGTGGAGGCGATGAACGTCGACATCGACTCCAGCCGCGAGCCGACCAAGTCGCTGAATCTCGGCACGCCGACGCGGGCCTGGCAGTTCGCGGCCCTGGGCAACGAGCGGGATCGGCCCAGCCTCTCGCTCCCCTTCGCCCAGCACCATGTGACGCTCATGGAGGCCTTCGGCTGGCGGGGCGAGCGGCAGAATCCCGTCAGCCGTCGCGACACAGATCCCAACGTGCTGCAGCCGGCGATCCTCGCCAACGGCGTGGTCGTGAAGCGGGCCAGCCAGTTTTCGGAGGCGAGCGGCTTCACGGCCCTGGCGCTGGAGTCGCTGCCCGTGGACGAGTTCGTGAGACAGGTGTTTCTGCGCATCCTCGGCCGGCCGCCGTCGGCCGCGGAAGCGCGACTCTTCGGCGACCTGGTCGGCCCCGGCTACGCGGCGCGGCGGCTGGCCCCCGGCGCGGTCGCCCCGCCGACTCCGGAAGAACGGCCGCTCGGCGTGTCGTGGTCGAACCACCTCACGGCCGAGGCCGACCTCGCCAAGGGAAAACTCGCCGAGATCGCCGCCCGCGGTGATCTGCCCTCGCCCCTGCTCGACCCCGACTGGCGGGCCCGGGCCGAGGACATGGTCTGGACGATCTTCAACGCCCCGGAGTTCGTATTCATCCCATGACGCCCGACTCGACCATCCCCCGCCGCCGCTTCCTGGCCGGCACGACGGCCGCCGGGCTCGCGGCCCTGCATGCGCCGCGGCTGCTCGGAGCGGCTGCGGAGGCCGCGGCCGGGCCTGGCCCGTTGGGCAAGGCCGAGCACTGCATCTTCGTCTGGCTCGGCGGCGGCGCCTCCCAGATCGACACCTGGGATCCGAAGGCGAAAGGCGACGCCAAGGCGAAGAAGGCCGGCAGTTATTACGACGGCATCCCCACGGCGATTCCCGGCGTGCAGGTGTGCGAGCATTTTTCCCGGTGCGCGAGGCTCCTCGACCGCTTCGCGCTCGTCCGCACGGCGCATCACGACGTGATCGACGAGCACGGCCGGGCCACCAACCAGGTGCACACCGGCCGCCCCACGGCCGGCACGATCGTCTATCCGTCGATCGGTTCGGCGGTGACGCAGGCCCGCGGGCCCGTGAACGACCGCGTGCCCGGCTACGTCCTGATCGGCATCCCCAACGTCACCCGCGGCCCGGGCTTCCTGGGCGCCCAGGCGGGCTACGTCTACCTCACCGACACGCGAGTCGGCCCGGCGGGGTTCGCCCGCCAGCCCGAGATCGACGACGCCCGGCAGGCGCGCCGCGAGCGGCTCCTCGACGAGATGCGAAAGGGCTACCGCGACGGCTCGGCCATGCCCCGGCTCGTGGCCGACTACACCGCCGCTGGCCGGCAGGCGTCGGCCCTCGCGGGCCCGGACTTCATGCGGCTCTTCGCCCTCGACGACGAGCCCGCGCGGCTCCGCGACGACTACGGCGGCGAGTTTGGCCAGCGGCTTCTGCTCTCGCGGCGGCTGGTGGAGGGGGGCGTGCGGTTCATCGAGGTCTCGCACAACCTCGGCTTCGTCAACGGCACCGGCTGGGACACCCACAACGAAGGCCAACTCAAGCAGCATCTGCTCATCGAGGAGCTCGACCGCGGCCTCGCGGCCCTGGTCACGGATCTCGAAGCGCGAAAGCTGCTCGACAAGACGCTCGTGGTCGTGGCCACGGAGTTCGGCCGGCCGGCCCAGTTCGACGGCGGCGGCGGGCGGGGGCACTATTCGAAGTGCTTCAGCATGGCGTTCGCCGGCGGCGGCCTCCGCACCGGCCAGGCGGTGGGCACCTCCGACGACCTCGGCATGGAGATCGAGGACGAGCCGGTCTCGATTCCCGACTTCCACGCCACGATCCACGCGGCCCTCGGCACCGACCCGGCCGAGGAGTTCTACGACGGCGAGCGGCCGGTGCCGATCACTGACGGCGGCCGGCAGATCGCCCGGCTGTTTCCCGGGTGACCGCCCTTTTTTTATGAGGCTGTTGCGATAGCGGTCAATTCATCGGCCAGGAGCGAGAGCGGCACCTGGAGCCGACCGCCGGGCAGGAGCCGCCGTTCACCATCGAGCGTGACGAGCAGCATCGGTTCGAGTGGCCGAACGGTTTTCCGGAGGCCGGGCGGGATCGCGGCCCCGAGGGCGGCGTGCCCGCCGAGTTTCGCCTCGATCGGGATCCATAACGGGCCTCGCTGGCTCGTCTCGAGTCGCACAAGGAAGTCGAGTTCTTCGCCGTCGCGGGTGCGCCACAGGAAGATTTCGATGCCGAGCAGGCGATGATCACGGCTGCGGACAAGCTCAGCAAAGACTGCGGTCTCGAAGAGCGGCCCCATCTGCGGGCTCACGAGCAGCGGCTCCAGGCTCCGCCAGCCTTGCAGTCGCGTGACGACGCCGACGTCGATGAAAAAAACCTTTGGAGTCCTGACGAGTCGCTTGTTGAGATTGCTCGCATAAGGCTGCACGAACGCGACCACGCCATTCTCGGCCAGAAGCGAGATCCATTCCTGGACGGTCGATCCCTTGATGCCGACGTGCTGTCCGATTTCGGATGCGTTGAGCAGCTGGCCGGAGCGGGCGGCCAACAAGCCGAGAAACGTCCGGAACTCCCTCAGCTTCGCGACTCCGGCGGTCGCGGCGATGTCCTTTTCGATGAAGGTGCGGACGTGGTCGTCGAGATAGCGAACCGGATCCAGCTCCGGCCGCACATGCAACTCCGGCCAGCCCCCCCGCGTGAAGAGTTCCCGGGTCGCGATCCCGGCGCGCTGCAGTTCGGCTGCCGACAAGGTGTGGAGCCGGAAGTAATTCGCGCGCCCGGACAGTGTTTCCTTGGCGGCCCGATCGAGCTGCGTGGCATTCGACCCGGTCACCCAGATCGGCGGGATCGTCGAGCCGGCCCGTCGCGCGCGGTCGATGCGGAGCTTCAGTTCGGCGAGCAGTCCCGGTGCCTCCTGGATCTCATCGATGAGCGTGGGCCGCAGTTCCGGCCCCAGTGCCAGCGACGGTTCCCGGTCGGCAAGTGCCCTGGTTTGCGTGTCATCGAGATAGATGTCGAGGAGCGGCCCGGGGTGGCCCGCGCTGCCGAGTCGCTGCCCGAGCGACGTTTTGCCGCACTGCCGCGGCCCGATCAGAATCCGCACCGGCAAGGCCCGGTCCGGCTGAAAAAAAAGCTCAAAATCCCTTTGAAACCACATGGTCGGCTATTTTACGCTGTCAGCGGTAAATAGCCAATGACGTGCCTTTACGACTGGATGCCCGTGGCCGAGCCGGTCGCGATCCCCGACTTCCACGCCACGATCCACGCGGCCCTCGGCACCAACCCGGCCGAGGAGTTCGACGACCGCGAGCGGCCGGTGCCGATCATCGACGGCGGCCGGTAGATCGCCCGGCTGTTTCCGGCCCCCCTGTAGCGGCGGTCTCCGACCGCCGAAGTTCGCCGGCGACGGGTCTGCAGACCGATTTCTCCGAGCGAAAAATCTTTTCCGACTGTCGGATCCGACAGTTGCGGGCCGGGGCCAGCGGGCCGACAATTTCGCTTGTTTGGGGATTGCCGGTCGTTCGAGAAGCGACTGTCGATTTGCCGCGATTTTACGGTGACTGGGGACGAGGCCATGAAACTGCTCACTCGAATCCTAGCGGGCGTCTCTCTCGTGCTGGCCGCCCACGGCACGGCGCACGCGGCGGACGGCTCCTGGGGCATTGACCTCGGCGGCAACTGGACATCTGGAACGAACTGGCTCGGCGGCATCATCCCCGGCTCGACGACCGCGACCAACAGCACCGACATCGCCACGTTCGGCTTCACACTCACGACTGGACGGCAGATCACGGTTGACGCCAACCGCAACGTCGGCGGAATCACGTTCTCGAACACGTCGGGCTCTGGCTACCAGCTCTGGACGGGCAACTTGCGACTTAGCAACGGCGGCACGATTCAGACGACGTCTGCCCAGGGAGCCCACGAAGACCAGGTGAGGGTGAGGGTCTCGATCGAAGGCAATGGCGGAAGCGCCACGTTTTTGGCGAATGGTTCGGGGACCCTGGCTTTTGCGGGAGCGACCGGCACGTCGGTTGCCGGCGTCTCCACGGCCGGCAACACGACCACCCTTTATCTCTCGGGCACAGGCTCCGGCCGTATCGGTAGTGCTCCCATAAATGATGGCGGGAATGGCGGCAAACTCGCCGTCGTGAAGAATGACAGTGGGAACTGGACGTTCGAAATCAACACACCCTTCACTGGCGGCTTGACGGTGAACGCGGGCCGCATTCGCTTCAACTCCAACGATCGCCTGGGTGCCGGCTTGGTCACGTTGAATGGCGGCACGGTGTCGACGTCTGCTAACAGTGCTTTGAGTGCGACCAACAGCATCCTGGTCGGAGGTAATTTCGGGATCGGCAACGCGACCAACGTCGGGGCAGTGACGCTCTCCGGGTCGATGGATCTCGGCGGCGCCACGCGGACGACGACGATTGCCGGCAACGGCGCCACGTTCAGTGGGGTGATCTCCAACGGCGGCCTGACGAAGTCAGGCACGAGCAATCTCACGCTCTCCGGCACGAACACGTATTCGGGCGACACGCTCGTCCAGAGTGGCACGCTCATTGTCGGCAGCGATCTCGCCCTGCAGAACAGCGGCTTCGACACCTCGGGGGCCGGTCGTCTCAGTGGCACCACGCGAACGGCGCTTACCTTCGGCGGTCTGGCTGGCAGCACCAACCTGTCGTCGGCTGCGACGGGGTTGGGTGCCCTCGCGGCGCTTACGCTGAATCCCCAGTCGGGCAAGAGCTACGACTACGGCGGCATCATCGCCAACGGCACGAGCGCCGGCATGTCGCTCACGAAGACTGGTCCCGGGTCGCAGCGGCTCACCGGGGTCAGCACCTACACGGGCACGACGTTCGTCAACGCCGGCCGGCTGGAGATCGCCGGCAGCGGCAACCTGGCGAACACTGCGGGTGTGGTGATCAACGGCTCCGGTGCCGAGCTCAAGTGGAACTCCTCCACCGCGCTCTCCCGGCCGATCACGTTCACGCAGGGAACGATCTCCGGCACAGGCGCGATCGGCGTGGCCGTCACGGTAGCGACAAACGACATTCTCTCGCCCGGAAACTCGCCCGGCTCCCAGGCATACACCGCGGGGCTGACGTGGAGCCCCGGCGGCACGTACCAGTGGGAGATCAACAACGCGACGGGCGCCGCCAGCACGAACTGGGACATCCTCAACGTGTCCGGCGGGGCCCTCGACCTTTCCGGCCTGTCGTCGGGAAACACATTCGTGCTCGACCTCACCACGCTCACGGGCACGGTAGCCGGGCCGATGGCCAACTACGTCGACGGCCAGAGTTACACGTTCTCTCTGGCCAGTTATGATTCGCTCACGCTGCCGGGTGAGGTGACCGGCAACGACCTGACGAGCCTGTTCACGCTGAGCTTCACGAACTGGAGCAACACGAAGCCGTCGTTGGCGAACGTCTCTGTGGTCAGAAACACCGGTGCCAACACGATCGATCTGGTCATCGTGCCGGAGCCGACCGAACTCGGCCTGGCCGGGATCGCCGTCGCCGCCGCGGGCTGGTTGCTCCGCAGGCGGCGGGTAGCGGCGTGACGTCGCGCAGTCCCGGTCGGCGTCGCCGGGATCGGTAGTCGGGCGAAGAACGGCTGGCCAACGCACGGCTGTCCTGTTGCTCTGTAGCGGCGGTCTCTGACCGCCGACGCCCAGCGATTGGCGAACCGCATTTCGACGCAGGGCAACGAGGGCGGGATCCGCCGCCACGCGGAGTCCCCCGGCTTCCGCCGGGGGCTTTTTGGATCATGGCTCGCGGAGGTGCAGACTGGCAGTCTGCGCACCGCGGCGTAGAAGCGTTGCCTGTCGGATCCGACGATTGTGGGCGTCGGTTGGGCCTGTGATAACCGGGTTGTCGCGGAGCCAACGCCCATGCCAACCCTGCCACGCCGTTTTTTCCTGCCGCTCCGATGCACGCCGCCCCTCTGGCTGGCTGCCGTGGCGGTCGCCATCGGGCTTGCGGGCCTGCCTGGCGCCGCCGCGGAAAACGCCGCCACGGCCCCGCCCGAGACGGCGGCGCCGAAGGCCCCGGCCCGCTCGGCAAAGCCCTCGAAACGCAAGGCCAAGCCTGGCGACGAGATGAAATCGCAGACCGCGTCGGCCCGCGACCTGATGCCGGTGAAGATGCTCGACGCCGCGAAGCATGAGCCGATCACGATCGTGCGCGACGGCGTGGCCAAGGCCGTCGTCTGCGTGGCCGAGCCCCAGCCGAGCCCCGCGCTGCTCAAGATGCTCGAAGAACTCGTGACGAGCGTGCGGCTCACGACGGGGGCCACGCTTCCCGTCGTCGCCCAGCCCCCGGGAGCGTCGCAGCCGGCGATCGTCGTCGGCGATTGCCCCGCGTCACGGGCGGCCGGGATCAAGGCCGAGGAGATCCCGATCGAGGGATTCGTCGTCAAGACCGTCGCGAACCGCGTGTACCTCGTGGGCAGCACCCAGCCGTTGCCCCCGGGCAGCAACAAGTGGGAGTTCTGGGCCAACGACGGCACGGCCTGGGCCGTGGCCGACTTCCTGGAGCGGTTCGTGGGGGTGCGCTGGTTCTGGCCGCTGGAGGCGGGCGGCCGCAGCGTCGAGGAGCACAAGACGCTCGTCGTGCCGCCGACCCACTACGCCGACGTGCCCGCGTTTCGCATGCGGACGCATGTCCCTGACAAGTACGCCCCCCCCTGGCAGTCGACCTGGTTCGAGCCGGGGGGTGGCCAGCCGCCGTTCCCGCTGCCTGCGGGCACGAAGGAGCTGTCAATGGAGCCGCTGCTCACCTGCCTGCGGGAGGGGAGCAGCTGGCCCTACACGGTCAAGTCTCACGAGCCGCAGCGGCTCTGGAAGATCGACGGCGGCAAGTGGGCGGTGGCCCACAAGGAGCTGTTCGAGGTCAAGGGCGACGGCAGTCCCAACTACAGCATGCTCTGCTACTCGTCGCCCGCCACGCTCGAGTTCCTCCTCGCCGGCTGCGAGGCCAAGTGGGACGGCGCGAAGAATGGGGTCTATCCGGCCTGGGTCACGGAGACCTCCTGCACCGTCTCGCCGGGCGACGCGGCCGTGACTTGCTTCTGCGAAGGCTGCCGGGCCAAGCTCGGCTCCGCGGGCGACGTCCGCGGCCGGGCGTCAGTCCTGCTCGTGGACTTCGTCACCCGGCTCGCCAAGGAGGTGGGGCGGCGGTGGCCCGATAAGAAGGTGATTTTCCTGGCCTATTGGAACTACGCCCACTGCCCGCCGGGGATCAAGCTGCCTGACAACGTGGAGGTGATGTTCGCCAACAACAACGCCCAGGGCATGCCGGCCATGCGCGAGGCGGGGCTGCGGGGGCGGGCGGACGCCCAGATCCGCGGCTGGTCGGCCGCCGTGGGCGGCCCGATCTCGACCTGGGAATACTCGCTGTGCACGGTCGGCTGGACACATGGCCCGGTGCAGTGGCCCCACGTCGTGCAAGACCACTACAAGCGGCTTCGTGGCCAGATGGTGGGCTCGTTCATCAACGGCGGGCTCGTGGGCGAGTGGAGCAAGGCGGCCCCCTCGATGTACGTCTGGATGCGGGTGCTGTGGAATCCCGACATCGACGTCGAGGCGACGCTCGACGAGCTCTGCCGCCGGCAGTTTGGCGCCGCCGGCAAGACGACCCGTGCGCTCCTCTCGCTGATGAACGAGCGGTGGGAGGTGGCGCCGGCGCGGGGGCGGCTGGGCGAGGCCGGGCAGATGTCGCACGACATCTTCTTCGACGCCTGGCCACCGGCGGTGATCGCCCGGATGTCGGAACTGCGGGAGCAGGCCCGCCGCGAACTCAAGGACGATCCCGAGGGGCGGGCCCGGCTCGACTACTGGCTGTGGACGTTCGACGCCTTCGTGAAGGAGGCC
>Ga0315900_10006526_pt1 | contig 15618 bp, 13 predicted proteins | sample LakEriMetagenome_FD_203521 | JGI IMG/M metagenome (GOLD analysis project Ga0315900, IMG submission 203521) | Freshwater fungal communities from buoy surface, Lake Erie, Ohio, United States - Buoy 12 MA114 | ecosystem: Environmental > Aquatic > Freshwater > Lake > Lake biofilm | place: USA: Lake...
GGCCCGGCAAGCCTGCCACGCCGTGAGCGCCCGCACCTGCGAAATCGCCCATGACCTGGGCCGCGGCGTCAATTTGGGCAATGTCCTGGATGCACCCCAGGAAGGCGACTGGGGGCTGCGTCTGGAGGCGGCCTTGCTGGCCGTGCCGGCGGGCCATTTCCGGACCGTACGCCTGCCGGTGCGCTGGAGCAATCATGCCGCGCCCGGCGCCGAGGCCACCCTGCAGGAGCCCTTCGCGCGCCGGGTCGACCAGGCGGTGGACCAGCTCCTCGCCCAGGGTCACTACGTGATCCTCAACGTGCACCACTACACCCAGCTCACGGGGGGAAAGCTGCATCCGCGTGAATTCGCCGTCGATCCAGCTGTCGTCGAAACGAGGCTGGTGAGCCTGTGGCGCCAGATCGCGCTGCGCTATCGCGACCGGTCGGACCGGTTGCTATTCGAATTGCTCAACGAACCCCACGACGCGCTGTCCGGCGAACGCTGGAACCGCCTGGCCGCCCGCGCGCTGGCGGCCGTGCGCGCTGTCGACGCCCAGCGCATCGTGATGATCGGCCCGGACGAATGGAACCATCCGCGCGGACTGCACCGGCTGCGCCTGCCGCGCGATCCGCATCTCATCGCCGCCATCCACAGCTACGACCCGTTCGACTTCACCCACCAGGCCGTGCCCTGGCGAACGCCGGTCCTCGCCGGCGGTCGCTCCTGCTGCGACCCCGGCCAGCGCGCGCAGGTGGCGCAGGCCCTCGACCAGGCCATGGCCTGGAACCGGCGCAGCGGCGTTCCGATGCATCTGGGGGAGTTTGGCGCCTACCGGGCGGGCGACCTGGTCTCACGCGCCGCGTATGCCCGCCTGGTGCGGGACGAGGCCGAGCGGCGCGGCCTGGGCTGGGCGTGGTGGGAGCTCGCGTCCGATTTTTCGGGCGTGTGGGAACCGCAGGAAGGCCGATGGGTCGAGCCGCTGCGCCGCGCCCTGCTCGAGCCGGCCGCCAACCCTGTCCTGCCCACCCAGGCCCTGCGCGAGCCGGCCAGACCGAGGGGCCAACCCGCACCGTGAGCGCGATCGGCCTCAGCGGCCGGCGGGCGCTTCACGCGTGGCCCACACCTTGTCGATGCGGCGGCCATCGAGGTCCACCACCTCGAACGTCCAGCCGCAACACGCGATGCGCTCGCCCACTGCGGGCAAGTGGCCCGAGACGGACAGCAGCAGGCCGGCCAGCGTGTTGTAGCGGCCGCGGTCTTCATCGGGCAGTTCGCGAATCTCCAGGCGAGCCTTGAGCTCCGACACCGGCATCTGGCCATCGAGCAGCCAAGAACCGTCGTCGCGCTGGGTTGCCCAGGCCTGCGCCTGCACCGTCGGCTGCAGTTCCCCGGTGATCGCTTCCAACAGGTCATGGGGCGTGACCAGCCCCTGCACGATGCCGTATTCGTCCACCACGAACACCATGCGCGCCGCCTGCGCACGAAACTGTTGCAGCAGCTCCAGGCCGGTGAGGGTTTCAGGCACGAACACCGCCGGCACCACGAGCGTGTCCACCGACTCGCTGGCCTGCGGGCCCAGGGCCAGCAGCCGGGCCACTGACACGACGCCCACCACCTCGTCGAGCGAGCCGCGGCAGACCGGGTACCACGAATGGGCACCCGCCGACCCCGCCTGCACCAGGGCCTGGCCCACCGAAAGACCGGCTTCGAGCCACTGGATCTCCGACCGGGGCAGCATCATCGACGCAAGCGTGCGGTCGTCCAGGTGGAACACGTTCTGCACCATCTGGCGCTCATGCCGGTCGATCACGCCGGCATCGACGCTCTCCTCGAGGCTGTGGGTCAGTTCTTCTTCGGTGATGGTGCGCTCGAGGCGGGTGTCGATGCGAACCAGCCGCAGCACGCCCTGGGTCGATGCCGACAGCATCCGCACGAACGGGCCGGCCAAACGGGCCAGCGTCTGCATCGGGCGGGCCATCCAGCGCGCCACCGTCTCGGGATAGAGCTGGCCGATGCGCTTGGGCACCAGTTCGCCAAAAATGATCGTGATGAACGTGATGACGGCCACCACGATGCCGGTGGCGGCAATGCCGGATGGCCGGGGGCTGATGCCCAGCCCCTGCAGCCAGTGGGCGAGCCCCGCGCTGAAGGCGGCCTCACCCACAATCCCGTTGAGAATGCCGATCGAGGTGATGCCCACCTGCACCGTCGAGAGGAACTGGGTGGGCTGCTCCATCAGCCGCAACGCCGCCTGGGACCCCGGGTCGCCAGCTTCGGCCAGCGCGAGCAGCCGCGCCTTGCGGCTGGACGCCAGGGCCATCTCGGACATGGCGAACACGCCGTTGATCAGGGTCAACAGCGCGATTAGCAGAACGTCCATGCGCGGCGGGCAGAATTCAACACCATGTCACTCTACCTGATCGGCGATGTGCAGGGCTGCGACGGGGCGCTGGCCCGGCTGCTGGAGCGCCTGGATTTTTCGCCCAGCCGCGACACCCTGTACCTGCTCGGCGACCTGGTCAACCGGGGGCCCGCGTCGGACGCGGTGCTGCGTCGGCTGCAGGGCTATGGCGACGCTGCCCGTTGCCTGCTGGGGAACCATGATCTGGGCCTGCTCACCGTCGCGGCGGGGTTCCGGCAGCCCAAGCCGGGCGACACCGTGCAGGCGGTGCTGGAGGCCCCCGACCGCGAGGCCCTGCTCGAGTGGCTGTGCCACCAGCCCCTGGTGCGCCTGGAGTACGGCGTCCTGATGGTGCATGCCGGCGTGCTGCCGCAGTGGGAAGTGCCGCAGGTGCTGGCGCTGGCCGACGAGGTGCACGCCCAGCTGCGCGGGCCCGGCCTGCGCGACTTCCTCGCCGGCCTGTTCGGCAACGAGCCGGACCGCTGGGACGACCGCCTGCAGGGCCCGGACCGCTGGCGCGTGATCGTCAACGCCCTCACCCGGATGCGTTTTTGCACGCCCGAGGGCCAGATGGACGTGAAAACCAGCGGCGGACCCGACCGGGCCCCGGTCGGCATGACCCCCTGGTTCGATGCCCCTGGCCGACGCACCGCCGGCCAGACCATCGCCTGCGGCCACTGGTCCACCCTGGGGGTGCGTCTGCGGCCGGACCTGCTGGCCCTGGACTCAGGATGCGTATGGGGTGGCTGCCTGAGCGCGCTGCGGCTGGGGCCAACCCCGGCAAGCCATGAACTCATTCAGGTTGACTGTGAGGCCGCGCAAATCCCTGGGAATGAGTAATCGCTCACATTGAGGGCTGCCTGCCCCCATCCAGGTGCTGACTCAATCCGCCGCGGTGCCGGAAGCGGGCGGTGCAGAGACGGCCAGGGCCTCGGCGACCGGCTCGGCCCCCAAGGGCTGGGCCACCGCAGGTTCGGCGCCAGCCGGCTCGGGCAGCGTCGCCTTGAACAGGGCCGCCACCTTGCGCTTGGGCTTGATGTTGGCCGAAATCCGTCCGGTGGCCGGCTTGGCCGCCGCCTCCCAGGCTGGCTTGGCTTCGGCCGCCGGCGGCTGGTAGGGCTGGTTGAAGAACGGATCGGCGGGCGCGCGCGGCGCGCTGCGACCGGCGCCTCCGCCCCCCGACCGCTCGCGGGACGGCTCCCGGGATTCCCGGGGCTCGCGAGGTTCGCGGAACTCCGCCCCGTCGCGTGGATCGTCATCACGGTCGCGCCAGGTGCGGCGGCCGTCGTTGATCCGGCCGCGCGGACGCTCGTCGTCGAATTCCACCGGCTCGAGCTCGAGCTTCTTCTTCAACAGCTTTTCGAGGTCGGCCACCAGGCGGTTGTCCGACGGGCTCACGAAGCTGACCGCCAGGCCGGAGGCGCCCGCCCGGCCGGTTCGGCCGATGCGGTGCACATAGTCTTCGGCATTGAACGGAATGTCGAAATTGAACACCGCCGGCACGTCCTTGATGTCCAGACCACGCGCTGCCACATCGGTGGCCACAAGCAGGTCGACCTCGCCGGCCTTGAATGCGGCCAGCGCCTTCAGGCGCTCGTCCTGGCTCTTGTCGCCATGCAGCGCGGTGGTCTTGAGACCGTCCCGCTCAAGCGAACGGGCCAGCCGGGCACACCCGAGCTTGCTGTTGACGAACACGAAGGCCTGCGTGATGCCGCGCTGGCGCACGATCTGCCTCAGCGCCCGGCGCTTGTCGTCGTCGGTCACGCTGTAGAAGTGCTGCTCGACCGTGGACGCGGTCTCATTGGGCCGGGCCACCTCGACCACGATCGGATCCTGCAGGTAGCTGCCTGCCAATCGCTTGATTTCGGGCGAGAACGTGGCCGAGAACAGCAGGGTGGTGCGCTGCTTGGGCAGATAGGACAGGATGCGCTGCAGGTCGGGCAGGAAGCCGATGTCGAGCATGCGGTCGGCCTCGTCCAGCACCACATACTCCACCTGGTTGAGCACCGCCGTCTTGCCTTCGATGTGATCGAGCAGCCGGCCGGGCGTGGCCACCAGCACCTCGACCCCGCGCTTGAGTTCGGCCGCCTGGGGCTTGATGTCGACGCCGCCGAACACCACCGCACTGCGCAGTTGTGTGTGCTTGGCGAACAGCTTGACCTGTTGGGCAACCTGGTCGGCCAGCTCGCGGGTGGGCAGGAGCACCAGGGCCCGCACGGGATGTCGGGCCGGCGAGGTGGACGGGTTTTCATGCCGCAGCAACCGTTGCAGCAGGGGCAGGGAAAAGGCGGCGGTCTTGCCGGTGCCGGTCTGGGCGGCGCCCATCACGTCTCGGCCGGTCAGAACGACCGGGATGGCCTGGGCCTGGATCGGCGTCATGCGCTCGAAGCCCATTTCGGCCACGGCGCGGGCCAGCGGCTCGGCCAGCGAGAGTTGGGAGAAGGAATCGGTCATGGAATCCCGCTATTGTCGCATTCCGGACCCCCGACCGGCCGGGCAGTCCGACCGGGCGGGGGAGGCGGGCGTCGGGGGGGTGGATGCGGGCCTCGGGGGCGGCGCCTAAAATCGGGGGGTGAGCCTTCTCAATGCCGATCTTCATTGCCATTCGGTGGTCTCCGATGGCACCCTCACGCCCGAGGCCCTGGCCGAGCGCGCGGCCGCCAACGGCGTCGAGCTGTGGGCCCTGACCGACCATGACGAAGTGGGCGGGCAGCACCGCGCCCGAGACGCCGCCCGCGCGCAGGGCCTGAACTACCTCACGGGCACCGAGATTTCCGTCACCTTCGCCGGACAGACCGTGCACATCGTCGGCCTGGGCTTCGACCCCGACGACACCGCCTTGCAGCAGGGCCTGCTGGCCACCCGGGGCGGCCGCGGCGAGCGCGCGCGGGAAATGTCCGACCAGCTCGCCCGGGTGGGCATCCGCGGCGCCTATGAAGGCGCGCTGAAATACGTTGGCAACCCCGAGCTGATCTCCCGCACCCATTTCGCCCGGTTCCTGGTGGAAGCCGGCGTGTGCCGCGACACGCCCGAGGTGTTTCGCCGCTATCTCACCGAGGGCAAGCCAGGATTCGTGCCGCACCGCTGGGCCCAGCTGGGGGATGCGGTGCGCTGGATCACCGGGGCCGGCGGCGTGGCCGTGATCGCGCACCCGGCGCGCTATGCCTTCACCGCCAACGAGGAATACGCCCTGTTCACCGAGTTCAAGGCCCATGGCGGCCAGGGCGTGGAGGTCGTCACGGGCAGCCACACCAGCGCCGAGGCGGTCAGGTACGCCGACACCGCCCGCGAATTCGGGCTGGCGGCTTCGCGCGGGAGCGACTTCCACAGTCCCGACGAAAGCCACACCGACCTCGGCCAGCTGCCGCTGCTGCCGGGCTCACTGACACCGGTGTGGGAGCTGTTGGCCCATCGCATCCAGTGAGCCTCGCGTCCGGGTCCGACGGCCGCTTGCGCCCCGGCCTGCAGGGCGGCGCCACGCCGCTGGTGGCCATCGCGCTGGTGGTGCTGGTCACGGCGATCTTCGCCAGCATCGACACCGCCTCCCAGATCGTGGTGCTGTCGGGGGTGCCGGTGCTGCTGGCCCTGTGGGTGCGGTATGTGCTGCAGGCCCTGGCCACGACACTGGTGGTCGTGCCCTTGCGGGGCGGGTCGGTCCTGCGCACCGGCCGCCTGGGCCTGCATGCCCTGCGGGGCGTGCTGCTGGCCTCGGGCAGCCTGTTTCTGTTCATGAGCCTGCAGCATGTGTCCGTGGGCGAAATGACCGCGATCATGATGATCGCGCCGCTGGTGGTGACCGGCCTGGCGGGCGTGTGGCTGCGTGAGCATGTCTCGCCCCTGCGGTGGCTGCTGGTGGTCGGGGGGTTTGCCGGCACGCTGGTGATCATCCGCCCCGGCGCCGACAGCTTCAGCCCGGCCCTGCTGCTGCCGCTCGGACAGGTGGCCTGCAATGCGGGCTTCCAGCTGCTCACCAGCCGCCTGGCCCGCACCGAAGACCCGATGACCCTGCACCTGTACACCGGCTGGGCCGGTACGGTGTTCCTACTGCCCGCGCTGGCCTTCGTCGATTTCGCCGGCGTGCCGGCCTGGGTCTGGTGGACGCTGCTGGGCATCGGCATCGGCGCCGCCATCGGTCATTTCCTGTTGATCTTGGCCTACCAGCGCGTCCCCGCGAGCCAGCTGATGCCCTACATGTACGGCCAGATCGGTTTTGCGATGCTCGGCGGCTGGCTCACCCAGGGCCGGGTCCCCGACGGCTGGTCGCTGGCAGGCATCGGGCTGATCGCCGCCTGCGGGTTGGGAAGTGCGCTGCTCACGATGCGGGAGCGGGGGGCGGGGTGACCAGGCGCGTTGGCCGCGTCGTTGCGTCGCGAGCCATACTCCCCCATGGCCCAACTTTTCGAAGTCCACCCCGACAACCCCCAGCCGCGCCTGCTCAAACAGGCCGTGGCCCTCCTGGCCGGCGGCGGTGTGCTGGCCCTGCCCACGGACTCGAGCTATGCCCTGGCCTGCCACCTCGATGACAAAGCCGCCGTCGACCGCCTGCGCCAGATCCGCGGCATCGATGACCGCCACCACCTCACCCTCCTGTGCCGGGACCTGAGCGAACTGGCCAGCTATGCCCGCGTCGACAACCGGCAGTACCGCCTCCTGAAGGCCGCCACCCCGGGCGCCTACACCTTCATCCTCGAAGCCACCAAGGAAGTCCCGCGCCGCGTGAGCCATCCCCAGCGCAAGACCATCGGCCTGCGCGTGCCTGACCATCCGGCGCTGCAGGCCCTGCTGACCCTGCACGGCGCGCCCCTGCTGGCCACCACCCTGATCCCGCCCGGCGAGCACGACCCCCTCAACGACGCCCACGAAATCCGCGAGCGCTTTGAGCGACAGCTCGCTGGCGTGGTCGATGCCGGTGCCTGCCCCCACCTGGCCACCACCGTGGTCGACCTCACCCCCATGGGCGCAGGCGACGATGCCCAGGTGCTGCGCGAAGGCGGCGGCGAGCTGGCGCGGCTGGGACTCTGAAAGGCCGAACGGGCCGCCACGACGGTCTGAGACAATCTCCCTCGTGGATGCCTCCTCCCTGATCCAGACCGTCCTGGTCTACGCCCTGCCCGTCCTGTTCGCCATCACGTTGCACGAGGCGGCGCATGGCTACGTGGCACGCCGCTTCGGCGACCCGACCGCCACCGTACTGGGCCGCGTCACCCTCAATCCCTGGCCCCATATCGACCCGATCGGCACGGTGCTCATGCCGCTGATGCTGTATTTCGCCACGGCCGGCGCCTTCCTGTTTGGCTATGCCAAGCCAGTGCCGGTCGATTTCAGCCGCCTGCGCAACCCCAAGCGAGACATGATCTGGGTGGCGCTGGCCGGCCCGGCGTCCAACTTCCTGCAGGCCATCCTCTGGGCCCTGGGCCTGATGCTGCTGGCCCTGATGGATATCGATGAGCGATTCTTTGTTCAGATGTGCAAGGCCGGCGTGCAAGTGAACCTGGTGATGTGGGCCTTCAACCTGTTTCCGCTGCCGCCCCTGGATGGTGGGCGTATCCTCACCGGACTGCTGCCGCTGCCGCTTGCCCGCGGCCTGGCCCGCGTCGAGCCCTGGGGCTTTTTCATCGTGCTCGGTCTGGTGCTGGCCGGTGTGGTGGGCAACCTCTGGCTGCGCCCCCTCATGACCGTGGGCTATGACGTGCTGAGCGTCCTGCTGTCGCCGATCCAGGCCCTGCTGCGCTGAAGCCCGCCCCACGACACCCTGCCATTGCCGACGTCCGCCATGACTGCCGCCACCCCCGTCCGCTACCTCACCGGCATCACCACCACGGGCACGCCACACCTGGGCAACTATGTCGGTGCGATCCGGCCCGCCGTGCAGGCCAGCCGCTTGCCGGGCACCGAGAATTTCTATTTCCTCGCCGACTACCATGCGCTGATCAAGTGCGATGAGCCCGCGCGCATCCAGCGCTCGACGCTCGAAATCGCAGCCTGCTGGCTGGCCGCCGGGCTCGACCCGGAGCAGGTGTTCTTCTATCGCCAGTCCGACATTCCAGAAATCCCCGAACTCACCTGGTTCCTGACCTGCGTGACCGGCAAGGGCCTGCTCAATCGCGCGCACGCCTACAAGGCCTCGGTCGACAAAAACCTCGCGGCAGGGGCCGATCCCGATGCCGAGGTGACCGCCGGCCTGTTCATGTACCCGGTGCTCATGGCCGCCGACATCATCCTGTTCAACGCCCACCAGATTCCGGTGGGTCGTGACCAGATCCAGCACATCGAGATGGCGCGCGACATGGCGGCCAGCTTCAACCATCTGTATGGGCCACACTTCACTCTGCCCGAGGCCAAGGTGGATGAATCGGTGGCCACGCTGCCAGGCCTGGACGGGCGCAAGATGTCCAAGAGCTACGACAACACGATCGGCCTGTTCGCCCCGCGCGAGCAGCTGCGCAAGCAGATCGCGGGCATCGTCACCGACTCGCGCGCCCCGGGTGAGCCCAAGGACACCGATGGCTCGGCCCTGTTCCAGATCTACCAGGGCTTCGCCACGCCCGAGGAAACGGCGGCGCTTCGGCAGGCCTACGCCGACGGGATTGCCTGGGGCGAGGCCAAGCAGCTGCTGTTCGAGCGCATTGACCGTGAAATCGCCCCGATGCGGCAGCGGTACGAATGGCTGATGGCCCATCCGCAGGAGGTGGAAGACCTGCTGCAGCGCGGCGCCGAAAAAGCCCGGGCCCGGGCCACCCCCTTCATGGCCCGGCTGCGCGAGGCCGTGGGCTTGCGGCACCTCGCCCGCACGGTCGTTACCGGACGTAAAAAAGAAGACAAGGCATCCCTGCCAGTGTTCAAGCAGTTCCGCGAGGCCGACGGGCTGCATTACTTCAAGCTTGCCGAGCCGGGCGGGCGCGTCCTGCTGCAAAGCACCGGCTTTGCTTCCCCGCGGGAAGCCGGCCAGGCGGTGGCCCGGCTGCGAACCGAGGGACTGCCGGCCCTTCAGGCACTCGGCGCCTGCGTCGAGCGACCCCCGGAAGTCTCCGAGAACGATCTGGCGACCGCTTTGTCGCGGCTGATGCTGCCGGCTTAAGCCAGCTCTGCTATAAAGCAGGGAATCCGTACCCCGAAATGATCATTTGACCATGCAGGCGACCAAGACTTCTCCCCCGATGAACCTGTTCGTGATCGACGACCACCCGCTGATGCGGGAGGCGGTGGTCATGCTCATGCGACGGCTGCGCCCCGGTGCGAACGTGGTGGAACTCGAACGCATGGGCGGCCTGGATGCCGCCGTGCGTCAGCACGGCACACCCGACCTGATCTGCCTGGACCTGAAGCTGCCCGACACCACCGGCACCTCCGGCGTGCATGAGGTCAAGAACCTCTTTCCGGAAACGCCGCTGGCGGTGCTGTCCGCCTCTCCGGCCTCCGACTGCGAGGAAATCTGCATCGATGCCGGGGCCGACATCTACATCGAGAAGTCCTCCGGCGCCGGCGAAATCGGCAATGCGCTGCGTGCGCTGCTGGCGGCTGACGGTCAGTTTGAAGAGCTGGCGCCGACCGACAACAAGCTGTCCAAGCGCCAGAAGCAGCTGATCGTCATGCTCGACCGCGGCCTGTCCAACCGCGAGATCGCCGACGAGCTGGGTATTTCCGAGCACACGGTCAAGGTGCACCTGTGGCGCCTGTTCCGCCGCCTGGGCGTGAAAAGCCGCACCCAGACCATCCATTACGCCCGCGTTCACGGGCTCTTGGGCAGCTGATCGATCGAAGCCGCCCGGGCGAGCGCCTGGGCTGCGTCGGTGGGCGCGAGCGCCAGCCGGAACACCGTGCCACGGCCCGGCCGCGAGGCCAGCGACACCGGATGGCCCAGGATATGGGTCAGGCGGCCGACGATGTACAGGCCCAGCCCGAAGCCGTCTTCGGTGCCCGCATGCAGCGGCACCTTGTAGAACTCCCGGAAGATCTCCTCATGGTGCGCCGGCGCGATGCCCACGCCGGTGTCCCACACCTCCAGGCGCGGCCCTGAGGCGCCGTGGCGCACCGCCACCAGCACGCCCCCGCGCTCGGTGTACTTGATGGCGTTGGACACCAGGTTGCCCGCCACCCGCCGCAGCAGCAGCGGATCGGACTGGGTACGGCCGCCGGCGCGGCGCACCAACAGCCGCAGCCCCTTGGCCTCGGCCAGCGGCCGGTACTGCAGCTCCAGGTCGTCCAGAAGCATGTCCAGGCAGACCTCCTCCACCTGCACCCGGATATGGCCCGCATCGAGCCGCACCAGATCGAACAGCGAGTCAAACAGCGTGTTCACCGCCCGGGTCGATTCGACGATCTTGGGGGCGATCTCGCCCGCCAGATCGGGCTCGCTGGCCAGCCAGTCGGCATACAGCTGCAAGGCATGCACTGGCTGCCGAATGTCGTGGGTGGCGCTGGCCAGGAAACGCTTCTTGATCTCGACCGCGTTGAGCGCCGCCTGGGTTTGCCGGGTCAACGAATTGATGAGTTGAGTGTTGCGGTACTGCAGCTCGAAGTTGCGGCGATGGGTCAGGTGCAGTCGGCGGGCAGCCTGCAGCAGCACCAGCCAGTAGAGCAGCAACATCAGAACCAGCCATGGACTGAAAAGTTGCTCATCCAGGTTGGATTGCGTCCTCAGCCGCCAGAGCACCACCGCCAGCGCGGTGCCCATCAGGGCATGGATGTACCGGCGCACGGTGCGCAGGTGGCTCGCCAGGCTGTGCACCGCCATCATGGCGGTGACGGCCAGCACCAGCCAGCCGCTGAACTCATAGGCCAGGGGCGTGCGTTCGCCGAACAGGGCTGGGGCCAAGCCCCACATCACGGCACTCAGGGGCCACAGCCACTGGACGCGTTCGAAAAAGGCGAGCTGGGCCAGCGGCTCGGCAGCCACCAGCGCGCGCGCGTAGTGCCGCAGGGCCAGGCCGCGCACCAGCGCGATGAGTGCCGCACCGATGATCCATGCCGCGAGTGCCGGCAGAGCCTCCCGTCGGGCCACCAGGACGAGATACACCGGGATCACCAGCCAGGCAGCGAACTGCACCTGCTGCGACGTGCGCATCAGGGTGCGCACCAGCTCCGACTCAACCCACAGGGTCTCGGGCGGGGGCGCAGCGGCAGGGGGGGAGGCGGGCAACATGGACGGAACTCGCGGCAGTTCCGTCAGTCTATCCAATGGCCGAGTTGTCTCCGGGGGGCCGCCTGAGGCGCCGGGGGGCCGGTTCGATCCGCAGCTGCTGTCGGTAGAGCGTCACGGTCCGGCGCGCCACCCGCACCCCGTAGGCCGCCAGGGCCCGCGCGAGCGCGACATCCGAGAGCGGCGCGCCAGGCGGCTCGGCTGCCACCAGTTCGCGGATCAGCCCGCGCACGGCCGTGGGCGAGCAGGCGCCGCCGCCGTCGGCCGGAAGCCCCCGCGAAAAAAAGAACTTCAGCTCGAACAGACCGCAGGGCGTTGCCATGAACTTCTGGCGGGTGGCCCGGGACACGGTGGACTCATGCGCGCCCACCGCCTGCGCAATCTCCCGCAACCCCAGGGGACGCAGCGCCAGTGGGCCGTGGGCGAGGAAACGATGCTGGCGCGCCAGAATCGCGCGGGCCACGGCCAGGATCGTGGCAAAGCGCTGCTCGACGTTGCGCAGCATCCAGCGGGCCTCCTGCAGCAGCGATCCCCAGACCGGCCCGGACTGGCGGTGATGGCGTCGCTGCCAGTCGGCCACCGCCGGCTGCAGGCGCAGGCGCGGCAGGATGGCCGGGTTGAGATGGGCCTCCCAGCGGCCCTGACGCTGGCGCACGACCACATCCGGAATCTGGATGGGCGCCCCGCGCGCCTCCAACTGCTGGCACGGCCGGGGTGCCAGCCGCCGGATGCGGGCGCAGGCGGCGACGACCTCTGGCAGCGGTTCGCCCAGCCGGGCGGCCAGGGCCGACAGGTCGCCCCGGGCCAGGCCCGGCAGATGCTCGCGCACGATGCGCAGGGCCAGGGCGTCCGCCTCCGGCCAGCCGGCCCGCCGGTGCGCCGAGGCCGTGAGCTGCAAGGCCAGGCACTCCGACAGGCTGCGGGCACCGACGCCCGCCGGCTCGAGCGACTGCACCCGGCGCAGCGCCAGCGACCACTCGTCGGGCGCTGGTGGCGGCGTCAGTCCCAGGGCCGCAGCGATGTCATGGACATCGTCTCGGAGGTAGCCGTCATCGTCCAGGCTGAGCGCCACGGCCTCGGCCAGGAGGCGCTCACGCGGCGCCAGCCGCAGCAGGCCGATCTGGCGGCACAGGTGGTCCGCCAGCCGCAGCGGCTCAGCCAGGGTCTCGAGGCCTCGGGTCCCCCCCGTCGGGCCCTCGAAACCGGTCTCCCAGGGGGCCTCGGGTTCCTCCGCGCCGGCGCCCGACGGGTCGTCCGGGGCCACGCCCATCGGATCGGCCTCGGGGGCGGGCGCCGGCTCGGGCGGTGGCTCGTCCCATTCAAGGAAAGGATTGGCGAGCGCCGCCTGACGCAGCCACTGGCCGAATTCATCGGAAGGCCACTGAAGCAGGCGCAAAGCCTGTTGCTGCCGGGGCGACAGCACCGCCGCCGGTCGGGCCGCGAGCAGCGGTCGGGCCTGCAAGGCCAGGCTGGAGATCGGCATGATCCGACGGCTGCTGCAAGGGCTGTGCCGCAACGGTCAGGCGCTCACACCCGCTCACACCGCGCCGGCGTGGTGACCCGAGGGGCCGCCGCGCCCCGGGCAAAGGTCACGGTGACGCGTCGCTGCCGCGATGGCCCTGGCCCGTCGGGCGCTGCCCCAGGCAGCCGATGACGGCAATTCCTTCGGCACGGGACCGGTTACACCGGGTTGCCGCACCGCCTGTCCCACGGCCCGGGCCGCTAGGCTGCCCGTTCGCCCATGGCCCATGCCCTGATCGTCGATGATGACCCCTCCGCCGCCGCCCTGGTGGCGCGGCTGGCGGGCACGCACGGCTATTCCACGGCCTGTGCCGGTTCGCTGCAGGAGGCGCGGCGCCAGCTTGCCCTGCGCCAGCCAGACCTGGTGTTGCTCGACCTGCGGCTGCCGGACGGCAGCGGCATGACGCTCCTGCACGACCCCGAGCTGCTGGGCGATCCGGCGGTGGTGCTGATGACGGGCCATCCGGATGTGGCGACCTCAGTGCAGGCCCTGCGGCACCGTGCGGTCGACTATCTGGTCAAACCCTTCACCGCCGAGGCATTGAAGGGCCTGCTGGCGCGCGTGCCGGCTCGCACCCAAACGCCGGCTCCGGTGCCGGCCCGGGTCCTCGTGCCGCCGGGCCCCGAGGCGGACCTGGGCTGGATGGTGGGCCGCAGCCCGCCGATGCAAGCGGTGTATGCCCAGGTGATGCGCGTGGCGCCTACCGATTTCACGGTGCTCGTCACCGGCGAGAGCGGCACCGGCAAGGAACTCGTGGCCCGAACGGTGCACGACCGCAGCCGGCGGCGGCACCAGCCGTTCGTCGCCGTCAACTGCGGGGCGATCTCTCCGCACCTCATCGAGAGCGAGGTTTTCGGCCACGAGCGTGGCAGCTTCACCGGGGCCGAGCGGCAGCATCCGGGATTTTTCGAGCAAGCCACCGGCGGCACCCTGTTCCTTGATGAGGTGACGGAAATGCCGCTGGCGCTGCAGGTCAAGCTGCTGCGCGTGCTCGAGACGGGCAGCATCCTGCGGGTCGGCGCGACCGCGCCGCTGGCAGTGGATGTCCGGGTGGTGGCGGCCACCAACCGCGATCCGCGCCGGGCCGTGGCCGAGGGGCTGCTGCGCGAGGACCTGTACTGGCGGCTGCAGGTGTTCCCGATCCATCTGCCACCGCTGCGCGACCGGCGAGATGACATCGGACCGCTGGCACGGCATTTTCTGGGGCAGATCAGCCGGCAGGAGGGGGCCATCCGCCAGCTGGACGACGCCGCGCTGGATCGCCTGTCCCGCCATGACTGGCCTGGCAATGTCCGCGAACTGCGCAACGCGCTCCAGCGGGCCTGGGTGATGAGTGCAGGCGAGGTGCTGGAACGGCAGTGGCTGCCCGGAGGCGATGTCGCTGCCTGGGCACGCGCCGCGCCCGTCCTCGCCCCGCCGACTGCCCACGCTGCGGTCGGGGCGCGCGATGGCGGCATCCGGCTGGCCATCGGGCCAGGCATGTCGCTGGCCGAGGCCGAACGGCTGCTCATCGAAGCCACGCTGACGCACTTCGGCCAGCGTCGCGAGGCGGCCGCTGCCGCGCTGGGGGTGAGCCTGAAGACCCTGTACAACCGGCTCAAGGCCTACGGCCTGGGCGGCCTGACCGGCTGAAACGGGCCAGGTGGCCCGAGTCCTGACAGGCTCCGACAGCCCCCGACAGGCAGGGGCGTCGGCGTCCCACACACACAACCCGTTTCGTTTGCAACAGTCTGCGGCATGAGGCGCCGCGTCGAGGCTGGCCGGGGGAAACCGGATCCGCAGCGCTGTCACTCACCCAGAGTCCCTCCGTATGACCGAGAACCTGCCTGTGTCCTCTTCCCTGCCCTATCTGGTGGCCCTGCTGGCCGGACTTCTGCTGGCTGCCGTCCTGAGCGGTCTGATGGTGCGGCGCCTGCGGCTGCAGGTGATGCGCCAGGCCCATGCGCTGCGGCTCCTGGCCGCCTTGGGCCGTTACGCCGTCTGGCCCGCCGCCCTGCGGGCGCCCCTGGGTGAAGACCTGCCCGACGCGCCCTCCCGCGCGGCCTTGGCCGATGTGCAGGCGCTGCAGGGACGCCACTTTCCGCAGGTCGAACCCTGCATGGCACGCCTGCGGCAGGCCGATGCCGCCCTGCGTGACTTCCTGCACGCCCAGCGGTCACTCAAGCTCAGCGACGCAGAGGCCTGGCTGCTCTCTCAGCACGAGACGCGGCTGGACACCCTGTGCCAGCGGGTGCAGTCGGCCATTGAGGCGCTCACCCATGCGGTACGTGAGGCGCGGGAACCTGCTCACCGGATCATGGTGAAGTCCCTCGGCAGGAGGGTCCCGTGAACCAATCGGGCTAGAGCATGAAGGTCGAAATGCTGGGCACCGCGGCAATGATGATCACACCGACCAGCAAGGCAACCAGGTACGGCCAGATGGCGGTCATCACGTCGTCGGGCTTGGCGTCGCCGATGCGGCAGGCCACGTAGAAGCCCACACCGATGGGGGGCATCATCAGGCCGATATTCATGGCGCAGACGACCACCATCGAGTAGTGCACGTCGTTGATGCCCAGCTTCTTGGCGATCGGG
>Ga0315900_10006527_pt1 | contig 15618 bp, 12 predicted proteins | sample LakEriMetagenome_FD_203521 | JGI IMG/M metagenome (GOLD analysis project Ga0315900, IMG submission 203521) | Freshwater fungal communities from buoy surface, Lake Erie, Ohio, United States - Buoy 12 MA114 | ecosystem: Environmental > Aquatic > Freshwater > Lake > Lake biofilm | place: USA: Lake...
TTGGCCCCGGCCCCATTGAGCGCGGCAGGCCCAACACCGACCAATCACTTACCGCGGACCCCATCCCCATGGGCCTGCCCTCCCAACTGCTGGAGCGTCGTCCGGACATCATCGCTGCGGAGTTCGAACTGAAGCGCCTCACCGAACGCGCGGGTGCCGCCGTGGCCGAGCGCTTCCCCACCCTCTCGCTCACCGGCGTGCTGGGCTTCGCCAGCCCCGAACTGGGCACACTGCTCAGCGGCGATGCGGCCGTGGCCAACGGCTTCGGCCAGCTAGCCGGCCCCATTTTCCAGTGGAACCAGCGCCGCAACATCGCCGAGGCCGCCAAACAGCGCATTCGGGTGGCCGCCGCCGAACGCGACCAAACGGTGTTCAGTGCCTTTGCCGATGTGGACAACAGCCTGGAGTTCTACCGCACCTACACGGTGGAGAACGCGGCGCGCCAGACCCAGGTGGAGGCCGCCCGCAAGCAACTGGAGCTCTCCATGGCCCGCTACAACTTCGGCTACACCAGCTACCTGGAGGTCATCATCGCCGAGAACAACCTCTTCAGCGCCGAGTTCGAGGAGAGCGCCACACGCGGGCAGCGACTGAACAGTGTGGTCAGCTTGTTCCGCGCGCTTGGGGGCGGGTGGTAGCAGGCCAGCGCTGCGCTCCAAGGCATGTGGCCCGGCGAGCGGCTACACCGCAGCAGGGCCTCCTGAAAGGGACCCCGCGCCCCCTGTGCAGCAGGGTCTCCTCGTTCCTCGGAAGAGCCAGCTGAGGTGGGGATCCACCAAACTCTCAGAGAGGTCAATGAGCAAATGAGCCGCTTCTTCATGCGCTATGCCTTCGTTACGCCCGTGGTGCCGTGCAGGCGTTGATGTACCTGGATGAAGTCCTCCTCCCGATCGGCCAGGACCATGAGCGTGTCGTTCGGTTGGATCACCGTGGAGCCGCCGGGACGCAGGTACACATCGTCCCGCTTGATCATGACGATGAACGCCGAGCGCGGAAAGTTCAGGTCCACGATCCTCTTGTTCACGGCTCGGAAATGCGGCAGGATATTGATCTCCTGCATGGTCGATTTGGGCAGGTCGATGATGAGCTTCTCACTTTCGGAGATGGGCTTGATCCGCTCAGGCAACGCAACGTGCAACCACTTGGCCACGACACCCAGCGTGGTGCCCTGTATGAGGACGGAAGTGACGGACACGAAGAAGACGATGTTGAAGATCATCGACGCCTTGTCTATCCCTGCAAGCAAGGGGTAGGTTGCAAAGACGATCGGCACGGCGCCACGCAAGCCCACCCAGGAGATGTAGAACCGCCTGCGTAGTTGCATTTTGAAGAACATGAGGCTCAGGAATACGCTGACCGGCCGGGCAACGATGATCAGGAACAGCGAGATCAAGAGGCCGATACCAACGACCGGGATGACCTGCGATGGGAACACCAGCAAGCCCAGGGTGAGGAACAGCACGATCTGCATCAGCCATGCCAGACCGTCGTACATCTTCAGGATCGCCTTCTTGTGGATGAGCTCCTGGTTGCCCAGATACACTGCACTGATGTAGATCGCCAGAAAACCGTTGCCGCCCACGAAGTCCGTGGCCGAGAAGGTGATGAACATCAGCGCGATGACCAGGATCGGGTACAGGCCCTCGAAGTCCAACTGGATCTTGTTGATGATGACCTTGCTCAGTTTGCCAAAGGCGAACCCGGCAATACCACCCACGAACATCTGTTGGATGAACAGGGGGATGACGGATGCCAGACCTTGGTCCTGGTTCACCACCAGCGTGAGAAAGGCGATGGTGAGCACATAAGCCATGGGGTCGTTGCTACCGCTCTCCAACTCCAAGGTGGGCCGCAGATTGGTTTTGAGGGCCAGGCTCTTTGATCGCAGGATGGAGAACACGGCCGCTGCATCCGTGGAGGATACGATGGACCCCAGCAGCATGCTCTCATAAACGGTGAAGTCAGTGACGTACCAGACGAACAGGCCAAGCGACATCGCGGTGAGCAGTACGCCCACCGTGGAGAGCACGATGCCTTCCTTCAGGATGGGCTTCACGGCGTTCCAATTCGTATCCAGCCCGCCTGAGAAGAGGATGAAGTTGAGCGCCACCACACCAATGAACTGGGCAAGCTTGGGGTCGTCGAAGCGGATCCCTCCGATGCCATCGGAACCGGCCAGCATACCGATGGTGAGGAACAACAACAAGGTGGGCACACCGAATTTGTACGAGGTCTTCCCTACGATGATGCTCACAAAGAGCAACAGGGAGCCGACCAGGAGGATGTTCTCGATCGTCAAATTCATTGTGGCTCCAAGATACTGGTTTGCATAGGGGCCGAAGTAGTTCAACCGGCCAGCCTAAGACCAGTTCCTCGGAAGAGCCTGCAGAGGTAGCGAGGGAACCGTGAATGGACGGGGATGAACGGAAATGAACGGGCCTTTCTGAAGGCGCGTATGGCAGGTCCCATGGCCGTTCATCGATGCCCGCCTGCCGGTAAGCAGGTTCATTTCCGGTTGATGCATTTCTCACCAGCACAAGAAGGAAACCGTGAATGGACGGGGATGAACGGAAATGAACGGGCTTTTCTGAAGGCGCGTATGGCAGGTCCCATGGCCGTTCATCGGCGTCCGCCGGCCGGCAGGTTCATTTCCGGTTGATGCGTTTACTGCACCCCCCAAAAACGTGAAAAGCCCCGGCTGGAGGCCGGGGCGATTCACAGAAAGAAGGTCTGTTGGTACCGGGGCCTGCCGCGGCCCCGGAGTTATGCAGCGCTCAGGCTGCGCGGGCGATGGCGGGGTCGCTCATCAGGCCCTCACCGGCGGCGCCGATCGCGCTCACGCTTACCCAGTAGGCCTTGTAGCTGTCCAGGTGCGTCAGCAGGTAGCGCGCCTTCGTGGTGATCCCCACTACCTCCCACTCGTTGTGGATGTTGGGGTCCTTGTCGGTGATGCGCACGTGGTACGCATCGGCACCGTGCTGCGCGGTCCACACCACTTCGGCCTCGCCCTGCTTGCCGGTCATGCGCACAAAGCGGATGAACGGCGTGCCCGGCAACCCGATGGGCTCGGGCGTCTTGGCAAGCTCGAAGCCCGAGCTGGCCAGGATCACCGGATCCCCTTGGGCAGTGAGCCGCACATAGTCGGCCTGCTTGCGCAGCATGTCCTTGCTGTCGTTAATGATCTTGTTACGTACCAGACGGTCCTCCAGCCCGCCGTGTTTGGCCTTTTGAATGGCCGTTTCCAAATTGTCGCCCATCGTCGTCATGTCCGCCAGCGGCACGGCGGGGTTAACGAAGTGGGGGTTCCCCGTCATTTTGGACACCACGTAGCGCAGCAGCGCCAGCAGCATCGACGGGATCAACCGAGAGAGAGAGAGCTTGATGTTCGCCATCCTTTTTCCGGGCTTTCTGGATCCGGCCTGCCTGGCAAGGCCGTTTGTTAGGTGATCCGGGGGTTTCAACGCAGCCCTTGCCGCACGGCCCCCACATTCCTGCATGAATGTTCCATGCCTCCCGGCCACCCCGCACCACCCGCGCTCGGGCGGGTCTATTCCTGCATGAATGTTCCATGCCACGTAACCCACCCGGTGGCCACACCCTGCCGGGCAACCCGCGCCCCACGGCCCCCACCTCAACCACCTGCACCGTTACTGCCATACGCGGCCACCTCACCATAGGCCTGCATGCACCCTCCTGTCGATCGACATGCACCATCACGTCAACTGACATCGCCCATCGGGTCGACCGACATGCACCATCACGTCAACTGACATCGCCCATCAGGTCGACCGACATGCACTATCACGTCAACTGACATGACCCATCTTATCGATCGACATGCACCATCGGGTCAGCTGACATGGCCCATCCGGTCGGCACACATGGCCCAGCATGTCGCTTGCCATGGCCCAGCAGGTCGCCTCACAGGGCCCAGCGGGTCTACCGACATGCACCCTCCTGTCGGGCCACATGCACCCGCTTGTCGGGCCACAGGGGCCCACCTGTCGGGCTACCTGGCCCATCGTGTTCATCCACAGGGCCCATCAGGTGGGGCTACAGCCCCCACCCGGTAACCGGCCAAGGCCCCCGGTGCGGGCCGGCCGCACCCCATGGGCAGAGGCCTGCACCGCCCCAGCCGGGCGGGGCGGACCGCCGTGCGGCCCATGCGCCCCTCAGGCAGGGCGCTCGGCGTGGTGCACGGTGTTCACCACCACGGTATATAAAGGGGTATCCGGCGGGGGCGGGGCGGTAAGCACGCCCACCTCGCACTCCAGGGCCCGACCCAGCCGCACCAGCAGATCGGTGCTGGGGGTGTACCGGTTTTTCTCGATCTTACAAATGGTGCCCTGCCGCACGCCGCATGCCTGCGCCAGCTGGCCCTGGGTCTGCTTCCGCAACACGCGGAACAAACGAACACGCTCTCCGATCATCGTTCGGTGGTTTAAAGGTTCCCATCATGGTGCGCCGGAGCATTGTGCGAACGTGAAGCTAACGTGGCCTCCCCCGCTTTCCGCCCCCCTCGCCCACCCCCACTTTCCACAACCCGCCGTTAAAAGCGCACCTTGTTCACGCTCCGTTCTCCTTGGATGTTCCCCCTTGCCCTTTGTCACTTGACACTTGGCACTTGTTGCGGTCGCCTGGACCACTGGGCATCAAGGCCATTCGGCTGAAAGGCGTTCAGGCTTAACGGCCTTCTGGCCAATAGGCCAATGGGCTTAGAGGCTTAAAGGCTAAGAGGCTAATAGGCCAATAGGCTGTTAGGCCATTCGGCTTCGAGGTCTTTGGGCATTCAGGCCTTTAGGCAACTAGGCCAAGAGGCTTTTAGGCCAATAGGCCACTTGGCTGCGCCACTTTGCTGAAAGCGACCCGCCCAAGGACAGCCCCATAACCGTTCGTCACCTTCCCACTACGTCACGTTTTGACAACCTCCGTGTACTATTTTGAGCCCCGATGACGAAACTGGAACAAGACCTGCTGGCCCTAGTGCTGGAACACGAGAGCTTGGGGAACCAGAAAGCCCAGCAGCTGTTGGGCTGGGATGACGCCACCTACACCACCATTAAAGATGCCTTGCTGGCCAAAGGTGTACTGGCCGTTGGACGTGGACGCGGAGGTAGCCTCCAGGTGCGCATGGACCGAAAGGAAGCCTTGGACCTGGTGATGACAGAGCCGAGCGAAGCCGCTGAGCCTAATGGCCAACCTGCCCAGGGCCTTTTTTCCGATATGCCTCCAACTTCCGTTACCTATCCTACAGCCAAACGCGGCCGTGGCCGCCCACCCAAAGCCAAAGGCCAAGAGGCCACAAGCCAAGAGGCCTCCAAGCCCAGGAGCCCCAAGGCCAGTGGCTCCGCCACCAAAGCCCAAGGCTCCGCCTTCGAGCAGACCTTCCGCCTCCTCGACGATATCCTCCGCAAAGAGGCCGGGTGCAGCAACGAACTCGACTACACCGAGCAGACCAGCTGGATCCTCTTCCTGAAGTACCTCGATGACCTGGAGGCCACCAAACAGATGGCCGCCGAGTTGGAGGGTAAGACCTACACGCCCATCCTCGGGGCCGAGTACCGCTGGCCGGTGTGGGCCTGCCCCAAGAACAGCGAGGGCAAGGTCGACCATCACAAGGCCCTCAACGGCCCCGATCTGGTCGACTTCGTGGACCAGAAGCTCTTCCCTTACTTGCGCGGCTTCAAGCAGCGCGCCAGCGGGCCCAACACCATCGAATACAAGATCGGCGAGATCTTCGGCGAGCTCACCAACAAGGTGAAGAGCGGCTACAACCTACGCGAGATCCTGGAGGCCGTGGACGCCCTGCACTTCCAGACCAGCGAGGAGAAGCACGAGCTGAGCGAACTGTACGAGGGCAAGATCCAGCGCATGGGCAACGCCGGGCGCAACGGCGGCGAGTACTACACCCCGCGCCCCCTGATCCGCGCCATCGTGCAGGTGCTGGACCCGCGCATCGGCGAAACGGTGTACGACGGCGCTGCCGGCAGCGCGGGCTTCCTGTGCGAGGCCTTCGCCCACATGCAGGCCCAGGCCCGCAGCACCGCCGACCACCAGACCCTGCAGCAGCGCACCTTCTTTGCCAAGGAGAAGAAGGGCCTGGCCTACATCATCGGCCTCATGAACATGATCCTGCACGGCATCGAGGCACCCAACATCGTGCACACCAACACGCTCGCAGAGAACCTGCAGGACATACAGCCCAAGGACCAGCGCGATGTGGTGCTGGCCAACCCGCCCTTCGGCGGCAAGGAGCGGCCGGAGGTGCAGCAGAACTTCCCCATCAAGACCGGCGAAACGGCCTTCCTCTTCCTTCAGCACTTCATCAAGAGCCTCAAGGCCGGTGGCCGGGCGGGCATCGTTATCAAGAACACCTTCCTCAGCAATACGGACAACGCCAGCATCAGCTTGCGGCGCAAGCTGTTGGAAGAGTGCGACCTGCACACCATCCTGGACATGCCGCAGGGCACCTTCCAGGGCGCGGGCGTAAAGACCGTGGTGCTCTTCTTCGAGAAAGGGCGCCCCACGCGCCGCATCTGGTACTACCAGCTGGACCCCGGCCGCAACATGGGCAAGACCAACCCGCTGAACGAGGCCGACCTCGCGGACTTTGTGCAACTGGCCAAGACCAAGGCGGACAGCGCTAATAGCTGGAGCGTGGACGTGGGCGCAGTGAATACAGAAATCTGGGACCTCAGTGTGAAGAATCCATCTCGCGCGGAAACTGCCGACATGCGTAAGCCGGGGGAGATCTTGAAAGAGATACGAACCCTCGATGAGCAGACGATGAAGTTGCTCGCTACGATACAGAGTCTGTTAAGTTGAGCATGGCACGAGCGGAAGTAACTACAACCGGTGGGCGAGAAGCTACCCAGCGGCATGTGATGGGTGACCGAGTGTTGTCTGTCTGTATGCCACCGAATCCTATCGCACCTCCTGGTTGGGAATGGCACTTGCTCACGGACCTAGCAAGAATGGAGTCTGGTCATACGCCAAGTCGAAACCATCCAGAGTACTGGAATGGGGACATCCCATGGATAGCAGTGGGTGATGCAGGTAAGTTCCACGGCGGAGTGATCAACGACACTAAGGAGCATACGAATCAGCTGGGAATTGACAACTCATCGGCCAGACTGCTACCCACAGATACCGTTTGCCTATCTCGAGGAGGCACCGTTGGATATGTTGTTAGGCTCGGAAGACCAATGGCAACAAGCCAAGGCTTTGCGAACTGGATCTGTGGACCAAAGCTGAACCCTTCATTCTTGCAGTATCTCCTTCTATCAGAGGAAAGCGCTCTTGATAGATTTTCAATTGGAACCACCATCAAGACTATCTACTACCCCGACATCAAAGCGCTACACGTTTGCATCCCCCCTCTTCCCGAACAGCAGCGGATCGTCACGAAGCTGGATGCGGCGTTCGGGGCGCTGCGCGAAGCCGAAGGGCACGTGGCGCGCAACCGCGCCAATGCCCGGGAGCTGTTCGAGAGCTACTTGAATGGGGTGTTTGAGAGGAAGGGTGATGAATGGGTCCGACTCGATGTAGTCTGCGAGATCACTTCGATGTTGGTGGACCCTCGCTTACCAGAACACCTCGATTTCGTGCATGTCGGCGGAGGCAACATTGAATCAATGACCGGTAGGCTGCTTGACTTGAAAACAGCTCGTCAAGAAGAGTTGAGATCCGGGAAGTTCTTGTTCGATAAGTCGATGGTGCTCTACAACAAGATCCGTCCTTATCTCGTCAAGGTTGCACGGCCAACCTTCTCCGGCCTTTGCAGTGCGGACATGTATCCTCTCAGTCCAAAGGCGGGTCTGCTCGATCGAGACTATCTCTACTATGCATTGATCTCAAATCACTTCACGGAGTATGCGATCTCCGGGTCTGATCGAGCTGGCATGCCCAAGGTGAATCGGGACCACTTGTTCGCTTACGAGTTCCCATTGCCATCAATGAAGGAGCAACATCGGATCGCAAAAGCCCTTGATGCACTCCTTCCACAGACACAAGCCCTCGAAGCCACCTACCAGCAGAAGCTGCGGGAGCTAGAGGGTTTGAAGAAGGGCTTGTTGGGGGCGGCGTTCAGGGGGGAGTTGTAATTGAGCTAGACATGAAATCATCAGTCGCGAAACTTAAGGCACTCAGGAATCGGATCATCAGTATTGGTCAGGTCCACCGGTATTATCCCGCAGTGGTCATGAACAGTATAATTGATGAGTTCAAACGGGAGGTCGCATTGATAGAAGGCACCCATTCAACCCTCGCTGGCTTTGCGTATGGCGACTATGAGAAGGGATTGTTGCCGGACAAGACCAAGTACTTTCCCTATTTTGGAGCATCGCTGATTGGAGATATTGACTACTTTTTAACCTATCTGGAAGAGCTCGACCCTATAGGCATGCCTGCCGTTGTGTCGGAAGAGGGAGTATATCTGGCAGGGCAGCACTTTGATGCTCTGCTCAAGTTCAGTGATATCATCTCTAAAGCTACGAGCGAAATCGTCCTCGTAGATGGCTACTTGAACGAGAAGATACTGGAACTACTCGCGAGCAAGAACTCTTCCGTAAAGTGTCGGGTCTTGACCAAGGCTGCTCAATTTGGCAAGCCGTTGCAGACTTTCGTTGAGGCATTTAATAAGCAGCATGGCAATCTCGAGGTATGCACGACTGAAGCGTTCCACGATCGCTTTGTCGTAATCGATCAACTCTCGTTCTACCATTTCGGGGCTTCGATTAAGGACGCTGGTAAGAAGGGCTTCATGTACTCTAAGCTTGAGGAGCCCTCTTTACAAAGAACCCTTTGGACTCAGATTGAAGCAGAGTGGAAGCCATAGACCTTCCTTGATGAACGAAACCCAGACCAGCGCCGAGCTGCCATGAGCACCACCCTTCCCTTCATCCTGCACATTCTGGTGGCCGATGGCGCCCGGATGGGCTGCAGGAGCTGGAGGGCTTGAAGAATGGCTTGTTGGGGGCGACGTTCAGGTGGGAGTTATAAAAACCGATTAACATGCCGAAAACGAAGGGAGCAAAGAACATCAAGCCATTCTCGGAATGGACCACTGTGCCAACAAGCAAAGGGGCGAACATCCGGCACTTATCCAAAATAAGTGGAAGTCCCTTGAGCCATTTTAAAGGCATTGTCAAGCATCAATTGAATTTCCTCAATTGGGTGCAGACGAGGCATGAATACATCAAAGCGCTCAACGCACAACTCCGTGCTTCCAACCTTAAGAAGACGGGCAAAGGTCCCAGGGGCAGTAAGGATGCCACATTTACAAAGTACAGATGGTATGCTGAGCACTTGGTCCTCTTGGAGTCTATCAATGCCTTCGAGACTTTCTACAAGAGAACCTTCACTGAATTGGGTGGTATCCTTCAGCCATACGTTAATCCTTCCGCAGAGCGAATCATAAAAATAAATGCGCAGATGCTATGGAACATAAGTGGTGGAACAGTATTGCCATCTATGATTCCTGCAATCGCATTTGAGCATGAACTCTTTCATGATCTTGACCAGGTGGATTCGACCACGGATATGATAATTGGCAAGCGGCGATATAATCGCAAAATATCTCCCAATCCGCTCAAAGATCGAATCCGTGCTATTAGAGGTGCCTTCCAAGTTCGACATACACTGTCCCACAATGCGGGTCTTGTCATTAAGGGCGACAAGAGCAATTTCAAGACAATTGGGTTTGATGCGACCGAGAGCGAGGTAATCGATCCCTCTAAGAATCGACTCCTTAAGGCAATACTCAAAGAGTTGGAAACCGAGGCATCCGAGTTCACTGAGTGGTTAAGGTTGGGAACGGCTGAATTCCTTGTTCAGTGCATTAAAGATCGAGGTGCCTCTGTTCCGTTGAGCAAGAGAGCTGAGCTTGAGGCGCTATTAGGGACTGATACTTGCTGGAATAAGGTAACATGGACTCCTTAGGGAGATTTGTAGTACTGCGTCCCTTTTAGAATTCCAATGAGCACCACCCTTCCCTTCATCCTGCACATTCTGGTGGCCGATGGCGACCCGGATGGGCTGCGCGTGGTGGAGCGCAGCAACTGGAACGGCAAGGCGGTGATGTTTCCGCGCCCGCTGTACACAGCAGTGCGCACGCTGGAAGAGTAATATTGATCGGATGACATGAGCAGGACCTTCACCAATATCGATGACGCCGCTTTGTGCGAGCTGATCCGATCGGCGAAACACCGGTTGGTGTTCGTGGCACCCGGCTTACGTCCGGTTGTGGCCCACGAGTTGGAAGCCTCGATGGATCGGGTGCCCGCTTCCATGATGCAGCTGGTGCTGGATGTGGATGCGGAGGTAAGTCGCCTTGGCTATGGCGACAGGGATTTTAAAGGCATGGAGCGCTTGCAGCAGGCCGCTGCAAAGCACGGGTTGCAAGTGCATCACCATCCTGGCATCCGCATCGGCCTGCTGATCGCCGATGACACCACGATCGTCTACAGCCCCACACCCGAGCTGATCGAGGCGGGTTCCAAACAGCCCGACAAGCCGAACGGCATTCAACTGGGCGGAGTGCCGGCGCAACTCGCGGTCGCTTGTGCCTTGGATGGCTCACCGACCAATGAGGCGGAACTGAGCAAGAAGCCCATCGATGCGGTTAAGGTCGCTGAGGTGATGAAGGAACTGAAGGACCGGCCGCCGAAGGAGTTCAATGTGGCCCGTATCGAGCGTGTGTTCAACTCCATGCTGCATTATGTGGAACTGCGCATTGAGGACTACAAGCTCACGGCCCGTTCCATGCGCATCGACTCCACGCTGTTCGGGGTGCAGACCAAGGAGGTGATGGAGCGTCTTACCAACCGTTACAGGCTATTCGCTGAATCGGAAACGCTGACCGTGGAGATACCGAGCTTTGGACCAGATGGCCAACCCGATCCCAATGGTGGCAAAGAGCGCTTCGATGCGCGCAGCATCGATCATGAACGGACGCGTTTAAAGCGCAAGTTCATCATCGAGGCAGGCAAGCATGGGTCGCTGATCCTGCGGAAGAACGTGAAGGACTTCGAGCGCGAGTTGGAAGTGCTTCGTGCCAAGATCGAGGCCTTCAAGCAGGAAGTGCAGAAGGTGGTGGAGAAGCGTGCCGATGAGATCATTGCTGAGTTGATCGAAGCGTTGGGGGAACGGCTGCGCAGAGAGCCTCCCGATCATTGGCGCTCGCGATTCATAGGGCAGGAACCGACAGATCTTGATGTCCGCCGATTGTTCGAGGACGAGCTCAGGTCCGAGATCCAGCGGGTGAAGTCCGATTTCGAGCCCAGGATCTTCACCACCTACAAGGATGTGACCTATCAGACCTTCCAGGACCCGGAGTTCAAGGGCATCCTGGAAAAGCAGTTCGGAAAGACAGCAGTGACGGATATTTTCAGGGAGTATGACGCAGCGCCTGAACAGCAAGCCGTAAGAATGAAGGGGGCATGAACGAAGCCGAGACCCGAGCCGAACTGATCGACCCCGCACTGACAGCGGCGGGTTGGGGTGTGGTACCCGGTAGCCGTGTGCGCCGCGAGTTCCACATCACCATCGGCCGTTTGCAAGGTGCTGCGGGCAAGCGCGGCAAGCCTGACATTGCGGACTACATCCTTGTCCACAACGGCCGCAATCTGGCCACCATGGAGGCCAAGCGCGTGGACCTGGGCGATACCGTGGGGCTGGGCCAGGCAAAGAAATATGCGGACAAGCTGAAGGTGCGCTTCGCGTTCAGCACCAATGGCCGGGGCATTTACCAAGTGGACATGCTCACAGGCCGCGAAGGCCGCGTGGCCGGCTGGCCCACCCCCGAGGAGCTGTGGAACCTGACCATGCACGGCGTGGCATTGCCACCCGCCGACGGCGGAACCGAGGCGCAAGCGGATACGGCGATGGCATCGCTGGATTGGGTGGACCGCTTTGGCACCATTCCGTTCGAGGACAAGAGCGGCAGCTGGCAACCCCGGTACTATCAGGACATCGCCATCCAGCGGGTGTTGGACGCCATTGCCCAGGACAAGGACCGCATCCTGCTCACTCTGGCCACCGGCACGGGTAAAACGGCCATCGCCTTCCAGATCGCGTGGAAGCTCTTCCACGCGCGTTGGAACCTGCAGCGCAATGGGGAGCGCCGGCCGCGCATCCTTTTCCTCGCCGATCGGAACATCCTGGCGGACCAGGCCTACAACGCCTTCAGTTCCTTCCCGGACGATGCGCTGGTGCGCATCGATCCCTCCAACATCCGGAAGAAGGGACAGGTGCCCACCAACGGCAGCATCTTCTTCACCATCTTCCAAACGTTCATGTCGGGTCCGGGCGACACCCCGTACTTCGGCGACTACCCCGCCGACTTCTTCGACTTCATTGTGATCGATGAGTGCCACCGCGGCGGCGCCAACGACCAAAGCAGCTGGCGCGCCATCCTGGACTACTTCAGCCCCGCCGTGCAACTGGGCCTCACTGCCACGCCCAAGCGCGATGTGAACGTGGATACCTACAAGTACTTCGGGGAACCGGTGTACACCTATTCGCTGAAGGAGGGCATCAACGACGGATTCCTCACGCCGTTCAAGGTGCGCGAGTACCGCACCAACACGAGCCAATACGTATTCAATGGGGAGGACAAAGTATTGGAGGGCACTGTGAAAGTTGGCGATCGCTTCGAGGAATCCGATTTCAATGTGACCATCGAGATCGAGGCGCGAGAGCGCTTCCGGGTGCTCCAGTTCATGAGTGATATCGACCCGCGTGAGAAGACCCTGGTCTTCTGCCAGAACCAGCGCCACGCGGCACTGATCCGCGACCTGATCAACCAAGAGAAGAAGATACCGGACCCCAACTATTGCCACCGCGTCAGCGCCGATGATGGCGACATCGGCGAGCAACACCTGCGCGATTTCCAGGACAACGAGCGCAGCATCCCCACCATCCTCACCACCAGCCACAAGCTGAGCACCGGGGTGGACGCACGCAACGTGCGCCACGTGGTGCTGCTCCGCAACATCAAGAACATGGTGGAGTTCAAGCAGATCATCGGGCGCGGCACCCGCCTATATGACGGCAAGGACTACTTCACCATCCACGACTTCACCCGCAGCCACGAGCTGTTCAAGGACCCCGCATGGGATGGGGAGGAACTGGAGCCGGAGTCCGGTGGTGGCAGTACAGGTGGTGGAGGTGGTCGCACGGGTGGCGGCCACACGGGTGGTGGTGGTACAGGTCCTCAGCCGCCGCCCCCGCCGATCATCCGCATCAAGCTGGCCGATGGCAAGGAGCGCCAGTTCACTGCCACAGTGACCACCAGCTTCTGGGGTCCCGATGGCCAGCCCATCAGTGCCGAAGCCTTCATCCGCTACCTCTTCGGTGAGTTCCCGCGCTTCTTTGGTGACGAGGAACAACTGCGCGCCCTCTGGAGCATGCCCGACACGCGCAAGAAGCTGCTGGAGGAGCTTGCGGAAAAAGGGTTCCCCGAGGCCCAACTACAGGAGCTGCAGAAGGTGATCGATGCCCAGCACAGCGACCTGTACGATGTGCTGGCCTATGTAGCCTTCAGTACACCCACCCAGGAACGCGCCCAACGCGCCATGCAGGCCCGTGCGCACTTCGATCAGTACGACGATAAACAGCGCGCCTTCCTGGACTTCGTGCTGCAACAATACGTACGCGACGGCGTGGCCGAACTACAGCCCGAGAAGCTCTCGGTCATCCTGCAACTGAAGTACAAGTCCATCCCCGATGCCACCCGCGAGCTCGGCGAAGTAGCCCGCATAAGGGAAACGTTCGTGGGGTTCCAGAAGTGGTTGTATGGGTAGAGTTAATTTCTGCTAATTGATGAGGGACAAACCGCGCTGTGTCATTACCGGGATGGACGTCGATAATCTTTATGTCGTCCATAGCCTAGTCGAGTATGCCACTCCTATCACTGGGAAAGTGCGCATGGGTGCAATGTGGATGCAGGAGAGGATCAACATGAACGAATACTTCGATCCGGTTTTGGCCGGATACTGTCGAAGGTGTCATGAGAATAAGGCTGAGCCCGTTGTACTAGTTGATGATTCAGTTGAGCGGATCAAGCGAGAGAAAGACTACCCGCAGAATTTCGATGAGAAGAAGAGCTACATGCTGCGCCTCATATACTCGACAGGAGGTGCGCAGTACGTCGCTCATGAGTACAATTCATCCATTGACTATACACTGTGTTTCGCTGAAAACCACGATGAGTTTGAGCGCATTCTGTTTGCTCTCAGTAAGGAGGGTTTTGTGGAGTACGCCAAGCAGCCTCAGCATACAGAACATCATTTCAGTGGACTTCGTTTAACCCCGCAAGGGATCGCGGATGTCAATCGGAAGCTGCCACGAGATATCGTTACCGGTCTTGTAAAGGGGGTTATTTCTACGGGTATACCCGATGCAGATGAAAGGATCAAGCACGCCATTGAACTGTACGAGGAAAGGCCAGAATCAATGGAGCATCTTCGATCGGCTTGTCTCGCTTTGACCGGTGTGCTGGAGCGATACCGGGATGACCTTAGCCCAACTTTCACAAATAGAGATACAGATACATTCTTTAGACTAGTCAATGAATTTGATGTTCGCCATTCGAAGGATAGGATAATGCAGGTCGAGCACCCCGAGCAATTGGATTGGATGTATATCACCTTCTTGAATTCGATTCGGACTTACTTCAAGTTGAAGACAAGAATAATGGATGGCAGCACTAGCTAGGGGATAAGTCCAAGTTGAAACGGCGCAGGCTCTATTGGCGAACATGGAAGCCTACGTTAAGCACGGGCCGGTTGGAGTGCATAGGTTAGGGTCTCTAGCTGCAGTTCCTTCTCCGGTTTAATTCGCTTCGTCAATAGTGTCCAACCAGAACTTGAAATTTGAGCTAATATCAACCCATGGCAAAGAAGAAGCCAACGAACACCTCTCACCAGATCGGTGTAGCAGCAGAAGCATGCACGGCCATGCTTCTTGCGAGGTTAGGCTACGATGTCTCCGTACAATATGGAGCGAACCAACCGGAATATGACCTGATCGCCGCAAGAGGTGGCAAGATGTTGCAGATCTCGGTGAAGGGAAGCCAGGATGGTTCCTGGGGATTGACCCAGAGTTACATGAAGAAGGGAAAAGCGGATTACCATGGAGCCATTGATCAGTGGCTCGCCAAGCATGGAAAGAAGACCGTCTTTTGTTTGGTCCAGTTCAAGGACGTCGAACTGTTGGGATCACCGCGCGTGTATCTGGCATCCCCAACTGAAATAGCAAAGAGGCTCAAGGAAACTTCTAAAGGCAAAGGCGATACGATATTGCACGAGAATAAAGAATGGACCAAGCGAGCCCATGGCTATGGCACAGTTGATCGCATCCCAGAGTCTTGGGTGATGTCCAAAGAACGAGTGGAGGAGCTTTTCGCAAGGTTGACATGATGTTCTGCCGTTGTGTACACCGGACAGTGGTCTAACCCAATTTGAATCCCGCGCCCCCCTACGCCACCTCCGCATACCGGTCCACCAGTTGCTGCAGGCGCTGTTGGTCCAGCACCAGGCCGCCGGAGCGGTGTTCGTCCAGCGCATCGTTCACGCGGTAGTGCACGGTGCCGGTGCGGCAGTTCCACCAGCGGGCCTG
>Ga0315900_10006531_pt1 | contig 15614 bp, 19 predicted proteins | sample LakEriMetagenome_FD_203521 | JGI IMG/M metagenome (GOLD analysis project Ga0315900, IMG submission 203521) | Freshwater fungal communities from buoy surface, Lake Erie, Ohio, United States - Buoy 12 MA114 | ecosystem: Environmental > Aquatic > Freshwater > Lake > Lake biofilm | place: USA: Lake...
CCGGGCAACGACGATGCGATCCGCGCGAACGACCTGATCGCCCGCGTCGTCGCCGACGGCGTGATCGAGGGCCGCAAGCACCTGCCCGCCGGCGCCGAGGGCCTGACGGGCGAGGAGGCCGCCGCGGTCGACGAGGCCGTCCAGGAGATCCTGGCCGCCGCCGAGATCGCGGACGAGACCGCGCTCGAGGCCGTCGCCGTCGCCGACGAGGCGGAGACCGCCGCCGCGGAGGCGCTGGCCGACCCGGCCGTGCCCGCCGAGGCGGCCGCCGAGGCCGTGGTCGAGGCGGTCATCGCCGAGGCCGTCGCCGAGGAGGCGGTCGCCGAGGCGATCGTCGCCGAGGAGATCGCCGAGGTGGCCGTGGAGCTGGCCGCCGAGGGCGAGGCCGCGGCGGAGGCCGCGGACGACGAGGGCACCCCGTCCGCCTAGGCGGGCACCGACGACACGGACGACCAGAGGACCGACGAGATGAGCGACTACAAGCCGGCTGCGGCCGACGTGAAGACCCTCCGCGAGCAGACCGGCGCGGGGATGATGGAGGTCCGCGACGCGCTCGTGGAGGCCGCGGGCGACCTCGAGGCCGCCAAGAAGGTGCTGCGCGAGAAGGGCCTGGCGAAGGCCGCCAAGCGCGGGGGCCGCGCGACCAGCGACGGCAAGATCGCCAGCTACATCCACGGCGGGGGCACCAAGGGCGTCCTCGTCGAGGTCGGCTGCGAGACCGACTTCGTCGCGAAGACGGACAAGTTCCAGGAGTTCGCGAAGGACATCTGCCTGCAGATCGTCTCGATGGACGCGACCCGCTACGTCTCGATCGAGGACGTGCCGGAGGAGGCGAAGGAGGCCGAGCTCGAGATCTACCGCTCGCAGGCCGCCGACAAGCCCGCCGACGTCCAGGACAAGATCGCCGAGGGCAAGCTGCGCAAGTGGTACGAGGAGGTCTGCCTCCTCCAGCAGCCGTACTTCCGCGACGAGGACCAGACCGTCGAGCAGGTGCGCGCCGCGCTCTCGTCCGAGATGGGTGAGAACATCGAGATCAAGCGCTTCGCCAGCTTCGTCCTCGGCCAGGAGTAGCCCGTGACCGCAACCCCGTTCAGCCGCATCCTCCTGAAGCTCTCGGGGGAGTCGCTGATGGGGGAGGCCGGGTACGGCATGGACCCGGCCCGCCTCGCCGAGATCGCCTACGCGGTCAAGCAGGTGCGCGAGCTCGGCGTCGAGGTCGCGATCGTCGTCGGCGGCGGCAACATCTTCCGCGGCATGGCGGAGTCGGCGAAGGGCATGGACCGCGCCTCCGCCGACTACGCCGGCATGCTCGCGACCGTCCTCAACGGGATCGCCGTGCAGGACGCCTGCGAGCGGATCGGGGTGTTCACGCGCGTGCTCAGCGCCCTCGATATCCAGGAGGTCGCCGAGCCGTACATCCGCCGCCGTGCGATCCGCCACCTCGAGAAGGGGCGCGTCGTGATCTTCGCGGGCGGCACGGGCAACCCGTACTTCACGACGGACACGGCGGCCGCGCTGCGCGCCTGCGAGATCGGCGCCCAGACGATCCTGATGGGCAAGAACGGGGTGGAGGGCGTCCTCGACAAGGACCCCCGCGAGCACGCGGACGCGGCGCTGATCACGGAGATCACGCACCTCGAGGCCGTCGAGCGCGGGCTCAAGGTCATGGACACGACGGCGCTGACCCTGTGCATGGAGAACGACATGCCGATCCGCGTCTTCAACGTCAACGACGCCGAGAACGTCGTGCGGGTCGTCCGCGGCGAGCCGATCGGCACCCTCGTCGCGAGCGGGGCGCGGGTCGCCCCGGTCGCGCCGAAGGAGCCCCGCGCGTAGGCTGGGGTTCGATGGGCCGCTCCGACACGTCCGAGTCGTCCGACGAGCGCGAGGCGCGCCGGCGCATCGCGCAGGCGCAGATCCGGCAGTTCCCGGATCCGGTGCTGCGCTCCGAGACGCATCCCGTCGAGGATTTCGACGACGACCTGCGCGCCCTCGCCGCGCGCATGTTCGAGCTCGCCGACGACGCCGTGGGGGCGGGCCTCGCCGCGCCCCAGATCGGCCTCCTGCGCCGCTTCGCGGTCGTCAGCCTCGACGACGACGAGGGCTGGATCGCGATGGCCAACCCGGAGATCACGGCCTACTCGGAGGAGACCGAGGTCGGCGGCGAGGGCTGCCTGTCGCTCGACCTGCTCCTGCGCGAGGGTCACTCCGTCCCCGTCGCCCGCTCGACCCGCATCACCGTGCGCTGGCAGGACCTCGACGGGGCCTGGCAGGAGCGCGAGCTGCTCGACCTGCCGGCGCGGATCATCCAGCACGAGATCGACCACCTGGACGGCGTCCTCACGCTCGACCGGGCCGAGCCCGAGGCGCGCCGCGAGGCGATGCGCCTCCTGCGGGAGGGGACGCGCTGAGCGCCCGCGCGCCGTTCGCGGGCACGTCCGCGTTCGGCGCCGCCGTCCTGCGCGGGCTCCTCGAGCGCGGGGTCGAGGTGCCCCTCGTCCTCTCTCAGCCGGACCGCCCTGCGGGCCGCAGCCGGCGGCCGACGCCGCCGCCCGTCGCGGCGCTCGCGCAGGAGCTCGGCCTGCCGCTCGTGCAGCCCGAGCGCGCGCTCGACGCCCACGACGCCCTCGCGCGCCTGCGCCCCGCCGCGATCGCGATCTGCGCCTACGGCCAGATCCTGCCCCCGGGGCTCCTGCAGGTCGCGCCGTGGCTCAACCTGCACCCGTCGCTGCTCCCGCGCTGGCGCGGGGCGGCCCCGATCGAGCGGGCGCTGATGGCGGGCGACGCGGAGACCGGCGTGGCGATCATGCGCACCGAGGCCGAGCTCGACGCGGGCCCGATCGTCAGCGTCGAGCGCCTCGCGATCGGCCCCGACGACGACGCGGGCGACGTCGAGCGCCAGGCGCTCGAGCTCGGCGTGCCGGCGCTCGTGCGGGCGCTGGCCGCGGCCGAGGCGGGCACGCTCGACTGGGTGCCGCAGGCCGTGGACGGCGTCTCCTACGCCGCCAAGCTCGAGCGGGCCGACCGCCTGATCGACCCGCTCGCCGACGGGGCGCTCGAGACCGCCAACCGCGTGCGCGCCCTGCGCCCGCGGGTCGGGGCGCTGCTCGACCTCGACGGCGAGACGACGGTGGTCTGGCGGGTCGCGCCGACGCAGGAGCCGCTCGCCCCCGGCGAGGCGCGCGTCCTCGGCGACGCCCTCGCGATCGGGCTGTGGGGCGGCTCCCTGCTCGTCACGGAGCTGCAGTCGCCCGGCAAGCGCGCCCTGCCCGTCGCCGGCTGGCTGCGCGGCCGCCGCGCGCCCCCCACGGCCTGCACGAAGCCGGCATGAGCGACGCCCGCTCGGCGGCCCTCGACGTGCTCCTGCGCGTCGACGAGGACGGGGCGTGGGCCGACCGGGCGCTGGCGACCGCGGCCGCCCGGGCCCGTCTCGAAGCCCGCGATCGTGCGCTCGCCGCGCGCCTCGCGGCCGGCGCCGTCAAGGGCCGCCGGCTGCTCGACGCCGCGGTGGAGGCCCTGGCCGACCGCGACCCCGCGAAGCTCGACCCGGTCAGCCGCGCGGTCGTGCGGCTGGGCGCCTGCCAGCTCCTGCTGCTCGACCGCATCCCCGACCACGCCGCCGTCTCCACCTCCGTCGACCTCGTCCGCCGCCGCCGCGGCGCCGGGGCCGCGGGGCTCGTGAACGCGCTCCTGCGGCGCGTCGCCGCGGGCGGCCGGGCGTGGGTCGAGTCGCTGCCCGACGCCACCGCGGCCGACGCCGCCCTGCGCCGGTCCTACCCGGACTGGATCGCGGAGGCCTGGTGGGCCGCCTACGGCGCCGACGCCGCCCGCGCCCTGATGGACGCGGGCAACGAGCCGCCCGAGCTCGCGCTGCGGATCAACCGGCTGCGCGACGGGGCCGAGGCGCGGGTCGAGGAGGAGCTCGCCGGCCTCGGCGCGGCCCTGCACGGCGACCCCGACGCCCCCGACGCGCGCGTCGTCGAGGGCGCCGTCGACCTCGCCGCGACGCGGGCCTTCGCCGCTGGCGACCTCGTGCCGATGAGCCGCTCGGCCCAGCGGATCGCGCCCCTCCTCGCGCCGGAGCCCGGCATGCGCGTCCTCGACGCCTGCGCGGCGCCCGGCGGCAAGGCCGGGCACCTCGCGGCGCTGATGGGCGGCGGCGCGGGGCTCGACTGCGTCGAGCGCGACGAGGGCCGCGCCCGCCAGCTCGCCGACGCCCTCGCCCGCCAGGGCGTCGAGGGGCACGAGCTGCTCGCGATCGACGTCTTCCAGCTGCCGGCGGAGCGCACGGGCTACGACCGCATCCTCGTCGACGCGCCGTGCACGGGGCTCGGCACGATCGGCTCGCGCCCCGACCTGCGCTGGCGGCGCGAGCCCGCCGACGTCGAGCGCCTCGCGGCGCTGCAGCGCGGGATGGTCGACTTCCTGCTCCCGCGGCTCGCGCCCGGCGGGGCGCTCGTGCTCTCGCTCTGCACGCTCGGCACGGCCGAGGCCGGGGCGGCCGACGAGCACCCCGTCGACGCGCGGCTCGAGCTGCGCCCGGACCAGGGGGCGGGGGAGGGCTTCGTGGCGGTGCGCGTCAGCGCATCCCCCTAGCGCCGCGGCTGCCATGATGCGCGCATGGCGCGCGACGAGTCGTGGCTCACCGAGGTGCAGGTCTGCCCGTCGATCCTGGCGGCGGACTTCGGCGCGTTCCGGTCCCAGGTCGTCGAGCTGATGGACGCCGGCGCCCGCACCTTCCACGTCGACGTGATGGACGGGCACTTCGTCCCGGTGATCACCTTCGGCCACGAGGTCGTCGAGGCGATCGCCGACGAGGTCCACAGCCGCGGCGGCGCGCTCGCGGTGCACATGATGGTCCAGGAGCCCGAGCGGCTCGCGGCGGACTACGCCAAGGCGGGCGCGGACTCGTTCACGATCCACATCGAGGCCACCCGCGACATCCACCGCGCGCTCCAGATCGTCGAGGAGCTCGGGATGGTGCCGGGCGTAACGCTCAACCCGGCCACGCCCGTCGCGGCGATCGCGGAGGCGGCCCGCTACGCCCGCAACCTGCTCTGCATGAGCGTCAGCCCGGGCTGGGGCGGGCAGGCCTTCATCGGCGCCACGCTCGAGCGGCTGCCGCAGATCCGCGCGCTGGCGGGTCCCGGCGTCGGCGTGGAGGTCGACGGCGGGATCGGTCCGGACACCATCCTGGGCGTCTACGAGGCCGGCGCCAACCGCCTCACTGCGGGCTCGGCGATCTACAAGCAGCCCGACCCGGGCCAGGCCTACGTCGACCTCGTCGAGCGGGTGCGCGCCGCGGGCGCCACGATCACCTGAGTCACACCTGTAGCCGGGCGGTGCGCACGCCGGCCCATCGTGCGAGACTGGGGCCATGGCCCCGGATGCCGGCATCCGCGTCCTCTACGTCGAGGACGACCCGCTGCTCGCCGACATGCTCGCCCAGCAGCTGCTCGCCGACCCGCGCGTCGCGGACGTCGCGGCGTTCCGCACGCCGCGCGAGGCGGCCGACGCGGCGGCCGTGCGCCGTGCCGACGTCGCGCTGCTCGACCTCGCCCTCGGCCATGGCGTCCCGAGCGGGATCGACCTCGGGCTCGCCCTGCGCGCCAACCGCCCCGGCCTGCCGATCGTGATCCTCTCGCAGCACCGGGTGCCGCGCGTCGAGGATGCCGTGCCGGAGCGCGAGCGCTACCAGTGGTCGTTCGTCCAGAAGGGCAGCTCGATGGGCGTGGGGCAGATCATCGAGGTCCTGCTGGACGCCGTCGCCGGCCGCACGCGCGTGTCGACCGACTGGGAGACCCAGCCCGCCTCGGACCTGCTGCGGCGCCTGACGCCCCGCCAGCGCGAGGTGATGACGCTCGCGGCCGCCGGGTACGATGCCCGGGCGATCGCGGAGCGCATCCACATCTCGCACGTATCGGTCCGGCGCGAGCTGTCACGCGCCTACAAGATCCTCGTCGCCGAGCCGGCGCCGGGCATGGACCTGCGCACGGCCGCCGTCATCGAGTACCTGCGCCTGTCGCCCGGCGCGGAGCCCGTCGCGGGCTGATGCGGGGCCCCGGTGGCCCGCGGGGCTGGGGCGGGGATGTCGTCCGGATCCTGCTCGGCCCGTGGCCGCTCTATCCGGTCGCGCTCGTGCTCGTCGTGCTGTTCAGCCTGCTGATCCGCAGCATCGTCCGCGTCCAGTCGCAGCCGGTCGGCGCGGCGCCCGTCAGCGGCATGGTCCCGGCCGTGCTGGCGGTCGTCGTCGTCACGACACTGGCCCTCATCATCGCCCTGAAGATCGTCCCGCGGGTGCTCGAGCGGGTGGCGCCGCTGGGAGGTCGTCCGCCCGGTCGGGCCCGCTACCTGCTCACGATGCTGTCGGTCTGCGCCGTGACGGCGCTGGCGCTCGTCGTCGTCCGCTTCGGCTACCCCGACGGCGGTCCGGCGATCCAGCTGTCGCCGCTCGTGGTCGCGGTCAACACCGCCCTCGTCGTGATCATCGCCGTCTTCGTCACGAACGGGGTCACCGCCTACGCGGTCGACCGCCTGCGGCGCCAGGAGGAGGTGATCGCCGACCAGCTCGACCTGGTGCGGCGCGAGCGCGCCGGGCTGCTGCAGGCGGAGGAGCGCGTGCGGGCGGAGACGGCCCGCTTCCTCCACGACGACATGCAGTCGACGCTCCTGCGGGCCACCATGCGCCTCGCGGACCTCGAGCGCGAGGTGCCGCCCGCGCAGGCCGAGCGCCTGCGCGACGCCATCGGCGAGATCGACCGCGTGCGCGAGGACGGCATCCGCGGCGCCGGCCGGCGGCTCGCGCCGCCGCTCGCGAGCACCGGATTGATCGTCGCGCTCGGCGAGCTGGCGGACTCGTACGCGGACGTCATGCGCGTCGACGTCGCGATCGGCGGGGAGGCGGCCGAGCGCTTCCGGATCGTGGACGACGGCGACCGCGTCGCGCTCGCGGTCTACCGCGTCGCCGAGCAGGGCCTGCAGAACGCCCTCAAGCACGGTGAGGCGCGCACGGCGCGCGTCGAGGTCGACTGCGACGGCGGGGTGGCGGTCGTGCGGGTCGCCGACGACGGCCGGGGCGTCACGCCGGGTGCGGTGTCCGGAACGGGGTCGGCGGTGATCAGCGCGTGGGTGGACGACATCGGCGGCGGCTGGGAGCTGCGCGCCGGTGAGCGCGGAGGCGCCGTGCTCGAGGCGCGGCTCGGGGCCTGACCGCTCCCGCGGGCGGGGGGCTGCTGCTCCCGGCTCGCCTACCCTTCCCCCGTGATCGCCGACGCCGATCGCCCGCTGCTCGCCCGCGCGCTCGAGCTCGCCGAGCGCGGCGCGCGCACGGCCGCCCCGAACCCGCTCGTGGGCTGCGTGATCGCGCGCCACGGCACCGTGGTGGCCGAGGGCTTCCACGTGCGCCCGGGCGAGCGCCACGCCGAGGCGATGGCGCTCGAGGTGGCGGCCGAGGGCGCGCGCGACGCCACGGTCTACGTGACGCTCGAGCCGTGCGCCCACCACGGCCGCACGCCGCCCTGCGCCGACGCCCTCGTGGCGGCCGGGGTCGGGCGCGTGGTGGTGCTGGCCGATGACCCGGCACCGCACGCCGCCGGGGCGGGCCTCCTGCGCCTCGCCGACGCCGGCATCCCCGTCGACGTCACAGACGACGACGATCCGCTGGCCGTGGCGGCGCGCCGGCAGAACGCCGGCTTCCGGACCTGGCACGCGCTCGGGCGGCCGCACGTGACCTACAAGGCCGCGCAGACCCTCGACGGTCGCACGGCGACCCGCGCGGGCGACAGCCGCTGGATCTCCGGCGAGGCCTCGCGGGCGCGCGTGCACGAGCTGCGCGCCCGGGCCGGAGCGGTGCTGGTGGGCGCCGGCACGGCGCTCGCCGACGACCCCGAGCTGACGGCGCGCGACTGCGACCCGCCGGCCGAGCGCCAGCCCCTGCGCGTCGTCTGGGACCGCGCGCTGCGGATCGCGGAGGACTCGCGGCTCGCCCGGACGGCCGATCGCGGCCCCGTGCTGGTCCTCTGCGCCCCCGGCGCGGACCCCGTGCGGCGCGCCGCGCTCCAGGCGGCCGGCGTGGAGGTCGCCGAGGCCGCCGACCTCGCGGCCGGGCTCGCGGTCCTGCACGCCCGCGAGGTGCAGACGGTGCTCTGCGAGGGCGGGCAGGGCCTCGCCGGCGCGCTCCTGGGCGCGGGCCTCGTCGACCGCATGCTGGTCGTGACCGCGCCGAAGCTGCTCGGCGACCCGGAGGCGCCCGGGCTGATCGGCGCGACGGGGATGGTCGCGGCGCGGATGGACGAGGCGACCGGCCTCGCCGCGCTCGCCTGCGAACAGGTGGGCGAGGATCTGTGGATCGACGCGTGGCTCCGCGAGCCGCGCTGATCGGAGGCGATGACGTGTTCACCGGGATCATCCAGGAGGTCGGCGAGGTCGCCGCGGTCGCCGAGGAGCCGAACGGCGCGCGCATCACCGTGCGCATGCCCGGGCTCGCGCCGGAGATCGGGATGGGCGACTCGGTGGCGGTCAACGGCACCTGCCTGACCGCCGTCGAGCTCGGCCCCGAGCTGATCGCCTTCGAGGCGATGGGGGAGACGCTCGCGCGCACGACCACCGGGGCCCTGGGGCCGGGCAGCCGCGTCAACCTCGAGCCCGCGCTGCGGCCCACCGACCGGATGGGCGGCCACGTCGTGCAGGGCCACGTCGACGGCGTCGGCGAGGTGCGCGGGACGCGCCCCGACGGCATCGCGAAGGTCGTGGACATCACGGCCCCGCCCGAGGTGCTGCGGTACGTGGTCGAGAAGGGCTCGATCGCCGTCGACGGCGTCTCCCTGACCGTGTCGGCGGAGACGGACGGCGGCTTCGAGATCTGGCTGATCCCGCACACCTGCGAGGCCACCACCTTCGACGCGCTCGCGCCCGGCGACCGCGTGAATCTGGAGGCGGACGTCCTTGCGAAGTACGTGGAGCGGCTCGCCAACGGCCGTGGGGATGCTGCGTCCGGCTGAGCGGCCTTCCCGTAGAGTAGAAACCCGCCCCCGACCTGGGACCCAGATGCACACGCCCGAGCCCCCCTTCAGCCCCATCGAGGATGCCATCGAGGACATCCGCCGGGGCAAGATGATCATCATCGTCGACGCGCCCGACCGCGAGAACGAGGGTGACCTGTGCATGGCCGCCGAGTTCGTGACGGCGGACGACATCAACTTCATGGCCACGCACGCGCGCGGCCTCGTCTGCCTGACCCTGACCCCGGACCGCTGCGACGAGCTCGGCCTGCAGCCGATGGTCGCGCACAACGTGACCACGTACGAGACCGCCTTCACGGTCACGATCGAGGCCAAGGAGGGCATCTCGACCGGCATCAGCGCCGCCGACCGCGCGCACACCTGCCGCGTCGCCGTCGATCCCGCGAAGGGCGCCGACGACATCCAGATGCCGGGCCACATCTTCCCGCTGCGGGCCCGCCCGGGCGGCGTCCTCGAGCGCACCGGCCAGACGGAGGCCTCCGTCGACGTGGCGCGCCTCGCCGGCTGCATCCCCGCCGGCGTGATCTGCGAGGTCATGAACCCCGACGGCACGATGGCCCGGGTCGACGACCTCGCGCGCTTCAAGGACGAGCACGGGATCAAGATCATCACGGTCGCCGACCTGATCGAGTACCGCCGGCGCACCGAGCAGCTCGTCGAGCGCGTCGCGGAGGTCAGCCTGCCGACGGCCTACGGCGACTTCCACGCGATCGGCTACCGCGAGACCCTGCACGACAAGCAGCACCTGGCCCTGATCTACGGCGAGGTGGACGGCAAGTCGGACGTGCTCGTGCGCGTCCACTCCGAGTGCCTGACGGGCGACGTGTTCCACTCGCTGCGCTGCGACTGCGGCGAGCAGCTGAACCTGGCGATGCAGCAGGTCGTCCAGGCCGGGAGCGGCGTCGTCCTGTACATGGCCCAGGAGGGCCGCGGGATCGGGCTGCTCAACAAGCTGCGCGCCTACGAGCTGCAGGAGCAGGGCCGCGACACGGTCGAGGCCAACCTCGAGCTCGGCTTCATGGACGACCAGCGCGAGTACGGGATCGGTGCGCAGATCCTCGCCGACCTCGGCCTCTCGACGATCAAGATCCTGACCAACAACCCCCGCAAGATCATCGGCCTCGAGGGCTACGGCCTGAGGGTCACCGAGCAGGTGCCGATCGAGGTCGAGCCGGGCGAGCACAACGCGCAGTACCTGCAGGCCAAGCGCGAGAAGCTCGGCCACTCGCTGCACCACCAGCACATCAAGGCCGCCGACGAGCTCCCGGGCGAGCCGCCGCGGATGGTGGATCCGGCCGCGGGGGATCCGGCGGGCGCGGAGCGGTGACCGCCCCGGACGCCGCGGCGCCTCTCGTGGCGCCCGCGGGCAGCGTTCGGATCGAGCCGGCCCCGGCCGGCCCCGGGGTGCGCGTCGCGGTCGTGGCCGCCGAGTACCACACGGACATCGTCCAGCCGCTCGTCGACGGCGCCGTCGAGGAGTGCGTCGCGCGCGGGGTGGCCCCCGCGGACATCGCGCTGGTGCCGGTGCCGGGCGCCTTCGAGGTCGGGCTCGCCGCCAAGCGCTGCGCGCAGGCGGGCTACGACGCCGTCGTCGTGCTGGCCTGCGTGATCCGCGGCGACACGCCGCACTTCGAGTACGTCTCCGCCGAGGCGGCGCGCGGCGTCTCCGAGGCGGCCCTCCAGACCGGCGTGCCGGTCGCCTTCGGGGTGCTCACGGTCGAGACGCACGCCCAGGCCGTGGACCGCATCGGCGGCTCCGAGGGCCACAAGGGGCGCGAGGCGGCCGCGGCCGCGCTCGACCTGCTCGCCACGCTGCGCGCGCTCTGACGGGCGCGGCGCCCTAGAGGGCGCGCTGCACCTTGCCGGCCTTGAGGCAGCGGGTGCAGACGTAGGCGCGGACGGCGACGCCGTCCTTGAGGATGCGCAGCTTCTGCAGGTTCGCGTCGAAGCGGCGCTTCGTGGCGACCATGGAGTGGCTGCGGTTGTTGCCGAAGGACGGACCCCGGCCGCAGGAGCTGCAGACGCGCGACATGCGGGCAGTATGCTGGACCCTCCGATAGGCCGCAAACGGCAACCGTCGCGCCGATGCCCGATTCGCCCGATCCCACGCCCCTCGACCTCGCGCTCGGCGCCCGCGCGGCGCTGGCCCGCGAGCGCGAGCGGCTCAACGCGATCAACGTCTACCCGGTGGCCGACGGCGACACCGGCTCCAACATGCTGGCCACGGCCGACGCCGTCGTGCGGGCCCTGCGCGAGGGTCCGGCCGACCCGGCCCGCGCCGCGGGCGATGCGGCGCTCCTCGGCGCACGCGGCAACTCGGGCACGATCCTGTCCGCGATGGTGCGGGCGCTCGCCGCGGGCCTCGCGGACGGCCCCGTCGACGGCCCCGCCGTCAAGGCCGCCCTGACCGCGGCGGCCGAGGCCGGCTACCGGGCGGTGCCCGCGCCGGTCGAGGGCACGATGCTGACCGTGGCCCGCGCGCTCGGCGCGTCGGCAGAGGGGGCGGACGCCCGCGCCGCGGTGGCCGCGGCGCTGGACGGGGCCCGGGCCGCGCTGGCCGCGACGCCCGACCAGCTCGCAGTGCTCGACGAGGCCGGCGTCGTCGACGCGGGGGCGGCGGGCCTCGTGGCGATGGTCGAGGGCGCGCTCGCGGCGCTGGACGGGGAGCGCTTCCCGGACGAGGCGCCCGCCGCGGTGGAGATCGAGGCGCACGTCCACGACCCGACCAGCCGCTACCGCTACTGCATCGGCTTCGTGGTGCGGGGCGCCGAGCCCGAGGCGCTGCGGGCCGCGGCGCTCGGCTGGGGCGACTCCGTGGTCGTGGTGGGCGACCGCGAGCTGGCCCGCGTCCACGTCCACGCCGACGACCCCGAGGCGGTGCTCGCGGCGGCGGGGGCCATGGGGGCGGTGGCGGGGGAGGCCGTCTCCGACATGCGCGCGCAGATCGCCGAGCGCCACGGCGCGCCGGCGCCCGCGGGCGGCGTGGCGATCGTCTACGACTCGACCGCCGACCTGCCCGTGCCGGAGCGCGCGACCTGGCGGATGGTGCCCCTGACCGTGGCCTTCGGGACGGACGAGCTGCGCGACTACGTCGACCTCGACGCGGACGCCTTCTACGCGCGCCTGCAGCGCGATCCGCACCACCCGACGACGTCGCAGCCCTCGCCCGGCGCCTTCGCCGCCGTCTACCGCGAGCTGCTCGAGGACCACGACCACGTGCTCTCGATCCACATCTCCTCGAAGCTGAGCGGCACGCTCGCCTCGGCGAACGCGGCAGCGGCGGAGTTCCCCGGGCGGGTGACGGTGGTGGACTCCCTGAGCGTGTCGATGCCGCTCGCGCTGTCACTGGTGCGCGTGCAGGAGGCGCTCGACGCGGGCGCCGACCCGTCCGACGCGCCGGCGATCATCGCCGACCTGCGCGCCCGCTCGGCGTGCCTGTTCAGCGTCTCGACGCTCGAGTTCCTGCAGCGGGGCGGCCGCATCGGCCGGGCCCAGGCCCTGCTCGGCGGGGTGCTGGGGGTGCACCCGATCCTGGCCGTCGAGGACGGCGAGGTGGTGCCGGCCCTGAAGGTGCGCGGCCGGGACAACGTGCTGCCGGCGCTCGTGGCGGAGATGGTGCGCCGCTCGGAGCCGTACGCGGAGGTCGACGTGGCGATCGCGCACGCGTCCGACCCCGTGCGGGCGGCCGAGCTCGAGGCGCTGGTGCGCGAGGCGCGCGGGGGGATCCGCTCGGTGCGGACGCTGACGCTCGGCGCCGTCGTCGGCGCGCACGCGGGTCCGGGGGCGCTGGGCCTCGGCTACGTCGGCGTGGACTGATCGGGCCCATCGCCGGCCCCCGCCTGGGCGGCCCGCTTCGCCTTGATCTCGGACGCGAGCCTCGCGCCCTGGACCACCGCTCAACCGGGGCCGTAGACGGGGCGCTTGAGGATCGTGGTCACGACGGCCATCACGACCCAGGCCACGATCAGGGCGATCACCCACCATTCCATGCCCCGCAGGCTAGCGGGCCCGCCGGGGGCTTCATGTTATAGTGGCTCACATGAGCGAATACCAGATCACCTACTGGCGCGACATCCCGTCGCTCGTGACGGCGCGCGACGGCGACGACACCGCCAAGGCGTCCCTCCCGCAGCGCTTCCAGGAGGCGATCGACGAGGCCGCCATGCGCCTCGGCGAGGCCGACGCCGACGCCTACATGGCGGGCTGGCGCCGCGGCGAGTGGACGGCCGCCGAGGGCGTCCCGGCCGAGGTCGCCGACCGCGTCGCCTCCGAGCTCGAGGCGGAGCTCGACGAGGCCGCCCTGAACGCCCTGCTCGACGAGCTGGGCCCGCCCCAGGAGGCATGACGTGAGCGGCATCATCGAGACCCTGCAGACCGGCGGCCGGCTGCTCGGCGACGGCGCGATGGGCACGATGCTCCAGGAGGCCGGCCTCACGGACGGCGGCGCCCCCGAGCTGTGGAACGTCGAGCAGCCCGAGAAGGTCGAGGGCATCCTCGAGGCCTACGCCGCGGCCGGCGCCAACCTGATCACGACCTGCACCTTCGGCGGCACCCGCCCGCGGCTCGAGATGCACGACCTCGGCGACCGCGTCGAGGAGCTCAACCGCGCCGGCGCGGAGCTCGCGCGGCGCGTGGCCGACCGCCACCCGGGCAGCTACGTGCTCGGCGACGTCGGCCCCTCCGGCGAGCTGATGGAGCCGATGGGCACCCTCACGCCCGAGACGGCGCAGGAGCTCTTCCGGGAGCAGATCCGCGGGCTCGTCCAGGGCGGCGCCGACGCGATCCTGATCGAGACGATGTCCGACCTCGGCGAGGTCGAGGCCGCCGTCGAGGCCGCCAAGGCCGAGGCGCCGGGCCTGCCGATCCTCGTGACGATGTCCTTCGACACGAACCTGCGCACGATGATGGGCGTCAAGCCCGGCCAGGCCGTCGAGGCGGTCAGCGCGATGGGCGCGCACGTCGTCGGCGCCAACTGCGGCCGCGGCCCGGACGAGATGCGCCAGATCGCCGCCGAGCTGGCCGAGGCCCGGCCCGCCGGCGTCTACCTGATGACGCAGTCGAACGCCGGCCTGCCCCAGCTCGTCGGCGACGAGTTCCGCTACGACGGCACGCCCGAGGTGATGGCCGACTGGGCCCGCGACATGCGCGCGCTCGGGATCGACGTCATCGGGGCCTGCTGCGGCTCGACGCCGGAGCACATCGCCGCGATGCGCGACGTCGTGCTCGGCTGAGGCCTAGACCGCGCGGGCCAGCCAGCCGGCGAGCCGCCCCCGCAGCGAGGGCTGCGGGTCGGGCGGGTCATCGGCCGCGGGGCCGAGCCGGGCGCGCGGCAGCCGCTGCGCCGACGGCGCGTAGCGGGGCAGCGGCCCGAGCGGGTTCACCCCGGGGTCGATCCCGACTGGCACGCCGTAGACGTCCGCGAGCAGCGGCGCGAGATCCTCGGCCGGCACGGCCCGCAGCTGGCCCGCCTCCCAGGTGAACGCGAAGCAGAGGCCGTCGGTGGTCGCCGGGTGGACCGTCAGGCGCGTCGGGTAGGCCTGCTCAGCGCGCCAGCCGCGCCGGTGCCGGATGACCGCGCCCCACAGGGCGACCTCGCCCGTGACCGCGCGCAGCCCGCGCGTGTCGGCCGCATCCAGGAGCGACGTCCCCTCCGTGCGCCACGCGTGCACGCCGCAGGTGCAGTCCTCGGCGGGCGCCGCGTGGGCCGGGGGCACGCGGGCGATCGGCCGCACCTCGAAGGGCGACGACCAGGTCGTCACGCCGCAGCGGGCGCCGTGCGCCCGGCGCGGCTCCCAGGTCGTGCGGCGAAAGGGCGAGGCGAGGACGGGGTCGCCGGAGGGGTGGATGCGCACGGTCCACGAGCGGTAGCCGAGCACCGGCTCGATCAGGTCGGGGACGACGAAGGCGCCGTCGGTCACGCGGGCACCGGCTCCTCGCGCGGGGCGGGCTCCGGCGTCGGCTCCGGGGTCGGGTCGCGGGAGGGCTCGGGCTCGCGGGCCGGCACGGGCGGCTCGGCCGGCTCGACGACGATGCGCTCCTCCTCCTCGCCGATGTCCATGGCGGGAAACCTACCCGTCGACGAGGCTCGGCGGAACCAGCATCGCCCCCTCGCGCGGGTCGCCGGGCGGGGGCGTGCGCAGGGCGCGGGCGAGGTCACGGGCGGCCGACAGACGCAGGGCGCTCGCGGCGGCGTCGAAGGCGTCCTCGCTCGACGCCGCGAGGTCGAGCTGCCGGCGCCCGAGATCGGCGTGGCGGCGCAGCCAGGCGCGGCGATCGGCGGCCCGCGACTTGGCGACGGGCCCGGTCAGAAGGCGCGGCCAGATCTCGCAGACCGTGTGGCGCCCGGCCGGCTCGTACGGCCAGATCGCCCAGCCCGCCGCGGCCAGCCGCGGCAGGTGGGGGATGCCGCGCACGGTGCCCGTGCCGACCGCGCCCGCGCCGCCGATCTGGAAGACGCTCTTCGGCTGGATCCCGCGCACGCTCCAGCCCTCCTCGCAGGCGCGCAGCTGCGGCTCGGGTCCGCGGCGGGTGCCGGGGCGGCCCCAGAAGGGCGGTGGGCAGTCGGCCAGCCAGCCCTCGCCGTGCGCGGCCACG
>Ga0315900_10006534_pt1 | contig 15608 bp, 13 predicted proteins | sample LakEriMetagenome_FD_203521 | JGI IMG/M metagenome (GOLD analysis project Ga0315900, IMG submission 203521) | Freshwater fungal communities from buoy surface, Lake Erie, Ohio, United States - Buoy 12 MA114 | ecosystem: Environmental > Aquatic > Freshwater > Lake > Lake biofilm | place: USA: Lake...
CGCGAGGAGCACGAGATAGGGCGACGATCCGGTGACCACTCCCGACTCGCGATCACGCGTCCGCTCGCGGAACGGCAGTGCATCGAGGGTCACGATCGGCGGCCACTCTGTTGGCGCGAGTGCTCGTTCAATCGTCGGTGCGAACCGATCGACGTAGCGCAGGCCAAGCGCGCGAGCGCGACTCTCCTCGCGCAGGCCAAAGGCAACTTGGACCACACGGCCAGCTTCAAGGCGCAGTGAGCGCGAGGCCTGATGGACCGACACGCCCTCACCAACCGAGGCGAGCAGATTGGCGATCGCGTCGATCGAGTAGGTGAAGTTGCTCCCGGTCCGCGCACCGTCACCGCGGCGAGTCAGCGCATCGGTCTCGGCACCTGGGGCACCGGCGCGACGCGCGGGGAGTGGTGCCGCGAAGCGATGTGGGGTGATCGCTGCATCCGTTGGTCGGCACGCGTAGAGCGTCCGGTGCGCATCACCAGTGCGGGCGTAGGTCCCGCTCAGCCAGATCGCACCCGTATGTCCCTGCGGACAGGGTGGTCGAACCGCCTCGGCAACTCGAGCTCGTGGCATCTGCCTCCTGACTGGGACGGATCGTCCGTCCCTCTATCAGGATCCTACCACGAAACCTCAACGATTTGGAACATCTGCCCAAGCACCCTCTTGACAGGGGCACTTGGTGGGGGCAAGATGCACCTAAGTGGTTCCAAGTGGGGGAAGGTGGGGTAACACCTCCCAGTGGGCCGCGGCGGAGGGTGTACTGGTGTTTACCGGCGAATATCGTCATGCCATCGATGGGAAGGGACGCGTTGCCGTCCCCGCGCGCTTCCGAGCGCAGCTCGATGAGGGTGCCTTCGTCTCCCGCTGGCTCGACAACTGCCTTGCGATCTTTCCGCGCGCCGCGTGGGATGACCTCGCCACGCGCGTCGCCGCCCTGCCCACCGGCAACGCCACCGCCCGTGAGTTCGCCCGCTTCCTCTTCGGCAGCGCCTTCGAGGTAGAGCTCGACGCGCAAGGTCGCCTCCTCCTGCCAGCAACGTTGCGCACGTGGGGCCAGCTCGACGCTGAGGCAATGGTCGTCGGCGCGCGCGATCACGCTGAGATCTGGACGCCGAAGCGCTGGGATTCGTATCGCGGCGGCATGGAATCTTCAGACGCCCTCGCCGCACAGCTCGAGGAGCTCGGCTTCTAATGGCGACGGGTGCGACCCTCCATCGCCCCGTCTTACTGACAGAACTGCTCGGCGCCCTAGCGGTCCGCGCAAACGGCACCTACGTTGACGCCAACCTTGGTGGTGGTGGACATGCCGAAGCGGTGCTTGAGGCCTCAGGGCCTAGCGGCCTCCTGCTCGGCATAGATGCAGATGGTGGCGCGATTGAAATGAGTCGCGTACGGCTCGCTCACTTCGGCGAGCGACTCTCCACATTCCATGGGAGCAGCGCACACCTCGAGCGCGCCATCACCGATGCTGGGTTTAGCGAGGTTGATGGCGTCTACTTTGATCTTGGGCTCTCGTCGGATCAACTTGTGGATCGCGAGCGGGGATTTGGGATTCGTGCCGGCGGTCTTCTTGACCTTCGCTTTGACACGCGCTCCGGCGAGTCGGCGGCGGAGCTGCTTGCGCAGGCGAGCGCTGCAGAGCTTGAGCAGATCTTCCGCGACTATGGCGAAGAGCCTCACGCGTCGAAGATTGCACGAGCGATTGTTGCAACGCGCGCGAGTTCACCAATTACTACAGCAGAGCAGCTTGCCGCACTCGTTGAGCAGATTGTGCCGAAGCGCTACGGCCCGCCATCTCGCATTCACCCAGCAACGCGGATCTTTCAGGCACTGCGCATTGCCGTCAACGATGAGCTCACCGCTCTGAGCACGGCACTTGCGGCAGCGATCGCCGCTCTGCGTGTTGGCGGACGCATTGTGGTTCTTACGTATCACTCCCTCGAAGATCGCATTGTGAAGCAGGCATTCGCCGCTGCTGCACGCACCTGCATCTGCCCACCACGCGTTCCAGTCTGCACCTGTGCAAACCAGGCGACACTCCGACTCATCAACAAGCACCCGATCACTGCCAGCGAAGAGGAGATCGCCGAAAATCCACGTAGTCGCAGCGCCAAGCTACGTGCCGCAGAGCGGCTGGAGCGTGCGGCATGACAACCATTGGTCGTCCGCTTCGTGGCGCACGGTTGGTAACTCCGCCGTATCAGCCACGAATCTCTGACAGCCGAGCTGCTGCAGCCGCTCGGCAGCGAGCCGCGATCCGCAACGCATTCCAGCCGTCAGTGGCTGCGACGGGAACCGGTTCCATTCGTGTTGGAACGCGCCCCGCGCCAGGAACTCCCGTCGCACGCACCGCCGTCATTCCTGGGGCAGCTCCACGTGGTCGCATCGGCGTCAACTCTTGGAACGCGGTCGAGCGTCACGGTGGCCTGAGCGCAAAACTTGGCTCGCTCCTCATGCCGACCGCCGTGCTGTTCGGTGCCTTCTTCATTCTGACCATCCTCTCGATTGAGATTGCAACGTCGAGGGCGAAGGTCACGATCCTGATTAATGAGCAGACTCGCCTCATGGAAGAGATTCGGGTGGGCGAGACCGATATGAGCCGGCTCGGCCGTGAGCCAGCGGTGCGTCGTCGCGTGACGGGTCTTGGTGTTGTGCAACTGGTGGACCCACTTGTCGTGGAGGTTCGCTAGATGGCACCAGATCCGCGAATCGTGCGCACGGACTCACGCCTTCGAGTCAATGTTGTCACGTTGGTTCTGATCCTCATTGCTGGGGTTTGCGTTGCGCGCCTTGGATACTGGCAAGTTGTTGCCCGCGATCAGCTGCTTGAAGCTGCCGCTGCCCAGTTGCGCACAACCGTCACCAACGAGCCGATTCGCGGCACGATCACAGACCGCACCGGTGCCGTGGTGCTTGCTACGACGGTGCTGCGCCATCGCCTCCTCTCCCAGGGGTCGGCGCTCCCAGCGGCAGATCGGGCCTCAACGGCCGACGCACTCGTCACAGCGCTTGCACTGAACACGGCTGGCGCGAGCAAGGTTCGCGCTGCACTTGAGACCGGTCGCAAGTGGGCTGTGCTCCTCCCGGCGCTTGATGACGCCCAGACGGAAATCGTCCGAGGCGAGATCGCGGCAGGTCGAGTCCGCGGGGTAACCCTTGAAGAGGTTCGAGTTCGCCTCTATCCGCAGCCGGGTGGCGGCGTTGGAACCACGCTCGCCAGTCACCTCCTCGGCTTTGTCAACGCCGACGGGGTCGGGCAGTATGGGCTCGAGGAGTACTACAACGAACAACTCGCAGGCGCGGCCAGTGTCAGCACAACGGTGCGCGGCACGGATGGGCAACTCGAAACCACGCAGGTCACGGCAGGCCGAACCCCTTCGAACCTTCAGCTCTGTATTGATGCAACGCTGCAAACCCTAGTGGAGCAAGAGGTTGCCACGGCGGGGATCGCTGACGATGCCGAATCGGTGAGTGCAATCGTGATGGATCCGTATACGGGCGCAATTATCTCCTCCGCGTCGTGGCCCTCATACGATGCTAACAACTTCGGCGTGACCGCCGCGCGAGACCCAAGCCGCTTCATCAATCCGGCAACGGCCAGCGTCTACGAGCCTGGATCAGTGATGAAGACGATCACTGCTGTGGCTGCGCTGGAGTCCGACCTCTACACGCCGAACACGATTATTCAAGACGAAGCTGTGCTCATGCTTGATAACGGTGCCACCAAAGTGCGCAATGCCGACCACAAATCAAAAGGTTCAATGACCCTTACTGCAGCACTCGCCTGGAGTCGGAACATTGTCTTTAGCAAGGTTGGCCTCGCCCTGGGAAAGAAAACGAGCGATGCTGCAACTCGCCTGTACGCCACTTGGCTCCGATTCGGCTTCGGCGGGAAAACTGGAATTGATGTTCCGGGCGAGAGCCAAGGGTTAGTCAACGACCCGACTGAGCGACGTTGGCGCCAGATTGATCTAGCAAACGCTTCATTTGGCCACGGTGTTGGAACGACGCTCATGCAACTTGCCGTCGCGTACTCTGCGGTCGTCAATGGTGGTGTGCTAGTTCGTCCGCGCATGGTTGAGTCAATAGATGGGGTGCCGATTCCAATTACTGTTCGCGGTACAGCGACGACGCCAGAGGTATCGGCGCAGATGATCAAGATGACGGGACAGGTTGCGAAGAGTGTTCCGCTCTATGCACGATTAACGAGGATTGATGGCTATGCGCATGGCGGCAAAAGCGGCACTGCACAGATCTGGCTGAAGGATGCTGACGGCGGTAAGGGCGCTTGGGACTATGAGCACTACAACTTCACCTTTGTTGGCTGGGTCGGCAAGACATCGCCCGAGTACGTGATCGCAATCTCCATTCGTCGTGGAACACCCGTTACGCAACGCCAAGGTGCAATCGTCAACCGCATCGAGTCGTTTGAGCTCTTTCGCCGCGTCGCGCAAGACCTCATCTCCGTGTACAACATTCCCCCCGCCGTTGCGGCAGCAACCGGCGGTTTGACTTCCCCCACCCACCCCAGCGTGCCGGAACCCTCCGCTCCGGTTATGCCGGCGGTGGGTGGGGATCTACCAACGTTCCGCAGCGTGAGGCGCAGCTGATGTCCCTCTCGGCAGCACCTCGAACGGTGGGCGGACCACTTGCCGCTTCTGGCCGCGAGCTGGCCGACATGCTTGGCGGCATGTTGCTCGTTGACGGCACCCAGCCGATTCGGGGATGCGCGGTTGATTCGCGCCGTGCCACCGCGGGCCAACTCTTCCTCGCCCTCCCAGGGGAGCAGACCCACGGTCTCCACCATGCCATCGAGGCGCTGCGTGCCGGTGCGACGGCGATCGTTGTTGAAGTCGGAGAGTCGACCGCTGGGATTCAGCAGCCACTGGCCGAAGTGGAACTCGCGGTGCGGGCCTCAGGCGCTTCGCTGATTCGCGTTGAGAACGGGCGTGTTGCCCTCAGCCGTGCGGCAGCGGAGTGGCGCAACCGATTTACGCTTGAGGTGATTGGCGTCACCGGGTCGGTAGGGAAGACCACCACGAAGCAGCTGATCGCCGCCGCCCTTGGGGGCGAGTCCGCCGGCTGTGCCGCCACCCCAGGGAATGCCAACAACGAGATCGGACTGCCGATGTCGCTCCTCAACCTCCCCGATGGAACGGTGCGATACGTTGCCGAAATGGGGATGTATGTCGAAGGCGACATTCGGGCGCTCTGTGCCCTGGCGCGCCCACGCATCGGTGTGGTTACCGCTATTGATGCCGTGCACGCAGAGCGAGCAGGGGATCTTGATGCCATTGAGCGCGGCAAGGGTGAGCTTGTTGAGGCGCTCCCCTCCGATGGCTGGGCACTCCTTGCCGCCGACGACCTGCGTGTCGCTCGACTTGCCGCGCGAACGCCGGCGCGCATCATGACGGCTGGTCACGCCGCCACCGCCGATGTGCGCATCGTTGACGCAGCACTAGATGAGGCCTCGGGCCACACCCTCGTTACCCTGCAGATCCGCGCGGAAACCGTGCGTGTCGATCTGCCGCTCTTTGGGCTCCACTTTGCCAAGGCGGCAGCGCTCGCCATCGCCGTGGCTGACCGTTGCGGCATCGCGCCGAGTGAGGCAGCTTCCCGACTCGCCGCTGTGCAGCTGCCATCAGGACGCGCCACGGTGCGCATGATGTCTGGCATGCGCGTGATTGACGACGCATACAACGCTGCGCCTTCCAGCATGACCGCGGCACTCGCAACCCTTGCCGCCTGCCGACCACATCGCTTCGCCGCGCTTGGTGCGATGGGAGAGCTTGGGTCGTACGCCGCCGACGCTCACAGCGCTGTCGGACACGCGGCCGCAACAAGTGGCCTCGAACTGCTGGTTGTCTTTGGCGCAGAGGCCGACGGCATCGCCGAGGGGGCACGGGCCGGCGGTATGCCGATCGAGAAGATCATGCGCCTTAGCAGTGACGCAGCCGGAATCGCTGCTGCGGTTGGGCTCCTAGGTGACATGGCTTCGCCAGGCGACACCATCCTTGTCAAAGCATCGCGCTCGGTAGCGCTGGAGCGACTCGTTGACGGGCTTGCCGCCCGCTGGAGTGAGGAGGCGAAGTGATTGTCATCGTGCAGGCGCTCGTTCTTTCATTCGTTTGTGTCTTTGTCTTGATGCCGGCATATCTGCGCCTCTTGAAGTACGCGGGATTCGGCAAGCGCGTTCGCCGCGAGTTTGGACCTGATTGGCACATCGTAAAAGAGGGGACACCGACAATGGGCGGACTCCTATTGATGGTGATTGTGATTCTCCTCGCCCTCCTCCTCGACGCTGTCGACGCATCAACCTATGCCGTTCTTCTTGCGCTGCTCGGAGTTACCCTCCTCGGCGCGTTTGATGATTGGCTGAATGCGCGTACCGGTGTTGGCATCTCGGCACGGCAGAAGTTGCTTTGGCAGACCGGGGTGGCAATCATTTCGGCGATTTATCTGCAGCAGCACTTCGCCTTCAATTCGCTTGTTGTGCCCTTTGTTGGAGAGGTACCGATCGCACCGATTCTCTGGATCGTCATCGCCGTGGTAGCCATTGTGGCGACGAGCAACGGTGTCAACCTGACCGATGGCCTCGACGGCCTCTCGGGGGGCACCATGACCTTCGCCTGGATTAGCTACATGGTCATCGCACTTCTCAACGCACCAGGGCAGGTGAATCTTGCAATTGTCTGTGCACTGATTGCCGGTGCCCTCGTCGGCTTCCTCTGGTTCAATGTGCACCCAGCGAGCGTGATTATGGGTGATGCTGGCGCACTCGGATTTGGCGCCGCACTCGCCGTGACGGGGCTGGTCACGGGCCATGTGCTGCTACTTCCTCTGATCGGCGTCATCTTTGTGGTTGAGACTGGTTCCGTCATCTTGCAGGTCGCGAGCGTCAAGCTCACCGGCAAACGGATCTTCTTGTTCACGCCGATCCATCACCACTTTGAACGGCTCGGCTGGGCCGAGACACAGATCACCTTCCGCTTCTGGGTTATCGGCGCGATCGGCGGCATCCTCGGCATCGTCACCTTCTTGGCAACTCGAGGGCAAGGGTGAGCAGCACCGGCCTCACCCTAGAGGAGCTTGAGGCGCCAGCGATCGCGGCGGGGAGCCTGCGCGGGCGCAATGTCCTGATCCTTGGTGGGGGACGTACCGGCCAGGCAACGGCCGCCTTTGTCGCTGCGGCGGGTGCGAACGTCACAGTGCACGACACGGACAGCATCGATCGTGTGGTCGGCGCGGCCGAGGCGTTTGGTGGTAGCGCAATTCGGACCTCATTCGGCGATACAGAGAACCTCGCGCCCCTACTCGCTGCAGCGGATCTCGTTGTGCATAGTCCCGCGGTAACGCTGGGGTTTCCAACGGTGCGCCCCGCTATTGAGCGTGATCTCCGTAACTTCGCCGCTCGAGCCATCGCGCTAACCGGGGAGAGGGGCACTCGCGGCCCAGTCCTGATCAGCGAGCCAGAGTGGGCACTTCGCCTCTTGGGGAGCCGCTGGCGAGTTGGCGTAACGGGAACGAAGGGGAAGAGCACAACCTGCAACCTCATCGCGACGATTCTGGCGCGTGATCCATCGGGCCCGGTGGAACTTGGCGGCAACAATGGCAAGCCGCTCATCGGACGCGCGGCGACGCTTCCTGCTGAGACGCGCGTAGTCATGGAGCTATCGGAGCTGCAGCTCCCATCGCTCCACTCGGCCGTTGATGTTGGCGTCTTTACAAACGTAACCGTGGATCACCTTGATCGACATGGGACCGTTGGTGCCTACCGCAGCGTCAAGCGTCTCCTTGCTGACCGCATTGCGGATGACGGGGTGATGGTGGTCAATCTCGACGATCCGGTGGTTGCCGCGTATGCGGGAATTGGACGCGTTGAGACTGTGGGGTATCGACTGAGCAGCCCAATCCCTGGCGGAGTCGGCATCGTTGATGGTTGGATCGTTGCCGCGGGCGTTCTGCGTGCTCCACGATTTGGCGGCGGCGCCGCTGCAACAGGGCCTAGCGGACGCATCATGCCAGTCGGCGAAATCGCACTTCCCGGAGAGCACAGCGTAAGCAACGTGCTTGCCGCGGTGAGTGTGGCGCTCGTTGCGGGTGTAGCGCCAGACGCGATCCGTAGCGCGGTGAGCTCGTTCACTGGAATCCCACATCGACTTGAGACCGTCGCAGTGATTGATGGGATTCGCTACGTCAATGATTCGCAGGCAACGCAGCCCGATGCCGTCGCCGCTGCGGTTCGATCGTTCCCGAAGCCACTCGTACTTATCGCAGGCGGTCGAAGCAAGGGTCTCGACCTTGTCGACCTTGCGCCGATCATCGCCGAGCGATGCTCCGCAGCGGTGGTCATGGGGGAGTTGGCAGATGAACTTGAGGCCCTCTTCCGCTCCGCAGGGCTGACGCGCATCGAACGGGCGACGAGTGTGGAGAGCGCAGTCGAAGTAGGAACAAGCGTGGCGCAAGAGATTGGTGCAGCGAGCCCAGATGGAATTCGCGCGACTCTGTTGCTCAGCCCGATCGGCTCCAGTTTTGATATGTACAACAACCCATTCGGCGCGCGGGGCGAGGCATTCCGTGCCGCCGTGCTGGCGCGCGCAGAGGTGCAGCGATGAGCCGACTTGTGCGCCAGGCGGGCGCGACGCGCACGTCTGGAGCTCGACCAGCGAGCGGGGGTGCGCAGCAGCGAGGCGGATCAGCTCGCCAACGGATTGCGAGCGCGCTACGGATTGAACGACCCGGTGAGGATAAGGCGATCCTCTTCCCCGCTGTGGTCCTGGTTGGGATCGGGGTGCTGATGGTCTTCTCCTCGTCTGCGATGAACAGTTTGCTGAAGACCAACGACGCCTACGGACCGGGTGTCAAGCAACTCACCTACGCGATCATCGGATTTACGTTGATGTATATCTTCTCCGTCACCGATTACCGCCGCTGGCGTCCATTTGCGCCGATTGCGATGATCGCCTCGATCGCGCTCCTCATCGCTGTGCTGATTCCAGGGGTGCCCACAGAGGCTGGACTACGACGCTCACTCTCCGTTGGTCCGATTAGCATCCACGCCGCTGAGGCGGCCAAGTTCTCGCTCGTGCTCTTCTTGGCAGACTTTCTCGCTCGGCGAGCGCATGACATTGGCAAGACATTTGAATCAATGGTCACGCCACTCTTGGCGATTGCCCTCTCTGTTGGCCTGGTGCTCGTTGAGCCCGACCTCGGCACCTCGTCAATTGTTGGCCTGATCGGATTCTCGCTCCTCTTCGTTGCTGGCGTGCCGCTGCGCTGGGTGCTGGTGCCAGGGCTTAGCGCAGCTGCGGTCGCCATCGCCCTGATCTTCGTCAACGAATACCAGGCCGCCCGCCTCGGCGGTTTTAGCGATCCATTCTCTGATCCAACCGGTTCGACCTACCAGACGCTGCAAGGTCTGATCGCGATGGCGGTCGGCGGGCCGTTCGGCGCGGGTCTCGGCTCCTCTCAGCAGTTGGGCGGGATCAACGTTCCGTATGCATGGAACGACTACATCTTTGCGGTGATTGGCGAGGAGGCGGGCCTCTTCGGCATGCTCATCGTGATCGCCGCCTTCTTGGCGATCGCCCTCCGCGGTCTGCGAACAGCGCGGCGCGCTCCAGACACCTATGGCGCACTGATCGCAACTGGAGTTGTGGTGTGGATCTCTGGGCAGGCATTCGTGAACATCGCAGTGGTCCTCGCCCTGCTCCCAGTGACCGGCGTGCCGCTCCCGTTGGTGTCTCAGGGCGGCTCATCACTCATTGTGTTGATGGCAGCCATTGGGCTGCTCCTCTCGGTGTCGCGTGAGACGATGGAGCCAAGTCAGGTAGGAGGTAGCGATGCGCGTGCTAATCGCGGGTGGCGGAACGGGGGGACATCTCTTCCCAGCGTTCGCCGTAGCTCGTACGGTTCGCCAACTCCATACCGACGCTGAGATCAGCTGGCTCGGCGGCGCACGTGGCGTTGAGTCACGCCTTGTTCCAGAGGCGGGATACCCGCTGACGCTTCTTGCCGCCCCAAGCTTGCGACCGAGTGGCGCTGGCGTACTTGCAACGGCGCGTGATGCCGCCAAGCTCCTCTGGTCAATCCCGCAAGCGATTCGCGTGATTCGTCGCGTTCGACCCGACGTGATCTTCTCTACGGGTGGATACATCGCCATTCCTACACTGATCGCCGCGTGGCTGACGCGTACACCGAGCCTCCTCTGGGAGGGGAACGTACAGGCGGGTCGATCGAACACCCTTGTTGCCCCGCTCGCCTCACACCGCGCGGTCGCGTGGCGGCAGACGGCAGAACGCGCACCATGGCGCGGGGCCAAGACGACGGTGACCGGCACCCCCGTGCGCGAACTCACCGTCGATCGCACGACCGCACGCACGGCACGCGGCCTGACCGAGGGCGACCAACTCCTCTTGGTGTTCGGCGGCTCACAACGGGTTCGTCGATTTGAGACGGCGCTCGATGGTGCGCTCGCAACGCTGCTGACAGGGTGGCGCGTTCTGCACGTGGTGATGGACGGCCTCCCAGAGGCGGAGCGCCGACGAGCAGCCCTCCCTGCGGAGCTTCAGCACCGCTACGAGCCGGTTGACTTTCTTGGTGGGGGAGCAATGGAGGCGGCGCTCGTCTCCGCTGATCTGATGCTTGGGCGCGCCGGCGCGTCCACGATCGCCGAGGCTGCCGCTGCTGGGCTCCCCGCCATCATCGTGCCGTATCCATTTGCGGGCGGTCATCAGCGCGCGAATGCAGAGGCTGCAGCAGCTGTGGGAGCCGCCACCCTGATCAACGATGAAGACCTCACTCCGGAGCGCCTCCTCGCGGCAGTAGCAACCTATGCAACACCAGCACAGCGCGCTGTGGCGGCGCGCGCCGCAACGACGCTGGCTCACCCTGATGCCGCCGCGGTGATCGCCCGCACGCTGCTGCAACTCGGCGGACGAGCATGAGCGAAATGCGCATCAACCACCCGTGGGCCGATGCTGAGGTCGCGGCACGTGAGCTTGAGCGCCGACTCAGCCTGAAGGTGCTGCGGAACGAGCCGCTTGCCGAACACACCACGATGCGCGTCGGTGGACCCGCTGATCTCCTCGTCACCATTCGCGATCGCTTCGCCCTGCGCGGACTCGTTCGCCTTGCAGCTGCACGCGGCTGGCCACTGCGCATTCTTGGACGCGGCAGCAATGTGGTCGTAGGCGACGCTGGCATTCGCGGCATCGTGGCGCTCAACCGCAGCGCGGGATACGACGTCAATCAGACGGCGGGAACGATCTCCTTTGATTCGGGCGTCCCCATGGCGAAGGCATCGACGATCGCCGCGGAGGCCGGACTTACTGGGCTGGAGTTCGCCCTCGCTATTCCGGGGAACATCGGTGGTGCGATCTGGGCGAATGCGGGTGCCCATGGCGGCGAGATGGCCGCGATCACCACCTCCGTCACACTTCTCCGCGCGGGCGGCTCCGAGATTGAGATCCCCGTCGCTGAGGCGGCGTTCAGCTACCGCGAGTCGCGATTCAAGCGCCCAGAAGGGGAGAGCGAGGTGATCCTCGGGGCAACGGTTCGGTTGACTCCAGGCGAGCCAGCCGAGATCAAGTCACAGCTTGAGGAGATTCGTCGCTGGCGTCGCGAGCATCAGCCACTCGGCATTCCGAGCGCCGGCAGCGTCTTCCGTAATCCACCAGGCGACCTGAGCGCTGGCGCACTCATTGAGGCGGTGGGGTTGAAGGGGGAGCGCATCGGCGGTGCGGAGGTCTCTGAAATGCATGCCAACTGGATCCTGAATCGTGGGGGAGCGACTGCAGCGGATATTCGCGCGCTCCATGACGCCTGCCGTGATGCGGTCCAGGCGCAGCGCGGAATCACACTCGCGACGGAGATCGCCTTCATTGGGGAGTTCGCTGGGTGAGCGAGCAGGGACTTCTCCCCCCAGTCCTGGTCCTCTTCGGTGGTCAAAGCGCGGAGTCAGACGTCTCCGTGATCTCTGGCACGGCAATTGCCGCCGCGCTGCTCGATGCAGGGCTGCACGTTACCCAAGCGCACATCGCACGAGATGGCTCGCTCCGACCGCTGCCAGCGACACACCGCCGCGGTGATCTGCCTGGCGGTGCGTACACGGATCTCACCGCGCCAGTGCTCCTTGGCGCACAACCCGTGGCACTCGACGCGTATCTCCGCAGCGTTGCCGCATCAGCCCCAGCAACGATCGTGATCCCCGCACTCCATGGCCCTGGCGACGAAGACGGCACGATCGCCGCAGCCGCCGCGGTCGCTGGACTGAACTACGTTGGTGATACTCCTGCAGCTGCAGCCCTCGGCATGGACAAGCCACGCTTCAAGGCGCTCGCACGCGAACATGGCGTAGCAACACTCCCGGAAATTGTTGTAACGCAGGGGGAGTGGTCACGTGACCGGGAGCGCGTGCTTGCGTCTATCACGGAGTTTGCCAACGAACACACAGCAACTGGAGCGCTGATCGGCAAGCCTGTCGCACATGGCTCCTCAATCGGCATGAAGATCGCGCACACGTCAGACGAGTGGGCGGATGCTGTCGAGGAGGCGCTGCGCTTCGGCGACCGCGCCATGCTCGAGCCGTACCTCGAGCGCGCCCGTGAACTCGAAGTTGCGGTACTGGAGCGCACAGACGGCACGGTTCAGGCGTTCGGCCCTGGCGAGGTATTCCCTGGTCGCGAGTTCTACGATTACGACGCCAAGTACGCACCGGGAGTTTCGCGAACGACAACGTCAAGCGATCTGCCAGAACCTCTTGCCGATGAGATCCGCGCCGCCGCCGTTGCGCTCTTCACTGCAGCTGGAAGTCGCGGCCTTTCGCGTATGGATTTCTTGATGGCGCGGAGTGGTAACCGCGCGGGTCACTGGTATCTCTCAGAGGTGAATACGTTCCCTGGCTTTACGCCGATCTCACTCTTCCCTGAACTCGTTATGTCGGGCGGACTGAGCTTTGCTGATCTGTGTGTAGAACTAGTTGCTGCTGCGGCGGCTCGGCCCGCACCACGGAGCGCCCAATGAGCAACCGCAAGCCCGCAGCTTGGGGTCGAGGGCAGCATCGCGGCGCGGGCGCCCGACCATTTGCCCCGGGTGAGGCGCCGCTCGGCGTGCGCCCCGGCCTTGGCGGGGGTCGACGTCGTGCCGGGGTAGCGCCCGTCGGTGGGGCAACGAATCGGCGCGCGAACGAACACTCAGGAGCGCCGTCGGAGCGCGGCGCTCGGCTCACTCCTGGAGTTGCGGCTCGCCTCCGCCGCCTGGCACTCGTTGTTCTCCTACTTGCCGCCTTCGTTTTGCCTCCGGTGGCCGCGCGCGCCAACCTCACAACGGTTGGACAAGTCTCAGTGGTCGGCACCCTTCTCCTCGATCCCGATGCGGTGATTGCGGCCGCCAACATCTCAATTGGCAGCAGCCTGCTTGGGGTGAACCTTCGTGACGCAGAGGAGGCGGTGGCGGCACTTCCGCTCGTGGCCACCGTGCGGGTGAGCGCTGGGCTGCCAGATGGAATCCAGATTCGGGTGCGCGAGAAGACGCTTCTGTTGCGCTGGCAGATTGGCAATCGGGTCTACGCCGTGACTGAGAGTGGCGAACTGCTCGGCGACACCGCCACACTCAGCCTCGCGCCAACAGCGGCGGCCACGTTCGCGGCGGCCCCTCTGCTCCTTGACGATCGCATGCCAAGTCCGCTCCTTACCGATAAGCAGTTGACTCCGACAGAGCTTGACGTTGCGACACGCCTCGCCTCCTTGAGCACAGCAGACCTCGGCACCAGCGCCACAAACCTGACCCTCCGCCTCCTCAGCGACTTCGGCTTCGTCGTGGAGGCGACCGGACCATCAATTGAATGGAGCGCCGTCTTCGGCATCTACTCCGCAACCATCCGACCAACCAGCATGATCCCGGGACAGGTTCGACTGCTACGCAGCCTGCTCGCAGGGCGAGAGACCAGCATCGGCTGGGTGATCCTCGCCGACGATCAGGCTGGCACCTACACGGCGAAGGGGGTACGACCGCCACCACCATCCGTGAGCCCCAACCCAAGCCCGAGCTCTAGCCCAGACCCCTCTGATCCATCGCCCAGCCCTTCAGCCCCCACGGTGAGTCCGTGATGGTGCAGATAGGGCGGGGCGTTCGGGTGAGCAGGAGTATGATGCGCAAGATGAGCGCACAATGTGGAGGGAAGTCCTAAATGGCAGAAGAGCGCTACACAACAATCGCCGCGATCGATATCGGAACCTCAAAGGTTTCGTGTGCCATTGCGCACATCGGTGGCGAGAACGGCTCCATCAGCGTGATTGGTAAGGGGACCTACCCGAACCAGGGGATGCGCAAGGGCGTCGTCACCGACATCGAGAAGACGGGGGCCGCCATTCGTGCCGCCGTCGATGCTGCAGAGCGCCTCTCCGGCTATCACATTGAGCACGCCACCATCACCATCTCCGGTAACCACGTCCAAGGTCAGAACACGAGCGGCCAAGTAGCAGTCGCCAACCCCGATCGCGAGATCCGCGATGATGACGTTGACCGCGTCCTTGAGGTCTGCCGTGCAATCGAAGTGCCGAACTCGCGCATGCTCCTCAACGTTCTGCCATCGAGCTACATCGTGGACGGGCAAGAGGGGATCCAGCAGCCTCGGGGCATGATCGCCTACCGACTTGAGGCACGCGCACACCTCATTACTGCGGGCAGCACTGCGGTGCAGAACCTCGAGAAGTGCGTGCAGGCCGCCGGCATTGCCGTCGACGACTATGTGCCAGCCTCACTCGCCGCTGCAGAGCTCACACTTACCGACACGGAGCGCGACCTCGGAACGGTTCTCGTGGACATTGGATCGGAGACCTGCGACATCGCAATCTTCCACCAGAACGCTGTGGTCTACACGGCGGTCCTGCCGCTTGGCGGAGCCTTCATCACGCGTGACGTGGCGATTGGGCTCAAGACGAGCCTCCTTGCCGCCGAAGAGTTGAAAGTCTCCTATGGCACCTGCGATCCTCGCACCGCAAGCGACGCGGAGCAGTACAACGTGCCCGACGAGCCAGCCGGCCGCCGCATCAGTCGCCTTGAACTCGCGCGGATCATTGAGCCGCGCATGAGTGAGATCTTTGAGCTGATCGCTGGCGTCATCGCTAACGCCGGCCCTGAGGTGACCAGCGCAGGCGTCGTCCTCACGGGCGGCGGCTCGCAGCTTGAGGGTATCGAAGCCCTTGGGCGTGAGATCCTTAAGTCGCCTATTCGCGTCGCATCGCCAACTGGCCCACTCCTGGGCATCCTCGACGAGTTCCGCGGCCCAGGGCAGGCGGCCGTGCTCGGCCTCTTCTCGTGGGTCGCCCGCGGGCTGGACGAGGCGGGGATCGCCGAGGAGCCAGCCGCAGGTTTTGGTGGTCGCATCCTCGGTGGCGCACGCAGCCTCCTCGGACGCATTCGGGGGTAACCCAACCGGCCGCGAACAGCGGGCGGGGCGCTGCTACACTTCGCGGGATCGACGGGAGGGCGCCGTCTAAACGGGGCTAGCCCCGGGCGGCGCAGAGTCGGGGCAACAGGTCCGGAGGGCATGGAGTCGATGGCAGCGCAGACCGAGAATTTCGCGCTCATTCGCGTCGTCGGTGTCGGCG
>Ga0315900_10006536_pt1 | contig 15604 bp, 13 predicted proteins | sample LakEriMetagenome_FD_203521 | JGI IMG/M metagenome (GOLD analysis project Ga0315900, IMG submission 203521) | Freshwater fungal communities from buoy surface, Lake Erie, Ohio, United States - Buoy 12 MA114 | ecosystem: Environmental > Aquatic > Freshwater > Lake > Lake biofilm | place: USA: Lake...
CGCGTTCAGGCGGGTCAGCTACCGCTCGGCCTCGGGTTCGGGCGGATAGTCCGGGCGGCGCAGCACATGGCTCGCGACCCTGTCGAGCAACTCCCGTTCGCGTGCATTCATCGCAAGCCTCCGTTCGGATCCGGGCCCCGCCCGCGCGGGGCGCAACCGAACCCCACTGTAGCCGCAGGCCGCGCCAGTCGCATCAGGACCCACGGCTGACCGACGGCACCGTCCGCGAGCGTGCTGTCGCGCGCCGGCGTCCGGTCGGGAATGCGACCGCTCAGGGAAGGTCGAGGATGACCTGGCCGATCTTGTCGCCCCGCTCGACCGCCTCGTGGGCCGCCACCACGTCGGCGAGCGGGAACCGGGCGGCGATCGCGAAGATGCGGGGCGCCGAGGTGACGAAGCGGGCGATGTCGAGAACCGCCTGCCGACGCACCGCCTCGGGCAGCGTGTAGACGAAGACCTGCCGGACCAGCGGGTTCTTCCACAGCAGCCGCGCATACGGCAGTTCGGGGACGGGCTTGCCCATCGTGGCGTAGGCGGCGATCACGCCGCCGGGCCGCAACAGTTCGGAGGTGACCGGCAGGTTGCTGCCCAGGTCGACGTCGACCACCCGGTCGATGCCCCCCAGCCCGTCCCTGACCGCCTGCACCACGTCCTCGCGACGGTAGTCGACCACGCGGTCGGCGCCGGCAGCGAGCGCGTGCGCGGCCTTGGCCGGCGAACTCACCGTGGTCGCCACGCGGGCGCCCGCCCACTTCGCCATCTGGATCGCGTAGTGGCCGACCACCCCCGCGCCGCCGGTGACCAGCACGTTCAACCCTTCGATCGGGCCATCGGCGAACAGGCAGCGGTGCGCGGTCATGCACGGGATGCCCAGGCAAGCCCCCTGCGCGTCGTCCAGCGCCTCGGGCAGCGGCACCGCGAGCGACTCCGGCAGGCACACGTACTGTGCGCTGGTCCCGTGCGCCCGTCCCCATTGCGCGTTGTAGGTCCACACCCGTTCACCCACTCGACCCGGGTCCACCCACGGGCCGACCGCGTCGATGACACCGGCGCCGTCGCTGCAGGGAATCACCCGCGGCGGCAGCACCGGCCGGGATCCGCCCCGTGCCTTGACATCCGAGGGATTGATCGCCGCGGTGCGCAGCCGTACGCGGACCTCGTGGGGACCCGGCTGCGGATCCGGCAACTCGCCCACCCGCAGCACGTCGACTGCCGCCCCGTTGCGCTCGTACCATGCCGCCTGCATCGCCCGCCTCCTTCGTGCCTTGCCGCGCGACGCTCGCGACGACCGACCGGCGATCGCCACGCGCCCGCCGAGGCGAGTCAGTCCGCCTTGATGTTGCCGGTCTGCACCACCTGCCGCCAGCGCGAGATTTCCTGGCGCAGGAAGGCCTCGAACTGCGAGCCCGTACCCGCGACCACCTCGAAGCCGATCTGGTCCATCTGTTCGCGCACCTGGGGGGTACGCATCGCGCCGATCACCGCCCCTTCGAGCCGGTTGCGCACCTCGGCGGGCAGTCCGCGCGGCGCCGCGAAGGCCTGCCAGGAGTACACCTCGAACCCTGGCAGCCCCGACTCGATCATCGTCGGTACGTCCGGAAACTGCGGGGCCCGCCGGTCTCCGGTGAGGGCCAGCGCGCGCAGGCGACCGGCCTTGATGTGGTTGGCCGCGGCGCCCAGGTTCTGGAACGAGAGATCGACCTGCCCGCCGACCATGTCGGCCATCGCGGCCGCCCCGCCCTTGTAGGGCACGTGGATGCCGGTGGTGCCGGTCCGCTGCCAGAACAGTTCCGCCGACAGGTGGTCGGAGGATCCGGTGCCGGAGGAGACGAAGGTCGCCTTGCCGGGATTGGCCTTGAGCCAGCCGACCAGATCCTTCACCGTGGCCGCGGGTACGCGCGAACTCGCCACCAGGACGTTCGGGTTGCGCACCGCGACCGTGAGCAGGTCGTAGTCGCGCAGCGGGTCGTAGGGCAGGTCCTTGAACAACGCGACGTTGATCGCGAACACCCCGATCGATCCGACCATGAAGGTGTAGCCATCGGGCGCAGCCCGGGCGAGCAGTTGTCCGGCGATCGCGCCGTTGGCGCCGGGGCGGTTCTCCACCACCACCGGCTGTCCGACGAGTTCCGGCATGCGCGCGGCCGCCGCGCGCCCGACGATGTCCGAAGACCCGCCCGCCACGAACGGCACCAGCATGCGCAGCGGGCGCGAGGGCCACGCCCCGGACTGCGCCTGGGCGAGCGACGGCAGGAACAGGGATGCGACGAGCGCTCCGACAGCGAGCCTGCGACTGGACGGCATGGCTTCCTCCTCCTCCCGCTTGGGGTCATGTTCGTGCCGGAAGGTTAACCGAATCGGGCGACGCTCCGGAACAGGTGTTCCGCCCCCGGATCCGGGGCGCGCGCGCCCGGCGCAGGCTCGGGCGGCGGCGGGGCGGCAGGCGCGGCCGACCGGGGCCGGTGCGGCACGCCGCACCGAGGTCGCGGCCGGGCACGCCATCGGGCGCCTGCGGTTAACATGGCGACCACTCACACCCATGGGGATCGCCTTGGACGCGTATCTGCTCGACTGGGCCAGCCTGCTGCTTCGCTGGCTGCACGTCATCGCCGGCATCGTGTGGATCGGCACCTCCTTCTACTTCGTCGCGCTGGACAACAGCCTGGATCCGGCGGACCCACCCCGTCGCGGCGTGATGGGCGAGAACTGGTCGATCCACGGCGGCGGCTTCTATCACAAGCAGAAGTACCTGGTGGCGCCGGATCGCCTCCCCGAACGGCTGCACTGGTTCAAGTGGGAGGCCTACTGGACCTGGATCAGCGGCTTCGCGCTGTTCGTGGTCGCCTACTACCTGCACGCCGACACCATGCTCATCGACCGCTCGGTCGCCGACCTGTCCGCCGGCACCGCGGTAGCCCTCAGCATCGGCCTGCTGGTCGCCGGCTGGGTCGCCTACGACCTGTTGTGCCGCTCCCCGCTGGGGCAGCACGAGGGTGCCCTGGCCGTCGCCGGACTGGCGCTGATCGCGCTGGCCGCATGGGGTTGCGCGCAACTCTTCGGCGCGCGCGGGGCCTACATCCAGGTCGGGGCGATGGTCGGCACGATCATGGTCGCCAACGTCGCCATGGTGATCATTCCCGGGCAACGGCGAGTGGTCGCGGCGATGCTGGCGGGCGAGCAACCGGACCCGAAGTACGGCCGATGGGGCAAGCAGCGGTCGGTCCACAACAACTACCTCACGCTGCCGGTGGTGTTCGTGATGATCTCCGGCCACTACCCGATGACCTGGGGCCATCCGCACGCCTGGGCGGTGCTGGTGGCCGTGTTCGTGATCGGCGCGCTGGTGCGTCACTTCTTCAACCGCCGCCATGCAGGACGCACCCTCGCGTGGTTGCCGGTCATCGCGGCGCTGCTGGTGATCGCCCTCGCGCTGGCGATCCGGCCGCAGCCGCCGAAGGCCGCCCAGAGCAGCAGCTTCGCCGAGGTCCAGGCCGTGATCGCGCAACGCTGCGCGAGCTGCCACGCGGCCACGCCCACGCAGCCGGGCTTCGCGCAGCCCCCCGGCGGCGTGATGCTCGATACGCCCGAGCGCATCGGCCAGCACGCCGCGAAGATCCACCAGCAGTCGGTGCTCACCCGCGCGATGCCGCCGGGCAACCTCACCGGGCTCACCGACGAGGAGCGTGCCGTGCTGGCCGCCTGGACGGCGCGAGGCGCGCCGCTGCAGTAGTCGCGCGGACACGCGGTCCCGCAGTCGGCGAGAAGGACGAACCGCACCGCGTTGCGGTCGAACGCGCGGGCCCGACCGCATCACGCAAGGAGGTCAGCATGAGCATGCTCGAAGGGAAGGTGGTCGCCGTCACCGGTGCGGGCGGAGGGATCGGGCGCGAGATCGCGCTCGCCTGCGCGCGGGCAGGCGCGCGGGTGGTGGTCAACGACATCGGGGCATCCCTCGCCGGCGAGGGCGCCGACGACGGCCCGGCGCAGCAGGTCGTCGCCGAGATCCGCGCGGCGGGAGGGGAGGCCGTGGCGAACACCGACAGCGTGGCCGAACCGCGCGGCGGCGAGGCCATCGTCGCCGCCGCACTGCAGGCCTGGGGGCGCATCGACGGGGTGGTCAGCAACGCGGGCATCCTGCGCGACCGCTTCTTCCACAAGATGAGCGAGGTCGAGTGGGATGCGGTGATCCGAGTGCATCTCTACGGCTCCTACCACGTCGCGCGCGCCGCGGCCAACCACTTCCGCGACCAGGGTTCGGGGGCCTTCGTGTTCATGACCTCGACCTCGGGACTGGTCGGGAACTTCGGCCAGGCGAACTACTCGGCGGCCAAGCTCGCGCTCACCGCGCTCTCGAAGTCGATCGCGCTCGACATGCAGAAGTACGGCGTGCGCTCGAACTGCATCGCGCCCTTCGCCTGGAGCCGCATGATCGCCTCCATTCCCACCGACACGCCCGACCAGCAGGCCCGCGTGGCGAAACTCCAGCAGATGACGCCGGCCAAGATCGCGCCGCTCGCCGTCTACCTGCTCTCCGACGCCGCGGCGGCGGTCAACGCACAGGTCTTCGGAGTGCGCAACAACGAGGTGTTCCTGTTCAGCCAGCCGCGACCGATCCGAAGCGTGCATCGTGCGGAAGGCTGGACGCCGGAGACCCTCGCCGAGCACGCGATGCCTGCGCTGGCGCGCGACTTCTATCCGCTGGACCGCTCGCAGGACGTGTTCAGCTGGGACCCGGTCTAGGCCGCCCCGTCCCGCACCGGAGCCCTGCCACGATGAGTGTCGATCCCTACGCCTCGGCCACCTCGCTCGCCCGCGGCATCGCCTCCGGCCGGACACGCGCGATCGACGCGCTGGAGGCCTGTCTCGAACGCCAGGGGCGACTGCACGGCGAATTGAACGCGATCGTGGTCACCGATCTCGATCGTGCCCGGCGCGAGGCGCGTGCGATCGATCGCGCGATGCGCCGGGGCGAGCGCCCCGGTCCGCTCGCCGGCGTGCCGATGACGGTGAAGGAATCCTTCGACATCGCGGGCCTGCCGACCACGTGGGGGGTGGCCGCCCACCGCGGCAACATCGCGACCCGCGACTCGCGGGTCGTCGAGCGCCTGCGCGCAGCCGGCGCGGTGATCTGGGGCAAGAGCAACGTGCCGGTGATGCTCGCCGACTGGCAGACGTTCAATCCCGTCTACGGCACCACGAACAATCCCTGGGATCCCGCGCTCACGCCGGGAGGCTCGTCGGGCGGCGCCGCGGCCGCGCTCGCCTCGGGGATCAGCACCCTCGAATACGGCTCCGACATCGGCGGGTCGATCCGGGGTCCGGCGCATCTCTGCGGCGTGTACGGACACAAGACCAGCTTCACCGTCGTGCCCGCCGGCGGCCACGCGCTGCCCGGGGTGTGGTCCGGCCCCGAGATCTCCGTGGTCGGACCGATGGCCCGATCGGCCGCCGATCTCGCGCTCGCGTTGCGCGTGACCGCGGGTCCCGCCGGCAACGATGCGCGGGCGTTCCGCCTGCGCCTGCCGCGGCCGGGCTTTCGCAGCGTGCGCGGACTGCGCATCGCGGTCCTGCCTTCGCATCCGGCAACCCGGGTGTCCCGGGCCGTGTCCTCGGCGATCGAGTCGCTGGCCGACCATCTCGGCCGCCGCGGCGCGCGGATCACGATGCCGGTCGAACTGCCCTTCGATGCCGCCGAGCACGACCGGCTCTACCTGAGGCTGCGCCGGGCCGCGACCTCGATGCGCGCGGGCGACGAGACCAGCCATGCACGGGCGCTCGAGGAGCGCGCGCGACTGGATCCGGCCGACACCAGCTACTACGCCGACCAGCTGCGCGGCAACACGCTCGGCCACCGCGAGTGGCTGCAACTGGAGAACGAGCGGGCGCGCATGCGCACGCTGTGGGACGCGTTCTTCCAGCGCCACGACTTCCTGCTCTGCCCCGGGGCGGCCACGGTGGCGTGGCCGCAGAACCCGAACGGGCTGCGCTGGGAGCGGATGATCGACGTCGACGGCGTACCGATGGCCGATGCGCTGCAGATCTTCTGGATGGGCTTTGCCAGCCTCGGCTGCCTGCCCGCCACCCAGGCCCCGATCGCGATCACCGGATCGGGGCTGCCCACCAGCGTGCAGATCATCGGTCCGCAGTACGCGGACCTGTCCACCATCGCGCTCGCCTCGCTGATCGAGCGCGAGTGGCACGCGTTCCAGCCCCCCCGCCGCCTCGACGATGTCATCCGCAAACCGCGCCATGCCTCCGCTGCCTGAGCCAACCCGTTTCGCCCCGCGCGCCGCCTGCTTCGCCCGCACCGCAACACGGCACGGCCGCCCCACGGGTCGCGCGCGCGGGCTCGTCCGCGCCCCTGATCGCCGGCCGATGGCGGTCGCCATCGGCCTCGCGCTGCTGGGGTTAGGGTTGGCGTTGGGGTCGGGGTCCGCACAGGCGCAGTCCGCATGGCCGACCCGCCCGCTGCGCATGATCGTGCCCTATACCCCCGGCGGGTCCACCGACCTGCTCGCGCGCGCAGTCGGCACTCGGCTGGGCGAGGCGATCGGCCAGCCGGTGGTCTTCGACAACCGCCCCGGTGCGAACACCATCGTCGGCTTCGAACTCCAGGCGCGGTCCTCGCCCGACGGCTACACCGTGCTGGCGGGCGGCTTCAACGGCCTGGTGCTCAACCCGCTGCTCTATCGGAAGCTGCCCTACGACGTCGACCGGGATCTCGCGCCGGTGGGCATGATCGGCGTCTCGCCGCTGATGGTCGTGGTGCATCCCTCGCTGCCGATCCGCTCGGTGCGCGAACTCGTCGAGTACGCGCGCGCCAACCCGGGCAAGCTGGACTTCCAGTCCTCGGGCAATGGCAACATCACGCACGTGTCGGTCGAACTGTTCATGGCGATGACCGGCACGCGCATGCAGCATGTCGCCTTCAAGGGCGGCTCGGCGGGCGTGCCCGACCTGCTCTCCGGAGCCGTGCCGCTCAAGTTCGACGTGCCGATCTCCGCGTTGCCGCACGTCAAGGCGGGCAAGCTGCGAGCCATTGCAGTCACGTCGGCTCGCCGGCTGTCGATCGTACCCGAGCTGCCCACCGTCGCCGAATCCGGCCTCGCGGGCTACGAAGCCGCGACCTGGTTCTCGATCGTCACGCGAGCGGGCACCCCGCCGGCGATCGTCGAGCGGCTCTCCCGCGAGACACGGCGCATCGTCGAGCAGCCGGCACTGCGCGAACAGTTCGCGCAGCAGGCGATCGAACTCGTCGGCAGCACCCCGTCCGAACTCGAGGCGCGCGTGCGTCGCGACCGGGCTCGCTGGACCGACGTGATCCGCAAGGCCGGGATCTCGCTGGACCCCTGAGCCCCCGGGCCCTGGATCCTGGGCCGGAAGACTCGAGTGGAATCGGGCGCCCGGGCGGCCGGCCGCGCGCGCGTCCCGAGCGGGGACGGGCGTATCCGCGCGGCTCCCGTCCTGCCCGGTCAGCGGCCCTGCAACGCCGCCGGGTTGAGCAGGTTGGGCGGCGTCTCGCCGCGCAGGGCGGCCAGCGCGTTGCGCGCCGCGAGCATGGCCATCGCGCGGCGAGTCGCCACCGATGAACTCGCGATATGCGGCGACAGCACCACGTTGTCGAGGTCGAGGAAGCGTCGGTCGAACGCAGGCTCGCCCTCGAACACGTCGAGCGCAGCCCCCGCGATGCGGCGTGCGGCCAGCGCCGCGATCAGTGCCGCGTCGTCGACCACGCCGCCACGGGCGGTGTTGACCAGGAAGGCCGAGGGTTTCATCCGCGCCAGTTCGTCCGCGCCGATCAGGTGGTGGGTCGCCGGCGAGTACGGCACCATCAGCAGCACGAAGTCGGCGGTCTCCAGCAAGGTGGCCTGGTCCACCCACCGCGCCGCGAGCGACTGCTCGACCGGTTCGGGCAGGCGGGTGCGGTTGCAGTAGAGCACGTTCATCCGGAACCCGGAGGCCCGGCGCGCGATCGCCTGTCCGATGCGGCCCATGCCGACGATGCCCAGCGTCGCACCGTGCACGTCGGCACCGGCCAGCTGCTTGAGCTGCCAGCCGGTCCAGCGGCCCTCGCGCAGGTATCGCTCGGCCTCGGTCAGCCGACGGGCCACGCCCAGCAGCAACGCCCAGGCGAAATCCGCCGTGGTCTCGTCGAGCACGCCCGGCGTGTTGGTCGCCAGAACGCCGCGCGCGGTGCAGGCCGCGAGATCGATGTTGTTGTGGCCCACCGCGATGTTGGCCACCGCCCGAAGGCGTGGCGCCGCAGCCAGCAGCGCGTCGTCGATGCGGTCGGTGAGCGCACAGACCAGCGCGTCGGCGGCGGACGCCCGCTCCGCCAGCGCCGCGGGCGCCAGCGGTTCGTCGGTCGGGTTGTCGATGACCTCGGCGTGCTCGCGCAGCAGCGCGAGCACGTCGTCGAACACCTCCCGGGTCACCACGACGGTGGGACGGCCCATCGCCTAGTCTCCATCAGGCCCGCCGTGGCGGGCTTACTTGTACAGGTACTGCGGCAGCCACAGCCCGATGCCGGGGAACTCGTAGAGCATCCACATCGCGAACACCTGGATCGCCATGAACGGCATCATCCCGGCGAAGATCTGGTTCAGCGTCACGTGCGGCGGGGCCACGCCCTTGAGGTAGAAGGCCGCCATCGCCACCGGCGGCGAGAGGAAGGCCGTCTGCAGGTTGAGCGCCACGATCAGGCCGAAGAACAGCGGGTCGATCTGGAAGTGCTCGAGCAGCGGGATGAAGATGGGCATGAAGATCACGATGATCTCGGTCCACTCCAGCGGCCAGCCGAGCAGGAAGATGATCGCCTGCGACAGCAGCATGAACTGGATCGGGGTGAGATCCATCGACAGCACCCAGCGCTCGATCAGTTCCTGGCCTCCCAGCAGCGCGAAGGTGGCCGAGAACAGGGCCGAGCCCACGAACAGCCAGCACACCATCGCGGTGGTGCGGGCGGTGAGGAACACCGACTCCTTCAGGCGCTCGAAGGTGAGCTGCCGGTAGGCGACCGCCAGCAGCAACCCGCCCACCGAGCCCATCGCCGCCGCCTCGGAAGGCGTGGCGAGTCCGAAGACGATCGTGCCCAGCACCGCGAGGATCAGCACCGCGAGGGGGAAGAAGGAGGTCAGAAGGTCCCACAGGATGTCGAAACGCGAGTAGTCGAGCTTCCAGTAGTAGGCCAGCAGCAGCGCGCCGAGCACGACCGCGATCGCCGCGAACCAGTACACGAATGCGCCCATGTCGCGCGGTGCGGCCGCCACCTCGGGTTCGCTCCCGCCCAGGGCCACCGGCACGTCCCCGCCGCTCGCCGCCTGCTGCGACGGTTCGCCGCTGCCCAGTTCCTGGGGCGCATCGGCCGCCGCCGCGGGAGCCTGGCCCCCGCCGAGTTCCTGGGGTGCATCGGCTGCTCGCGCGGCCACGGGTTCCTGCGCCGGGGCACCCAGTTCCCGGGGCGCGTCGCCCGATGCCGCGCCGGACGCACCCGGAGCCTGCATGGCCTCGGGGGCCGGCGCTGCAGGAACCGCCGCCGTCTCCGCGGGTGCCGTCGCTACCGGACGCGAGGACTGGCCGACGACGTCCAGCGTGGCGAAGTGATGGATGAACGCCAGCACCGCGAGATAGATCAGTACGGGCACCAGGAGGCCGAAGGCCGCCTTCGCCACCGGCGCGAACGGGACGGCCCGCGCCCGCTGCCCGATGCCCAGCCGTGCCAGTCCGGTCGAGAACACGCCCAGCAGCACGGTCAGCGTGAAGTTGCGGCGGGACGACCCGCGCAGGTCCTGCAGCCACTGCGGCTCGGGTACCGGCGGCTCCTCGGGCAGCTTCGGCGCGATCGAGGGTTGCAGCCAGGAGCGCACCACCACGTAGACCACGTAGAGCGCGGCCAGCATGAAGCCGGGCAGGAAGGCGCCCGCGTACAACTGCACCACCGACACCCCGGCGGTGGCGCCATAGAGGATGAGCAGCACCGAGGGCGGGATCAGGATGCCCAGGCAGCCGCCCGCGGTGATCGCCCCCGCCGAGAGCCGCACGTCGTAGCCGGCGCGCAGCATGGCCGGCAGCGCGAGCAGGCCCATCAGCGTGACCACGGCGCCGACGATGCCGGTGGCGGTGGCGAACACCGCGCAGGTGATGATGGTGGCCACCGCCAGCGAGCCCGGCACGTTGCCCATGGCCCGCTGCACGCTGTGGAACAACCGGTCGATGATGTTCGCGCGCTCGACGATGTAGCCCATGAACACGAACAACGGCACCGAGATCAGCACGTCGTTGGTCATGGTGCCGTAGGTCCGCTGCACCATGAGGTCGAAGATCGAGTTCTCGAACCACGGCGCACCGGGCTTGTAGAACGCGATGTAGCCGAACATCATGCCCAGCCCCATCAGCGTGAAGGCCGTGGGGAAACCCAGGAGGATGGCCAGCACGATGAGCGCGAGCATCAGCAGCCCGTAGTGGCCGCTGGACCACTGGCCGAACGGGGGCATCAGCGCAAAGATCGCCACCAGGATGGCGACGATGCAGCCCAGCCCGAGGAACATGGCGCGGTTCATCGTGCACCTCCGGCCTGGGGCGAGGCCTCGCGCGAGGCCACCATGTTGCGCAGTTCCTCGACGTCGACTTCCTCGACGTCATGCAGGCGTTGCGGCCATTCGCCGCTGCGGATCGCGAGCACGCAGCGGACGATCTCGGCCATGCCCTGCAGCAGCACGAGCGCACCGGCGATCGGAATCAGCGTCTTGAAGTGATACACGGGGGGGCCGCCCGGCGTCAGGCTGGAGTGCTCGTTGAGCGACCAGGCGACCTGCGCGAAGCCGATGCCCGACCAGGCGAGCGCGGCGATGCCCGGGATGAAGAACAGGAAGTACAGCACGAGGTCGAAGCTCGCCTGCACCCGCACCGGCAGGAAGCCGTAGAGCACGTCGCCGCGCACATGGCCGTTGCGCGCGAGCGTGTAGGCCCCCGCCATCATGAACAGCGCCCCGTAGAGCATGTAGCTCACGTCGAACGCCCACTGGGTGGGTGCATTGAACACGTAGCGGGCGATCACCTCGTAGGCGATCGCGAAGGTGAGGACCACGATCGACCAGGCAAAGGCCTTGCCGACCCAGGTGCTGATCCCGTCGACCCACAGCAGCAGTCTCTGTACGTTCACCGCGCCTCCGTACCCCGAGGGGCCTCCTGCACCAAAAACAAACCGCCCTGCCTTGCGGCAGGGCGGTGTCCGTCAGCCGGTTGCAAGAGACCTGCCCCCGGCTCGCTCCGCCGCCCGATCAGCCCTTCTTGGCCGGCGCCGGCTTGCGCTGGAAGTAATGCGCGTAGGCGAGCGTGTTCGGGACGATGGTGTCGTTCGACCAGTTCACCACGCGCTCGGCCCAGGCACGCTGCGAGTCGAGGATCTTCGCGAACAGCGGGTTTTCCTTGGACTTGTCGGCCACCACGCGGTCCCACGCATTCAACTGCGCCTGCAGCACGCTGTTCGGCGTGCGGAAGAAGCGCACGCCCTGCTTGGTGCGCATCTCGATGTAGTCCTGCGAGTAGCGGTGCATCGCCTTCCAGGACATGTCGGCCGAGGAGGCCGCCGCCGCATTGCCGATCACCTCGCGCAGGTCGGCCGGCAGGGAGTCGTAGCGCTTCTTGCTGAACAGGATCTCGAAGCACTCGAGCGGCTGGTGGTAGCTCTGCAGCATGCAGATCTTCGACACGTCGGGGAAGCCGAGCACCCGGTCGCTGGAGGCGTTGTTGAACTCCGCGGCATCGATCAGGCCGCGATCGAGGCCCGGGACGATCTCGCCGCCCGGCAGCGCGACCACCGAGGCGCCCATTTCCTTGAACACGTCGATCGACAGGCCGACCGTGCGGTACTTGAGGCCCTTGAAGTCCTCGGGCCCCTTGACCACCTTCTTGAACCAGCCCAGCGGCTGGGTCGGCATCGGGCCGTAGAGGAAGCCCTCGACGTCGAAGCCCATCACCTTCTGCTGCAGTTCGGTGTAGAGCTGCCGGCCGCCGCCGTAGTGGATCCAGCCCAGCAGCATGTTGGCGTCCATGCCGAACGACGGACCGGTGCCGAACAGCGAGTACGCGGTGTTCTTGCCGTACCAGTAGGCGGACACGCCGTGGCCGCCGTCGAGCACGCCCTTGTTGACCGCATCGATCAGGTCGAAGGCCTTGACCACCGCGCCGGCGGGCAGCACCTCGATGCGCAGGCGGCCTGCGGACATGTCGTTCACGCGCTTGGCGAAGTCGAGCGCGTACTCGTGGAAGATGTCCTTCGTCGGCCATGTGCTCTGGAAGCGCAGGCTGATCGGCGCGCCCTGGCCCCGGACGATGGCGGGGAAGGCGAGCGTCGCCGCACCTGCGGCACCGGCGGCTGCGCCGGTGAGGAACTTGCGGCGCCGGGGCGCCTGCTGCTGAGGTTGCTGCTTGCTCATGGCGTCCTACACTCCTTGGATGGGTGCCCCTGCGCCGCCGATGCGCGCGAATGCCACGCCCGGCTGTTCGAGGCGGCGCCGTCGCCGCTTCGCGAATTCCCGGCGGCCGGGCAGGGTTGCCGTTGCCGCGCGGACGGAATCATAGCGTGCAAATTCGCGCGGGTAATACTTCCGTCATCCGGACACGGGTCGCCCGACCCTCATGCTGCGACGCAGCAGTTCAGCGGGTCGGGGCAGCCGGGGCCACCACGGCCGGCTTGCCGGGCTTGTGAGGTTCGTGGGGGTGCCAGCCCAGCACCGCCAGCATCACCATGAACCCCACGACATAGGCCACCGCCACATGCCAGCCGTGACGCACCCAGTTCGCGACCGAGCGCGCCTCGGGGAATCGGGTGGAGAGCGCCACGCCGGCCGTGGAACCGAACCAGAGCATGGAGCCCCCGAATCCGACCGCGAACGCAAGGAAGCCCCAGTCGTAGCCGCCCTGCTTGAGCGCGAGACCGGTCAGCGGGATGTTGTCGAACACCGCGGAGACGAACCCCAGGCCCAGTGCCGTCACCCACCCCGGCGTCGGCAGGTGCTCGACCGGCATCATCGAGGCGCACAGCACCAGCGCGAGCAGGAACACGGCGCCGCGGGCTGCGGGCGGCACCTCGTGCCAGTCGGGACGCCGGAGCAGGGCGACCAGGGCGATGGCCACCCAGACCGCCACGCCGATGAACGGGAAGCGGCTCGCCAGTTCGGGGTGGTTCACGTTCACGAACACGTTGACGCTGATCGCGGACACCAGGATGAACCCGACGATGCCCAGGCAGGTCCAGTCGATCCGGGCGTCCGGATCGGCATCGGCCTGGATGGGCTGCAACCGGTGCTGCTGCACGGCCGCGATCGTGCCGAAGATGAGCAGCGCCGTGACGGCCGCGACGTAGGCATGGAGCACGTCGAACGGGGACACCCCGTCGATCCACATCATGGTGGTGGTGGTGTCGCCGACCACGCTGCCGGAACCGCCGGCATTGGAGGCCGCGACGATCGCCGCCAGGTAACCCACGTGCACGCGCCCACGGTAGACCGATGCCGCCACCGTGCCGCCGATGATCGCGGCCGCGATGTTGTCCAGGAACGCGGACATGACGAAGATCAGCACCAGCAGCACGAAGCCGCCCTTCCAGTCGTCGGGTAGCACGCGTGGCAGCACCGCCGGCACGCGGCTGCGATCGAAGTAGCAGGCCAGCAGCGCGAAGCCCACCAGCAGCATGAACAGGTTGCTGACCAGCACCCACTCGTGCAGCAGGTGATGGCCGAGGCCGCCCAGGCCGGGCTGCCCGGCAAAACCGGTGAACGCGAGCTTGTAGAGGCTGATCGTGGCCAGCCCGCACAGGGCAACGGTGAGCGTCCTGCCGTGGAAGAGCGCGACGCCCAGCAGCGTGGCCGCGAACAGGATGAAGTCGACCGGGATGCCGGCCAGGGTGGGGATCGCGTTCACGGCAGGTACGGTTTCAGTTGAGGGAGCCGCTGCGGCCGCAGCAGGCCGAGAACCGGCGGGCGCTTCCGCAGGCGCAGGGGTCGGAGGCGCCGATGCGCGGGACGCGGACCGCGCTGCGACCCGCCGCATCGGGACCGGCCTCGCGCGCGCGCCAGAACCGGGACAGCGCGAGCACCGCGTCGGGCAGCGCGTCCACCAGTGCCTCGGCCTGCCGGGCGGTCGGGGATTGGGCGACGATCTCCGGATCGTCCGCGTGGGCGAGGGTGACGATCGGCGTCAGCGCCTCGCTCGATTCGTCGTCCTCGAAGGCAGGCTGCCAGGACTCCGCCTGCAGGCCGATCGCGCGCATGAACCCGCTGGACCATACGCTGCCCGGCAACGGCGGCGCCGACGCGCCCGGACCCTGCTCGCCGTAGTCGAACAGCACGGGCATCGGTGCCGTCCCCTTGCGGAGGGTACGCACCAGCGTGCTCCAGTGCCGCTCGATCAGGTCGAGCAGGTGGCGGCACTGCGGCCCGGACTCGAAGCGCACCGGCCGACGACCCTCGGCGGTGTCACCCCACACCAGCCAGAGCCAGTCGGGCGATGGGACCGGTTGCGGCCCGCAGGCCAGGCCGGTGAGGTAGCCGTCCAGTTCCTCGAGATCCATCGCGTCCTCGGGCGTGGCCGAGGACATCAGGAACCGGTCGAGCTCGTCGAGCTCGCTTTCGGTCAGCGGCTGCGGACCGCGCGGGCGGGTTGCCATTGCGTGTACGCGTGAGCCGGCGACGGGCCTGAGGCCAACCCGCCCGTCACTTGACCAGCGTGACCGGCACCGGGGCGGCGTGGATGACCTGGCTCGCGACCGACCCGAGGATCAGGCCTGCCACCCCACCCAGGCCGCGCGTGCCCATGACGATCTGCGTGCAGGCATTGCGCGAGGCGAACTCGCACAGCGCCTCGGCCACGTGGCCCACCACGATGTGCGGGTGCCACTGGATGCCGGCCTCGTCGAGCATGCGCCTGGCGGCGGCGAGCGCCTTCTCGCCTTCCTCGCGCTGGTAGGTCTCGATCATTTCGGCCGTGACGAAGCGCCGGATGTCGCCGGAGGCGAACGTCGGCTGCACCGTCACCGCGTGCAGTTCTGCCCCGCAGGCGCGCGCCGCATCCATCGCCCACTTCACCGCGCGGGCGGAACACTCCGATCCATCCACAGCCACCAGCAGCTTGCTCATGCCATCCCCCCGATTCGACGACAGGTCCGGTCGCCTGGCGGCCGAGGCAGCGATCCGCATGCCCGCTACCCGTCCGACCGACATCACGCCGCACAGGTCACTGCGCGGAGCCTTTCGGCGATTCTAACGCCGGCGAAGGCCCCGCGATACCCGCCCGCGGGACCCTCCCCGCGTTCAGCCGTGCGTCGGCATCACGGTGGAACGCGTGCCCTGCGGAATCTGTCCCTCCGGCCAGCGCTCGGTGATCACCTTGGTGCGGGTGTAGAACGCGACGCCCTCCATGCCGTGCACGTGCAGGTCGCCGAAGAGCGACTGCTTCCACCCCCCGAACGAGAAGAAGGCCATCGGCACCGGGATGGGCACGTTCACGCCGACCATGCCGACTTCGATCTCGTTCTGGAACCGCCGGGCGGCGGCACCCGACGCGGTGAAGATCGCGGTTCCGTTGCCGAACGGGTTGCGGTTGA
>Ga0315900_10006538_pt1 | contig 15600 bp, 15 predicted proteins | sample LakEriMetagenome_FD_203521 | JGI IMG/M metagenome (GOLD analysis project Ga0315900, IMG submission 203521) | Freshwater fungal communities from buoy surface, Lake Erie, Ohio, United States - Buoy 12 MA114 | ecosystem: Environmental > Aquatic > Freshwater > Lake > Lake biofilm | place: USA: Lake...
GCTGCAAGGGGACCTGCAGCCGGGTGCCCAATGTCAACACCACGGCCCTGAAGGTCTCGCCCTACTGCGATGGCTCGGAGTGCCACGACGAAGTGATGCTGCACGGTCTGGACCAGCGGATCGCCGAGCTGCCGGCCGAGCGCCGCGCCCGGGGGGTGGTGGTCTTCCTGCACCAGATGGGCAGCCATGGCCCGGCTTACCACAAGCGGGTGCCGCAGGCCTTCAAACGCTTCCAGCCCGAGTGCGCCAGCAACGCGCTGCAGCAATGTGCGCGCGAGCAGGTGGTCAATGCCTACGACAACACCATTGTCTACACCGACCATTTCCTGGCCGAGACCATCGGCTGGCTCAGGCAGCACAAGGGACCGACGGCCATGGTCTACCTGGCCGACCACGGCGAGTCACTGGGTGAAAACAACCTGTATTTGCATGGCTTGCCCTATGCGATTGCGCCCGATGTGCAAAAGCGGGTGCCCTGGATCACCTGGACATCGCCGGCTTTCGCCCAGCAGCGCGGCCTGCGCCCGTCTTGCCTGCAGGACAAGCTGAACGCCGCCCTCAGCCATGACCATTTTTTCCATTCGCTCATGGGCATCACGGGTGTGCGCTCGAGCGAATACCGGCCCGCGATGGACATCTACGGCAGCTGCATGGCTGCGCCAGAGAGGTCCTGACCGGGGTCTGGGCCCGCCCCCTTGGGGCATTGGGGGAATCAGAGCAAGCCGCGCCGCGCCAGGTCCCGCATCAGCGCCCCGGTGCCATAACGCCAGGCGGGTGCCTGGTCGCTGGTGGTCACCCGGTTGAACAGCTGACCGAGCCGAGCGGTCCGGATGCCCACCGTGTCGCCCACCACATGGGTGAAGCCCTGGCCCGGACCGTGGCGATCCTGGGTGGGGGCGAACATGGTGCCCAGGAACAGCACCATGCCGTCGGGGTACTGGTGGTAGGGGCCCATGGCCTGCGCGGCCAGGTCCAGCGGGTCGCGGCTGATCTGGTCGAGGGCGCTGCGGCCTTGCATGACAAAGCCCTCCGGCCCGTCCACCCGCATGCTCAGTTCGCAGCGGCGCACGTCCTCAATGCCGAAATGGGCGTCGAAGAGGCGAATGAAGGGGCCGATGGCGCAGCTGGCGTTGTTGTCCTTGGCCTTGCCCAGCAGCAGGGCGCTGCGGCCCTCGAAGTCGCGCAGATTCACATCGTTGCCCAGCGTGGCGCCCACCACCTCGCCGCGCGAGTTGGCGGCCAGCACGATCTCGGGCTCTGGGTTGTTCCATTGGCTGGCCGGATGCAGACCCACCCAGGCGCCGTGGCCAACCGCACTCATGGGCTGGGCCTTGGTGAAGATTTCGGCGTCCGGGCCAATGCCCACTTCCAGGTACTGCGACCAGACCCCTTGGGCCAGCAGCACCTCCTTGAGCCGGGCCGCCTCGTCTGAGCCCGGGCGCACCGCGCGCAGGTTGTCTCCGATCACGCCCACCACCGCCTGTCGCACGCTTTCGGCCTTGCTGGCGTCGCCGCGGGCCTGTTCCTCGATCACCCGTTCGAGCATGCTGGCCACAAAAGTCACGCCGGCGGCCTTGATGGCCTGCAAATCGCACGGGGCCAGCAGCCAGGGCTGCGCCGGGTCGCGGCGCGACTCGTCGCTGTTGGCGATCACCGGCTCGGCCGGGGCCAGCCGGACCGCGGTCCCGCTGGCCAGATGTGCCCGCACGCGTGCCGCCGCGTCTGGCCCTTCCAGCAGGGCGCTGCAGGTGGGCGCCAGGGGGCTGAGGTCGAACAGGCCCTCGGGCCGGGCCGCCACCAGCACCGGGCCGGTGCCGGGCTGCCAGAGGCGACCGATCAGTACGGCCTGGTGGGCGTCCTCGGGCCAGCAATCGCTGATCGGGTGGGGCGTTGGCTCGGTCATGCGGTCTCCTTTTGGTCTGCGCTGCATGTTGCCAGAAACGGCCATCGCGGCTTGTCACCCTGGTGTGCGGCACAGCGCACCGACAGGCGCGCCCCGGGCTGCCAGCATGCCCCTTTGTGGACCCGCCATGGGTCCGCCATTGCAATGAAAGGACCGCCTTATGGGTGCATGGCGTCTTCAGACAGGGGTGTCGGGGCTGGGGCTGCTGGCCGGGCTGATTGGGCTGACGGGCTGCGACACCATGACGCCCGAACAGCGCAGCGCCACCACCGGGGCCGTGATCGGCGCGGTGGCGGGCCAGGTGATCGGGGGCGACACCCGGGGCACGGCGATCGGCGCGGCCCTGGGCGGTTTGGGGGGCTACATCTGGTCGCGCCAGATGGAAGACAAGAAGCGCCAGATGGAGCGGGCCACGGCCGGCACTGGCACCGTGGTGGCGCAGACCGCCGACAACCAGCTCAGGCTGAGCATTCCGAGCGACATCTCCTTTGCCAGCGGGCAAGACGAGATCGCGCCGCGCTTGATGCCCATCCTGGACCAGTTCGCCCAGGGCCTGAACCAGCAGACCGCCATGGAGGTGCGCATCGTCGGCCACACCGACAGCACCGGCAGCGACGCCATCAACCTGCCTTTGTCGGTGCAGCGGGCGCAAAGCGCCCGCGACTACCTGGTCTCACGCGGGGTGTCGGCATCGCGCATCAGCATCGATGGCCGTGGCGCCCGCGAACCGATCGCCGACAACAGCACCGAGGCCGGCCGCGCGCGCAATCGCCGCATCGACATCTTTCTGGCGGAGCGGGCTCAGAGGTAGATTTTTTGGAGCAGGTCCAGCAGCGTTTTGCGCTGCGCAGGCGTCAGGCGTGCCGAGCGCTCGACCTCCAGTTCGGTGGCGGCCTGCTCGGCCTGCTGCATCAGGGCCCGGCCCTCGGGCGTGGGGTGCAGGCCCATGGCCCGGCCGTCGGTCGGATGGGGCAGGCGGTGGATGAAGCCACGCGCTTCGAGCGACTGGATCAGGCCCACCAGGTTGGGGGGCAAGAGGTTGAGGGCGGCACACAGCTGGCGTGAGGTCACCCCCGGGTTGTGGTGGATGACCGACATGACCGAGAAATCCACCGGCCGCAGGCCGAATTCGGCCATGCGTTCCAGAAAGCCTTCAATGATGGTCAGCGCCGCGCGGCGGGCGTTGTAACCCAGCAGGGACTGCAGGTAGCGGGTGTCCACCTGGTCCACCGCCGTCACGGCAGGCCACTGCCCCGCGACTGCCGCCTTGCGGCCACGGGGTGCGGGGCGTTTGAAGCTGGTTTGGGCAGAGACGCGGGGCATGGCGGACGATTATGCCGGGGTGGCCGCGCACTGCTGCACGATGATGAAGGTGCGCATCTGGAATTCGGGCAGGACCCACTGGCGCAGGGCGCTGGCCGGCGCCTGCCAGCGGGTCGCGGCATGCGGCGTGTGGGCGTCGACAGCGGCTTCGATGCGCAGCCAGGCCCAATCCATCAGCACCAGTGCGCAGGCACGCAGGTAATCGTCGGCCACCCGGAAGGGCAGCTGGGCGTCCTTGGGGGCGGCGTCCAGGATCTGTTTCGTCACCGCGCGCAGCGTGCCGATGCGGGCCATGGCGGCGGTGCGGGTCGGCGCCCCGGCCGGGATGTCGGCCTGCACCGCGTCCAGCAGGGCATACAGGCCCTGACCGCCGTCGGCCAGCACCTTGCGCACCAGCAGATCGATCGCCTGGATCTCGTTGGTGCCTTCGTAGATCATGGCCACGCGGGCATCGCGCACGATCTGCTCGATGCCCCATTCGCGCACATAGCCGTGACCGCCAAACACCTGCAGGCAGTCGCTGCCGCCGTGGAAGGCCTGGTGGGTGAACACCGACTTCATGATCGGGGTGACCAACGCGCACCAGCGCTGCGCAAAGGCCTGCGCCTCGGCGGTGCCGTGCTTGATCTGGTCGAGCTCGATCGCGGTCTTGTAGGCCAGCACGCGGCCGGCATCCACCCAGGCGCGCTGGGTGTCGAGGATGCGGCGCACCGCCGGGTGTTCGGCGATCAGATCGGCTTCGCCGGCCGACTTGCCTTTGCCCGGCGCGCGCATCTGGCGGCGCTCTTGCGCGTAGGCATCGGCTTTTTGCCAGGCCGCATCGAGCAGGCCAATGCCCTGCAGCGCCACATGCAGGCGCGCCGCGTTCATCATGATGAACATCGCGGCCAAGCCTTTGCCAGGCTCGCCAACGATCTCGCTGACGGCTTCGTCAAAGCGCATCACGCAAGTGGGGCTGCCGTGCAGGCCCATTTTTTCCTCGATGCGCTCGCAGTGCACGCGGCTGCGCGCGCCGTCGGGGTAGAACTTGGGCACCAGGAACAGCGACAGGCCTTTGGGGCCGGGCGGCGCATCGGGCAGGCGCGCGAGCACCAGGTGCACGATGTTGTCGGACAGGTCGTGCTCGCCACCCGAGATGAAGATCTTGGTGCCCGAGAGGGCGTAGCGGCCATCGGGCAGGGGCAGGGCCTTGGTGCGGCACAGGCCCAGGTCGGAGCCGGCATGCGGCTCGGTCAGGCACATGGTGGCCAGCCATTCGCCGGTGGCCACTTTGCCCAGGTATTGCGCCTTGAGGGCATCGCTGGCGTGGTGCTTGATGCACTCGTAGGCGCCGTGCAGCAGGCCCGGCGCCATGGTCCAGCCATGGTTGGCCGCACTGAGCATTTCGTAGAGCATGGCCTCGAGCACGCTGGGCAGGCCCTGGCCGCCGTCTTCGGGGCTGGCCGACAGGGCGGGCCAGCCCGCTTGCCAGAAGGCCTGGTAGGCGTCCCTGAAGCCCGGTGGCATGGTGACGGCGCCGTCTTTCCACTGCGCGCCGATCTCGTCGCCCTCGCGGTTGAGCGGCGCCACCACCTCGCCGACGAATTTGCCCGCCTCCTCGAGCACCTGCTGCACCAGTTCAGGGTCGACCTCGCCGAAGGCGGGCAGGGCTTGCAACTGGGCAGGCGCGCCCAGGACTTGGGAGAGCACAAAGTGCATCTCGTCGGTGCGGGGGGTGTAGGCGTTCATCGGTATCCAGGCGGGGCAAAAAGTCCGGGCATGCGGGGCAGACCCGGAGAGTGAACAAGAGGGGAATCAGGCGTCAACACTGAACCTTGGAGGGCTTGACGGCAATCAGGGCTTTCGATGCTGTCGGGCTTTGTCGCCCGAGCCTTCGAGCCCGGCCAGCAGGGCCTGGCTGTTGCCGGGGATCACCATCTGGAATTTGCTGTCCACGGTGGTGTAGTCGTAGTAGCCCATGCGGGCGATGGGGCGGATCTTGAGCACGTCCACCATGCCCTGGGCATCGATGACGGCGTCGTCGATGTGAATGGCGACGACCCGACCAAAGACCACATCCACCGTTCCCATCGGCGGCTTGCCCGGAAAACGCAGGGTGTTGAGGTACTCGCATTCGAAGTGGATGGGCGAGCCTTTGACACGCATGGGCTTGACCAGGCGACTGCCCAGTTTTTCCAGACCGGCCCGCTCGAATTCGTCCACGCCATGCGGAACTTCCTCGGCGCTGATGTTGACCGCTTCGCGCAGGTCCCAGGTGGCCATGTTCCAGACAAATTGCCCGGTCTGCTCCGCGTTGCGGACCGAATCCTTGCGCTCGCCTTGGGTGGTCTGGTTGGCGCTGAACATGACGATCGGCGGATCGAAGGTCACGTTCTGGAACTGGCTGTAAGGCGCCAGATTGTCCCGCCCCTGGGCATCCACGGTCGATATCCAGCCAATCGGGCGCGGGATGACACAGGATTTGAAAGGGTCGTGCGGCAGGCCGTGCGGCGTTTTTCCGGGCTCGTAATACATGGTGGTCGCTCCGTGGCTCAGCTGCACAAGGCCTTGATGTCCTCGGGCACCGGGATGGCCTTGATGCGGTCAGGATCATCGGGGTGCTTGATGCAGAAGGCGCGCACTTCGGTGCCTTCGCACAGCACGGTCTCGCCGCGCTTGACGATGTGTTTGTGCACGATCACCTTCTCGCGCCATTCTTCCACGCTGGTGTGCACCTGCAGCCGTTCACCATAGGTCGCCGGACGGATGAACTTGGTGTGGATCTCCAGCAGCGGGGTGCCGATGATGCCGCGCGTCTTGACCAACTCGCGCCAGGGCGGCACGCCGCATTGCACGAAAAAATTCAGCGAGGAGGCGTCCATCCATTTGGAGAAGTTGGGAAAGAAGACGATGCCGGCGGGGTCGCAATCGCCGAACATCACTTCGACTTCGTAGACAACGGTTTTTGGCATGGGGTGCTTTCAGCGGGGGGCCATGCGCAGCGCGCCATCGAGCCGGATGGTCTCGCCGTTGAGGTGGTCGTTGCTGACGATGTGGCAAGCCAGTTCGGCAAATTCGCTGGGTTTGCCCAAGCGCGCGGGGAAGGGGATGCTGGCGGCCAGGGATTGCTGGACCGGCTCGGGCAGCTCCTTGAGCAGCGGCGTGGCAAACAGGCCGGGGGCGATGGTGCACACGCGGATGCCGTGTTGCGCCAGATCGCGCGCCATGGGCAGCGTCATGCCGGCCACACCGGCCTTGGACGCGCTGTAGGCCTGCTGGCCGACCTGGCCGTCGAACGCAGCCACCGAAGCGGTGAAGACCATCACGCCGCGCGCGCCGTCTTCGAGCGGCTCGAGCTTGGCGCAAGCGGCGGCGAACAGGCGCGCGGCGTTGTAGGTGCCGATCAGGTTGACGTTGATGACGCGGGCGAAGTCTTCCAGCGGGGCGGCGTTGCCGTCCTTGCCGACCACGCGCTTGGCCGAACCGATGCCGGCGATCTGCATCAGGATGCGTGCGGGGCCGTGGGCTGCCGCCGCGGTTTCAATGGCCTGGGCCATGCTCTGGGGGTCGGACACATTGCAGGCGACGGCGATGCCGCCGATGTCCTTGGCCACGCGCTCGGCCTTGTCCATGTTCAGGTCGAGCACGGCGACCTTGGCACCCAGGCGGGCGAGTTCGCGGGCGGTGGCTTCGCCCAGGCCGGAGCCGCCGCCAGTCACCAGTGCTGCTGTTCCTTGGATATTCATGTCGCTTCCTTTTCTTGTGGGAGCGGTCTCTGACCGCTCATAGTGGATTCACTGGTGGTCCGGGTTCTCGATCAGCAGGGCGATGCCCTGGCCACCGCCCACGCAGGCGCTGGAGATGCCGTAGCGCAGGCCCGAGCGTTGCAGTTCGCGCGCCAGCGTGATGGTCAGGCGCACACCGGTGGCCGCCAGCGGGTGGCCCAGGGCAATCGCGCCGCCATTCACATTCAGTTTGGCCAGGTCCAGGCCGAGTTCACGGCCGACAGCGAGCGTCTGCGCGCCCTGGGCTTCATTGATTTCGAAGCGGCCGATCTGGTCCAGGGTCAGGCCGGTGCGCTCGAGCAGCAGGCGGATGGCCGGGGCCGGCCCGATGCCCATGATCTCGGGCGGCACGCCCACCGCAGCGGCGGCGACCACGCGGGCCAGCGGCTTCTTGCCTTGGGCTTTGGCATAGACGCCGGACGTCACCACACAGGCCGCTGCGGCATCGACCAGGGCCGAGCTGTTGCCACCGGTTTGCACGCCGCCCTCGTAGACGGGCTTGAGCTTGGCCAGCACCTCCACCGGCGAGAGGCGCGGGTGGGTGTCGCTGGCCACTTCGGTGAGCTTGCCCTGCAGCTTGATGCCCCGGGCCTTGTGGCCTTCGAGTTCGAATTTTTCCGTGACCACCGGCACGATCTCGCCGGCATGGAAACCGCTTTGCTGCGCGGCCACTGCTTTGGCGAAGGAGTCGGAGGCGAATTGGTCCACCTCTTCGCGGGAGATGTGGTACTTCTTGGCCAGGTTCTCGGCGGTCTGGATCATGTTGATGCCAGCGGCCGGGTCCTTGAGGGCTTCCCACATGTAGTCCTTGAAGCCCACCGGTGCGCCCAGCTTGAAGCCGCTGCGGTGGTCAAAGGCCGCAATCGGGTTGCGCGTCATGCTCTCGGTGCCCACCACCAGGACGGCCTCGCACACGCCAGCCTCGATCTGCTCGCCGGCTTGGCGAAAGAGCTCAAAGCCGGTGCCGCAAATGCGTTGGGCCATGATGGCGGGCACGTCCTGCGGCACACCGGCATACAGGCCAATGTGGCGCGGCAGGAAAAATTGGTCAAAGTCGCCGGGCGCCATGTTGCCGGTGATCACCGAGCCGATGTCGCTGGGCGCGATGCCCGCGCGCTGGAGCGCTTCGCGCGCGGCCTTGATGCCCAGGTCGGTGGGCGAGATGTGGCCCAGCGGGCCGCAGTAATCGACCATGGGGGTGCGCACGCCTTCGTGCATCCACACATCGGCAAACGCGTTGAAAAAACCTTTGGTAGCCATCGCGTGCGTCTTTCAGGTGCCGGGTTTGAGGATGTGGTGCAGCCGGTCTTCATGCAGGGCCGCGACGGTGTCGGCGCGGTGGGTGAGGACCGAGCGCTGGTTGATCGAGCCCTTGTCGGTGATCTCGCCCTTGTCGATCGTCGGCGGTTCAGACAAGAGGCACAGGCGGGCGATGCGGTTGGCGCTGCCGGTGCTGCTGGCGGCCAGCGCGTTGACCACCTTCTGGAAATGCGCCAGCACCGGCGCACTGGCCAGCACATCCGCCAGCGCTGCGCTTTCTGGCAGACCGGCGAGTTCGCGCACCCTGGGGCTGGGGAAGACCATGGCCCCGACTTCCTTGAGGTTGATGCCGGTCAGCACCACATCCTGGATGTAAGGGGCGCCGGCGGCGATGATCTTGGCGCGCAGCGGGCCGACGCTCACAAAAGTGCCGGTGGCCAGCTTGAAGTCTTCGGCGATGCGCCCGTCGAATTTCAGGCCCAGATGCACATCGGTCTCGTCGATCCACTTGACGGCGTCACCGGTCTTGAAGAAGCCTTCCTCGTCAAACGACTCGGCCGTTTCCTTCGGCGCGCGCCAGTAGCCGGGGGTGATGTTGGGGCCACGGTAACGCACCTCGGTCTTGCCGTCCATGTCCACCAGCTTGAGTTCCAGGCCCGGGGTGGGCACGCCCAGGTCACCGGCGCGCACATGGGGGTTGGTCACGAAGATGCCAAAGGGGCCGGACTCGGTCATGCCCAGGCCGGTGCCCATCACGATGCGTTCGCCAATCTCGCGCTCCTGGCTTTCGTAGAGGCTGTCCCAGATCGGCTGGGCCAGCGCGGCGCCTGCGTAGAAGAACATCTGCACGCGCGACAGCAGCGTCTTGCGCAGCAAGTCGTCGGTCTTCATGGCGTTGGCAATCGCCTCGAAACCGGTGGGCACATTGAAGTACACCGTGGGGGCGATCTCGCGGAGGTTGCGCAGGGTCTCGTGCATCAGCGCGGGCGTGGGTTTGCCGTCGTCGATGTAGAGCGTGCCGCCGTGGAACACCACCATGCCGAAGTTGTGGTTGCCACCGAAGGTGTGGTTCCAGGGCAGCCAGTCGACCAGCACCAGTTCCTGCTCGGCCAGCACCGGCATGGACTGCGCCATCTGCTGCTGGTTGGCGCACCACATGCGGTTGGTGTTGATGACGGCCTTGGGCAGCTTGGTCGAACCGCTGGTGAAAAGAAATTTGACGACGGTGTCGGGTCCGGTGGCGGCCATGGCCTGGTCCACCGCGGCGCTCGCCGGGGTCGCTGCCAGTTCGGCAAAGGGAGTGGTCTGGCGGCCTTGCATGCCGCCTTCGGCCATGACGATGTCGATGTCATCGCCCACGGTGGCGGCCATGGCCTTGGCATAGCGTGCGTCCTGCGCGAACACGAGGCCCGGCGTGACGGTGCGCAGCACATGCTTGAGTTTATCGTAGTCGACGCTGACCAGCGAGTAGGGCGGCGACACCGGCGTGTAAGGCACGCCGGCGATCAGGCAGCCGAGCGCGAGCAGGGCGTGTTCCAGGCTGTTTTCACTGAGGATGGCGACCGGCCGTTCGGCATTCAGGCCGCGGTCGATCAGGCCCTGGGCGATGCTGCGTGCGCTGGCCCAGGCCTGGGCGTAGCTCACGTGCGTCCATTCGCCAAGCGTGCCGTCGGCATGTCGGCTGCGGCGCGCCATGAAGGTGTGTCCGGGCTTGGCCTGTGCCCAATGCTGCAGGCGGTCGCTCAGGCGCGCCGGAAAAGGCTGCAGCGCCTGCTCGGCGCTCAGGTAATGGGTGCCGGGCGCGCCATCGCGCAGGTTCACGCGGGTGACGCCGAATTGGAGGGGGCGGAATCGGGGGGCGCTCATGGGGGTCTCCTGCGGCCTGGGTTCAGTCGGCCTTTTGCACCTTGGGGGCCTTGCCTTCCAGGAAGGCACGCACGCGGGCCTTGGCCTCCGGGGCCGACTGGGCAATCGAGGCCATCAGGGCTTCGGTCAGCAAGCCGTGGTCGGCCGGCTGCTCGGCGATGCGGGGCAGGGCGTGCGTGAGGGCGTAGTTGGTCAGCGGCGCGTTGCTAGCGATGCGGGTGGCCAGTTCCAGGGCCTTGTCCAGGGCCTGGCCCTTGGGCACCAGGTACTGCGCCAAGCCCACGCGCTCACCTTCGGTGGCGTTGTAGACCCGCCCAGTCAGCATCATGTCCGTCATGCGGGCCACGCCAATCAGCTTGGGCACACGCACCGAGCCGCCGCCGCCCACGAAGATGCCGCGCGTGCCTTCGGGCAGGGCGTAGAAGGTGCTTTCGTCGGCCACCCGGATGTGCGAAGCCGAGGCCAGTTCCAGACCGCCCCCCACCACCGCGCCGTGCAGCGCAGCGACCACGGGCACCCGGCCAAACTGCACCGCGTCCAGCGCCACATGCCAGCTGCGCGAGTGGTGCACGCCTTCGCCGGCGTCGCGTTCCTTGAGTTCGGACAGGTCCAGGCCCGCGCAAAAATGCTCGCCTTCGCCATCGATGACGGCGGCCTTGGCCTGCTCGGGCAGGTTCTGGAACGTGTCGCGGATGGCCTCGATCAGTGCGTCACTGAGGGCATTGCGCTTGGCCGGACGGCGCAGGGTGACCACGGCCACGCCACCGCGCATGTCGAGGGTGACACCGTTTTGTGCTGCGCGTTCGAGGAGGGGGTGGTTCATGAAGGGGGTCCTTTGCCGGTGCTTGACCTGGCGGCTGATAAGGTTATGATCAATAACCATATTGTGGGCCCCGGACCCGGGGGGCCGCATAGGGATTTCCCTAGGGTGGCGGGAAAACGCTTGCACATTTGAACCGGAACGGAGACACCCTCAGCCATGAAACACGAAGACCTGATCGCCATCGACATCCACACCCACGCCGAAGTGAGCTGCTGGAACCCTTTTGATAATTACGGCGAGGAGTACGACCGCGCGGCCGACAAGTATTTCGGCTCCAGCCGCCGTCCGACGATTGCCGAGACCATCGCGTACTACCGCGAGCGCAAAATCGGGCTGGTCATGTTCACGGTGGACAGCGAGTCGCAGCTGGGTCGTCGCCGTATTCCCAACGAAGAGATTGCCCAGGCCGCGCGCGAGAACAGCGACATGATGATCGCATTCGCCAGCGTGGACCCGCACAAGGGCAAGATGGGCGCACGCGAGGCCGAACGGCTGATTCTGGAAGAGGGCATCAAGGGCTTCAAGTTCCACCCCACGGTGCAGGGCTACCACCCCTATGACAAGATGGCCTGGCCGATCTATGAGGTGATCAACCACCACAAGCTGCCGGCCATCTTCCACACCGGCCACAGCGGCATTGGCTCGGGTATGCGCTGTGGCGGCGGCCTGCGCCTGGCCTACAGCAACCCGATGCACCTGGACGACGTGGCCATCGACTGGCCCGACATGCAGATCGTCATGGCGCACCCGAGCTTTCCCTGGCAAGACGAGGCGCTGTCGGTGGCCACCCACAAACCCAATGTCTGGCTGGACCTGTCGGGCTGGAGCCCCAAGTACTTTCCGAAACAGCTGGTGCAGTACGCCAACACCCTGCTCAAGGACCGCGTGCTGTTTGGCAGCGACTACCCGCTGATCACCCCCGAGCGCTGGATGAAGGACTTCGAGGTCGCGGGCTTCAAGCCTGAGGTGATGCCGGGCATCCTCAAAGGCAACGCGGTGCGGCTGCTGGGCCTGGGCTGAGCCGCTGAGGGCAGCCTGCAGGGGGCGCGCTTGCGGTATTGAATTCAGGCATAACAGAAAGACGGCCCTCTCAGGGTTTTTGCCAGTCCGGGCGCTGTGCAGTGCCCAGACACTGGGGGTAACCACACCCTGTGGTGAACGACTTTCTCGAGGAGACCGCCATGTTTTTGATCAATCGCCGGGCCAGCCTGACGGGCCTGATGGGCCTTGCCCTGGCCGGCCTGGGCACTTCTGCGGTGGCGCAGACCGTGACCCTGCGCTTTCACCAGATGCTGCCGGCGCATGCCGCCATTCCGGCCAAGGCCATCGCACCCTGGATCCGCAAGGTGGAAGCCGAATCGGGCGGGCGCCTGAAGATCCAGCAATTCAATGCGATGCAGCTCGGCGGGGCGCCGCCGCAGTTGTTTGACCAGGCCAAAAACGGCGTGGTCGACCTGACCTGGACGGTGCTGGGCTACACGCCCGGGCGTTTCCCGCGCACCGAAGTGTTCGAGCTGCCCTTCATGACCGGCGCGGCCGAGTCATCCTCCAAGGCCCTCTGGGAATACGTGCAGATGCATGCCCAGGACGAGTTCAAGGACGTCAAGCTGATTGCCGTGCACACCCATGGCCCCGGCCTGTTCCACACCAAGACCGCGGTCACCGGACTCGAGAGCCTGCAGGGCATGAAGGTGCGCGGTGGTTCGCGCATCATCAGCAACATGCTCACCAAGCTGGGGGCCACGCCCGTGGGCATGCCGGTGCCCGCGGTCACTGAATCGCTCTCCAAGGGCGTGATCCAGGGCACCACCATCCCCTGGGAGGTGGTGCCTTCGCTGAAGGTCCACGAACTGGTTCGCAACCACACCACCTTTGCCGGCAAGACCGGTCTGTACACCCAGACCTTCGCCGTCTCCATGAACAAGGCCAGTTACGAAAAACTGCCGGCCGATCTGCAAAAGATCATCGACAACAACTCCGGTCTGCTGGCCTCGGCTTTCTTTGGCAAGGCCATGGACGAGGGCGATGTGGAGGGGCGCGCGGCGGCCGAGAAGGCCGGCAACACCATCGTGGCCCTGGATGCGGCCGAGACCCAGCGCTGGCGCCGCACCGCCTCGACCGTGGCGGACGACTGGCTCAAGGAAGTCAAGTCCAAGGGCATCGACGGCGACCGCTTGCTCAGCGATGCCAAGGCCTTGATCGCCAAGCACAGCAAGTGATGCAGGCGGCCGGGGAGGACGCGCCCCGGCGCCATGCGCTGGCGGCAACGGGACTCAGTTCGGGCCGAGCGGCGGCCAGTGCAGCAGTTCGGCCAGCCGGGTGACCACCCAGCGGGCCTCGGCCGGGCTGACCACCTCCGGTGTGCATTGCAGCCCTTGCAGGCAGGTGGCCAGTGCCGCTTCTTCCGTGATGCCCAACTGGAACTGTTGCGCTGCCGTCTGCTCGGTCAGCATCTGGGCCAGGTCCTCACACAGCTCGTAGCGGGCGGCGAGGTCTCGCCAGGGCAGGGTCGGTTTGATTTGGCCAGGCGGCACATACAGCGCCATGAAGCTGGGGGGGATGTCGATCTGGTGGCTGTCGTCCATGGCCCGATTGTGAAGGTTTTGTCGCGGCGGCCGAAGCCGTTAGGATGCACGGCATGAGCCCACCGACCTTGCACCACCTGGCCGCAGCGCCTGGCCCTGAATTTTCTTTCGCGCCCAGCCAGCGCTACCCCGATCCGCGCGTCGAGGTGCTGGACCCTTCGTTTGCCCCGTACCGCATCTTCAGCAGCACGGTGGAGCTGCTGGGCAGCGGCATGCGCTGGGCCGAAGGCCCGGTCTGGTTCGGCGATGGCCGCTACCTGCTGGTCAGTGACATCCCGGGCAACCGCATCATGCGTTACGACGAGGCCACAGGTGCCTGGGGTGTGTTCCGCTCTCCCTCCAGTTTTGCCAATGGCCTCGCCCGAGACGCGCAGGGCCGCCTGCTGGCCTGCGAGCATGGGGGCCGCCGCATCACCCGCACCGAATACGATGGCCGCATCACGGTGCTGGCCGAACGTTTCGAGGGCAAGCGCCTGAATTCGCCCAACGACATCGTCTGCCAACGCAACGGCGCCATCTGGTTCACCGACCCCCCGTTTGGTATTGCTGGCCATTGGGAAGGCGAGAAGGCGCCAGCCGAATTGCCGCATGCGGTCTACCGCATCGACCCGGCCACCGGCGAACTGCAACAGGTGCTCAGCGTCTTGGCCGGACCCAATGGGCTGGCCTTCTCACCCGATGAGCGCCTGCTCTACATCGTCGAGAGCCGGGCCCAGCCGCACCGCAAGGTGTGGGCCTACGACGTGGATGCGGCCGGCGCGCTGTCAGGCCAGCGTCTGGTGATCGATGCACAGGGCCCGGGCGCGCTCGACGGCATCGCGGTGGACGAGGACGGCAACCTGTGGTGCGGCTGGGGCAGCAATGGCAGCGCGGACGCCTCGGCCGAAGCGCTCGATGGCGTGCGGGTGTTCAATCCGCAAGGCGTGGCGATCGGCCACATCCATTTGCCCGAGCGCTGCGCCAACCTGTGCTTTGGCGGCGCCGGACGCAACCGCCTGTTCATGGCGGCCAGCCATTCGCTGTACGCGCTGTACGTCGGCACACGCGGCGCCTGCTGATCTGGGGTCAGCGGGCCGGCGCTCTCAGAGCGCTTGGTCACGCGCCTTGCGCAGGCGGTCTCGGCTGTTGGAGAGGTGGCTGCGCATGGCCGCGCGCGCTTTCTCGCTGTCGTGCTTGCGGATGGCCTGGAAGATCTTCTCGTGTTCGGCATGCACCCGCGCCAGATAGGCCTGCCGGCCTTCTGGCGCCTGGTCGGCGGTATTGATCCGGGTGCGCGGGATGATGTGTGTGCCCAGGTAAGTCATCAGGTCGGCGAAGTGGCGGTTGCCAGTGGCCTTGGCCACTTCCATGTGGAACTGGAAGTCGCTGGGCACCGCATCCGATTGGTTGTGCATCGCGATCGAAAAACTGTGCAGGGCGGCGGCCATGGCGGTCAGCTGCTCGGGGGTGGCGCGCTGCGCGGCCAGGCCCGCCGCCTCGGTTTCCAGGCTGATGCGCAACTCCAGCACCGCGATCACATCGTCCACCGTGGCCATGTCCTGCTCGGCAATGCGGAAGTTGTGGGTGGTCGGTGCGTCCAGCGCGAAGGTGCCGATGCCGTGGCGTGTTTCAACCAGGCCAGAGGCTTGCAGTCTTGAAATCGCCTCCCGCACCACGGTCCGGCTGACGCCCAGTTCCCGCATCACAGCCGACTCTGTGGGCAGTTTCTCGCCCGCTTGGATCTGGCCCGACTGGATTTGCTGCTGCAGGTGCGCGACCACTTCCTGGACCAGGCCGCCGCGCCGCTGGCGGGGCGGCGACGCAAGGGGGGGCGTGGGGCGCGGGCTCATGGGGTTTTCGTGTTCTTGACAGGCGGTGGCCAAGCATACACAATCGTCAGTCATCAGACAACCTACAACCGGCGGGTTTCGAGCCATGACGATCCCATCCCACCCCACCCTGCTCATGACCGGCGCTGCTGGCGGCCTCGGTCAGGCCATGCGGTCGCGGCTCAAGGCCAATTGCCAGACGCTGCGCCTGAGCGACATCGCCGAGATGGCACCGGCGCAGGCCGGCGAGGAGGTGGTGCAGGCCGAT
>Ga0315900_10006539_pt1 | contig 15599 bp, 16 predicted proteins | sample LakEriMetagenome_FD_203521 | JGI IMG/M metagenome (GOLD analysis project Ga0315900, IMG submission 203521) | Freshwater fungal communities from buoy surface, Lake Erie, Ohio, United States - Buoy 12 MA114 | ecosystem: Environmental > Aquatic > Freshwater > Lake > Lake biofilm | place: USA: Lake...
TCATCGCAGTGTGGATCCGCTTCTACAACCACCGGCGGCCCCACCAGGCCCTCGGCATGAAAACCCCCGCTATGGCGTATGCTTGAGCGGCCTGACCTGAGCAGAAAACGGTGGGTCAGTACAGGTGTTTGCCGATGCGAGCTACCAGGGTGCCGACAACCGCCCCAAGGCCACCGGTGTCCAGTGTCAAGTGGCCATGCGCCCGGGCAAGCGTCGTGCTGTCTCCAGCAATGACTGGCTGCTTTGCGTGAGCAGGCCGAAAATCTCAAGAGCAGCGTGGGCGCCAAGGTCGACCATCGGTTTCGGGCGATCAAGCGCCGCTTCCGCCAAGTCAAGGTGCGCTAGCGGATCTGGCCAATAACATGGCACAACTGGTCACGCTGTTCGCACTGTCGAACCTGTGGATGGCGCCTAAGCGAATTTTACAGGGGCTGCAGGCATGAGTGCGCGTGCAGCGCTGGCAAGGGCCAGAAGAAAACAGGCCGCAGAAGGCTCAAAAGGCACGGAATCGGTGGCAAATTCCGCGTTGGTTTCATCATGTGAACAATCGCGCCTTAACAGTCGTGCCAACGGTGGTTGTGCAGTCCTTCCCTAAGAGAGTCTTGGCTATATTAAACTTTGTGCGTTATGTTTAAAGTGAAACCGCCTTTTTTCCAACGTCGTAAAATAAAATTTTTAATTTTTGCATTTACTATTGTGATATTGTTATCGTTAATTTTTTATTCATTAAATTTTTTTACCGCATCGGCTGAATTTTTTGCTAACAATATGACTTCTGGCTCGGATGATGCTTCGTATTACAGCGAGTCTGTGTTTGCGGTGCAGCGACATTCGATTCTACATATTGATCGATTTCTAATTGATGTCTATGACTACTCTGGACATGCTATTGGCTATCCGTTATTTCTCTTTTTTGTTTTTAGCTTTTATCCTTCTCTTCATTTTGGCGTATTTCTGAATATATTATTTTATTCCTTTGCTGTAATACTTTGTGTATTTTCAAATAAGTTTTCCCGCGAAGAAAATTTTTATAGTCGAGTGGCGCTCTTTATTGTTTTAACGCCTGGTATACTTCTCACTTCTCTTCACTTATTTAAAGATGCTCTACTATTTCTTCTAACCATATATTCAATTTTCTGTATGCAGAATGGGTTTTTGAAAAGAGGGATTTTCTTTGCACTTTTGACGCATATATTTAGACCGTATAATTTTTTAATAATATTATTGCCTTACGTCGTAATTAAATATCCTCGGGTTTCGTTATTCTTTGTTGTTTCGATTATATCTTCATACGTTGCTGGGTTAGGTTTCGCTACTGAAACAGTAGATTCCATTGTTCAGGCCATTACGTTCAGCCAGACAATTGCTGTCCGAGATCTTGAAAGTATTAGTTCAAGCTTTACTCCTTCAGAGTCTTTATTTGTCAACTTCGTATTGGGTCTTATTAGGTTTTTGCTATTGCCGCTTCCATGGATTTATAGTCCGGGAAATGTCGAGCCTGTGTTCTACTTCATGATATACATTCAATCGTTAATTATTTGGTCTGGTTTGATTGCGGCTTTTTTTTACAAAAATTTCTTTATCGATTTTCTGATGCGTAACAGGCTGCTTTTTGCTTATACGTTGCTACACGCTTCCACATATTCTGTTCTTTATTTTGGAAACGCAAATTTCAGATATCGCGTATTTCTGTTTGCAATCGTTGCGATGTTTTTGACGGAATTACTTTTTTCTTCTAGGCCGCGCACTTTGGCATTTAAAAGGCGGTGAATTATTTTAGTTAGTTTAAGCAGTTCTTCTCATCATTGCGCTAATTTAAATTTCGGATTTTTGGAACGAGCTTAATTTGTAATATTTTAAATTTTTATTTTAATTTTAATCAGGATGGATTTATTGTATTTAAAAATATGCTTAACGCATTTAACCTCCGTGAAGTACACGTTCCTATAAAAGACGTGGTGTTATTTCGGAGCATGCCTTTGCTGGCTTTGGTACTCTTTATGACGGCATTGATATTTTAAATTTTAATCGTGATTGTTCCATGCATAATCATTACGAAAGCCCATCGCTTGAAAAGGTAGCTAACGTAGCAGCAGTTGTTGTTACCTATAACCCATCAATTGAAATGCTCCTGCGCCTTCTAAAGGCTACATCTACTCAGGTTGGAAGGATACTTGTCGTTGATAACGGAAGCGATGATGCCGAGAGAGTTGTGCGCATGGTTTCAACCATTTCCAACGCCGAATTCACCGGGCTACGAAAAAACATGGGTATAGCCTATGCACAGAATGTAGGTATTCTGATTGCGTATAGGTACGGTGTGGATTTCGTATTAACTCTTGATCAGGACTCAGTGCCTGATCATGATATGGTTAAAAAACTTTTTGCTGTATTTAACCAGTTACAAGGGTCGGAGCGCATTGCTGCTGTGGGGCCACTGCTGCTGGATGAAAGTACTCAACTACCGTTGCCCTTCTTTTCGTATCGTAATGGACGCAAAGAAAGGACCATACCAACTGCAGGGAGCGAAATCCTCAACGTTGAGTGCCTGGTAAGTTCAGGGACTCTATTGTCAATGAGCGCCATCGTAGAAGTTGGACTCATGCGTGAGGAGCTTTTCATTTCTTATGTTGACGTCGAGTGGTGTTTACGCGCTCGTTCTCACGGCTTTCAAGTCTTGGGTTGCTGTGCAGCCACTATGACGCACAACCTCGGAGAACGCCGACTCAAGATAGGTCGCTATTTGATTCCCTTGCACTCTCCGTTACGCCATTACTACGTATTTCGTTCAGGCATATATATGCAGCGGCTCTCAAATATTAGTGCCGTTTGGAAGCGTGCTGACAGGCGCCAACTTGCTCGTAGCTTCGTTTTGTTTGGCATCGTCGGTCTGCCGAAAATTCAAGAGTTTACAGCAATGTGTCGTGGCCTAAAGGATGGGCTATCCATGAGCATTCAGCCGGCTATGCGTCTGCAAACCACTAAGTCATATCGGGAAGGAGTTATGTCGTCACCAGCTGATGATCAGAGTATCCAGTCATCACCCATGTCCAAGTAAACCGCAGAGAAAAATATAATGAATGTATCTATCATTGCCGGTGGTGCTGGCTTCGTCGGCAGTAATCTGCTCCCTCTACTTGCCAGAGAAGATCGTCACCTAATTGTGTTGGACAACCTCTGCCGAGGTCGTGAGGAGTACATTGACGCTTCGCGAGCATCTGCCGGCAGCCGTGTACAGTTCATCAATGTGGAGCTGTCCGATACAGCTGCCACTTATCAGGCCTTCGACGCGGCCCTGAAGGTTGGTATCGTTGATGAGGTCTGGCACCTGGCTGCCAACTCAGACATACCGGCTGGAGTTTTGAACGCCAAAGTCGATCTGCGCGATACCTTCATGACGACCTTCTCGCTGCTCCAAGCGATGAAGGTTTATAGGATCCCAGTCTTACACTTCGCTTCCAGCTCGGCCATTTACGGCGATCTCGGAGGGGTACCACTGCATGAAGCCATCGGTCCGCTTCTGCCGATTTCCAACTACGGTGCCATGAAACTAGCTTCGGAAGCTCTTATTTCCGCAGCCGCGGAGTCTTACCTATCTCGAGTTAACCTATTCCGCTTTCCCAACGTCGTCGGTGCACCAGCAACCCACGGCGTAATTCTTGATTTCATCAGCAAGCTCAAACTTAATTGTACTCGCCTGGACGTCTTAGGTGATGGAACGCAGCAGAAGTCTTATCTGCATGTGTCTGATCTTGTGGAAGCAATGATGCACATTCGCGACATGCTGAACCTGCCTAAAGTTTTCCCTGTCAACATCGGTCCATTCGATGAAGGGGTAACTGTCCGCTTCATAGCTGAGTCAGTCATCGAGCGTATCAGTCCGAACGCTCGCGTTTATTTTGGTACTGGCAATAAAGGCTGGGTTGGTGACGTGCCTAAATTTCAATATTCCGTCGAGCGTCTGCGAGCAGCGGGCTGGACACCAAAGAGGAATTCCGCATTAGCTGTGCGCCAAGCCATCGATGAAATTGCCCGTCAGAAAGGTTTCTGAGGTAAACGATGAGTACACCTAGCCCTTTAGTCACGGTGGTGGTCCCTTCGTTTAACGAGGAACGTCACATCGTTCGTGCCAGTCTTGAGAGCATCCGCGCCCAGTCTTTCACAGACTTTGAATGTATCGTCGTCGATGAGAGCACTCAGCCAGAATTGGCAGACGCCTGCCGAGAACTATGCTCTGAAGACCCTCGTTTCATATACATCCACCCAACTCAACGACTCGGTCTCGCTCAAAGTTTGAATCTGGCAATTAGTAAGGCACGGGGGCAACTGATTGCACGTTTTGACTCTGACGACATCTGTATACCCGAGCGACTTAAACTTCAGGTCGACTTTCTGCAAGCTCACCCTGAAATATCTGCATTGGGGGGGGCAATGGACATCGTGTGCACTGAGGGGAGGCTGTTAGCACATCGCAGCTATCCGCAGTTATCAAACGAGATTGCTTCAGCCATGCAGTTCACCAACGCAATTGCTCATCCCACAGTTATGTTTCGGAAAGAATCTATTGATCGTTTTGGGGGATACAACCCAGATTACCGGTACTGCGAAGACTTAGACTTGTGGCTGCGCTGGATGAATGCAGGTCTTTTGTTTGGAAATTTGCCGCAAGTACTGGTTAAATATCGACAGGACAATACAAGACGTGACCAACTTAATTGGCGCTATAACCTTCGGGTGCGACTTTCTAATTTCAGTTATCGACATTTAATCCGACGAATTATTGGTATCACTTGTATCGCAGCTTGGGTTGCTGTTCCTGGACAGTTGCAGGAGCTAATTTATAGGCTGATTCTTCTGAGTCGTAGAAACTAGGAGGGAGCCAAATGAGTGAAGTCAGCACAAGGTGTCATGTTGCCATCCTTGCCGGTGGCATGGGCACGCGCCTGCGAGAGCGTAGCGGTGATATGCCCAAACCTATGGTTCCAGTGGGTGGGAAGCCTGTTCTGCAACATCAGATCGAACTGTGCCGCAAGCACGGGTTTACTGACATCGCTCTCTTAGTCCAGCATCGTCATGATAAAATATCGGATTATTTTGGCGACGGATCAGCCCTGGGCGTTAAGCTTAAATATGCTGTGGAAGACGAGCCGCGAGGTACTGCTGGTGCTCTGCGGGATTCGCTGCCCATGCTCGCTGACCGCTTCCTACTGCTCTACGGCGACACGTTTATGGACGTGGACTTTCGCAAGCTTTGGATGGCGCACGAACTCTCCGGTGCCGTCGGCACCCTGTTTCTGCATCCCAATGACCACCCGCAGGATTCGGATCTCGTCGACATTGATGCGGATGGCGTCGTCCGAGCGATCCTTGCTTATCCGCATCCAGAGGGCAGGGAAGTCCGCAACCTTGTGAACGCAGCACTATACGTCCTCGAAAGTGCCGGACTGGATGATGTCACCCCTGCAGAAGGAAGGGCGGACATTGCCAAGGACATGTTCCCTCGGATGCTTGATCTCGGCCGCCCCTTGTATGGCTACGTGTCACCTGAATACATAAAGGACATGGGTACGCCGGAACGGCTTGATAAAGTCGAACGCGACTTCATAGCGGGCTTACCTGAGCGTCTCTCCGGTCGTCAACTCCGGCGTGCTGTCTTCCTCGATCGTGACGGCACCATTAACCGTGAAGTTGCTCATCTCAAGTCACCTGATCAGATCGAGTTGTTGCATGGTGCCGCTGCGGCCATCCGCCGCCTCAACCGCAGCGGCACGCTGGCCGTGGTTGTCACTAACCAGCCTGTAGTTGCGCGCGGTGATGTCAGCCTTGAGGGTCTGGGGCGTATCCACGCTAGGTTGGAATCTAAGCTTGGCGCTGGAGGCGCTTTCCTCGACGCACTCTACTTCTGCCCGCACCATCCGGACAAGGGGTTCCCAGGTGAGGTTCCCGAGCTTAAAGGCCACTGCAACTGCCGCAAGCCCGAGCCTGGTTTGATCGATAAAGCCTGCCGTGATCTTGGTATCGGCAGATACGACTCGTGGATGGTCGGAGACACGACCTCTGACGTTGAGGCTGGACGCCGTGCCGGGTTGCGAACAGTGCTGCTGCGTAGCGGCCACGCGGGCGCAGACGCCAAGCACGCTACTCGACCAGACTACATCGCCCCCGACCTCGCAAACGCGGTTGAGTGGATCTTGAATGGATGCGAAGATCTGAAGCGTCGCCTCGCGCCGATCGCCGTCGAGGCCAGCCGCGGCACCCGCCTCGTGCTGGTCGGCGGACTCGCCCGTGCTGGTAAGAGCTATGCCGCTCAAGTGCTTAAGGAATTACTGCATGTACTGGGCTTCTATGCTCACGTCGTTTCCTTGGACGGTTGGCTCAAGCCCAAGTCCGAACGAATCGAGGGTTCTGGCGTGCGCGAGCGCTTCGACTTGGCCGCTGCTTCGGCAGCTATCGAGGCGGCGATGTGTTCAAAATCTCGTGTAGTACTCGTTGAGCCTCTTTATGACAGATTCTCCCGCAACGCCGGCACCCAGATCATTGAACACTCCATCGGCCCCAACGACGTCCTTATTGTTGAGGGCGTTCCTGCACTGCTGATGGATAACCTGCTTTGTCTGCCTCGTGTGATGAGGATCTACATCAACGTTGCTCAGGACACACGTGAGAAGCGCCTAAAGCAGGACTATGCGTGGCAGCGCACTTCGGCCGAGGAGCAGCTTGAGACAATGGCCCAGCGGGAACTCGATGAAACGCCGATCGTTGAGCAATCGCAGATGATTGCAGACTTTGTTGTTGGGCCTGCAATTCAAGGGAAGAAAGAATAATGATTGTCAGCAAAACCCCGTTGAGAATGAGCTTCGTAGGCGGAGGGAGTGATCTTCCAGCTTTCTATCGCGAAGAGATGGGTGCGGTACTGTCGACGTCGATTGACAAATATATATACATCTGTGTCAACAATAAATTCGATGGTCGTATCCGCATCAGTTACACCAGAACTGAGGACGTCGAAAGTCGTGAGGAGGTAGAACATCCACTCGTGCGTGAAGCCCTGGAGTTAGTTGGTATCGAAGGTGGCATCGAGATCGCATCTATGGCGGACATTCCGTCCAAAGGCTCTGGTTTAGGTTCGTCTAGCACTTACACCGTTGGCCTTCTTAATGCACTCTACGCTTATCGCAATCAGTTTGCATCCAAAGAAAAACTTGCATCTCAAGCTTGTGAGATCGAGATCGATCGTTGTGGCGAGCCAATTGGCAAGCAAGACCAATATGCGGCAGCTTACGGTGGTCTAAATTTGATCCGTTTCCATCCTGACGACTCGGTTTCGGTAGATCCTGTCATCTGTAAGCCATCTCTACTTCAAGAGATGGAGGACTCTACCTTGGTCTTTTTTACAGGGCGCACGCGCAGTGCATCGGCTGTTCTTTCAAGCCAATCTGCTGCGATGAAAACGACTGACCGCCGCATGCTGATGCGCCGGATGGTTCAACTAGCTTTCGAGATGAAAGAACAGTTGGAATCAGGAACACTTCAGCACCTAGGAAATCTGCTCGACGAGAACTGGCGTCTCAAGGCTCAGTTGACTTCAGGTATTACAGATCCGCAAATCGACGCTTGGTACGCTTCCGGCATGGGACACGGTGCTTTGGGCGGTAAATTGCTGGGCGCCGGCAACGGCGGTTTCATGATGTTTTACGCACCCAAAGAAAGGCATGCCCAAATTAAGGCTGCTTTATCCGACCTTGAACCGGTCAAGTTTCGTTTTGATCGAACCGGGGCACAAATCGTTTTCTATCAACCACCACTGTGATCATCTATGACTACTTTTACAATTTCTGATTACCTGAATGCACACCATCAACTTGCTCAGCGACTCGACGCTGATGCATTTCAGCAAGGCATTGAGATGATCAAAGCCGCGTTTGAATGCGGCAAGAAGATCATTACTTGCGGCAATGGGGGAAGTGCATCTACTGCATCTCACTACATTACCGACTGGAACAAGATGGTGAACCTTGCCACAGGTAAAAAATTCCGTGGCGTGTCCCTGTGTGACAACGTCGGACTGATAACCGCATATGGTAACGATCTAGCCTATGCTGATGTTTTTGCAGGACAGATCGATGCGCTTATGGACGAAGGAGATTTACTTGTTGCCGTCAGTGGCAGCGGTAATTCGCCCAACGTGATTAAGGCTATCGAATCTGCTCGCAGTGCAGGCGGCAAGGTTCTTGGCGTTGTTGGCTACGACGGCGGGAAGATGATGCCTATGTGTGACCGTAGTGTTTGGGTGCCGTCATTTGATATGCAACTTTGTGAAGATATACATCTAATGTTCGGTCACATGGTCATGAAGACGCTTTGTGGGTCAGTCATTAGGTAAATTAATGGTTCGGTTTGAAAGAGTATGCACATATTCAGTTCCATTGTTGTTGTGTGTGGAGCACATTTTGATAATTGATCCTTTGGGTCTGTGGATCCTTTTGTCTCTAAAGGCTCGGTGGATTCAAGTCTGAAGCGAAATTCCCTATATTCTGCGAATTGGGTTATTTAATTGTCAGGTGGTATAAAGTGCGATCCGTTGAGCGCTAATTTTTCTTTCGATTACCCGTCGAATTTCCGGGGCGCCGTACATTAATTTTTTTATAAAAACGGGGGCGGATGATGAAAAATGCGATCGATAAATCTCAACTTTACGATCAGTTAAAGAAGGCAGTCGAGTCACAGTCTGGCGAATTTTTTGGACATTCGAAAGATGCGCCACATATTTTACAGGCGACAAACTATTTCTTTAGTGATGAGGGTAAATGTCAGAATTTTCGTTTCGATGATCTAGTAGTAAACGGGGCGTGGATTGGCGATCGTTGTCACCTGAAGATACTTGATATGGCCTCAGGATTTGGACAATTTGTTCTCGAAGGTCTTTCGCGCGGACTGGACATATGGGGTTTAGAGCCCGGAAAAGATCAAATAGATTTTATCCGGCGCAAGGTCAAGGTATTTGGTATGCCTGCATGGTATTCGGAGAGGTTTGTCCAGGGCGTGGGCGAAAACATTCCGTTTCCGGATGGCAGTTTTGACTACATCACCTCATTTCAAACCTTAGAGCATGTGCAAGACGTACAAAGGGTAACAGATAGTTTAATTCGGATCATTCGTAGCGGAGGCGGAATTCATATACGCTGCCCCAATTACATTGGCACTTTTGAGGGGCATTACCTAATGCCTTGGTTGCCTTTCCCCGCGACAAGACCGATAATGCGGGTCATATTGATGTTGCTGAGGAGACCAATAAAAGGTATCGATCAAGACATCAATTACATAACTCAAGATAGATTGGTTGGCTGCTTTGTCAGATCGGCAATATCGAGTGGTGCCAAAATATTAATTACCGATAATTTAAGACTCACTTATGAGTGGGGTTTAAGAAGGCGGGGAATACCAGTTTTCCCTGGTGCGGCAATGTGTATAAAGGCAATTATGTGGGTGCGCGACCTATTTCGACGAGAGACTAACATTGACTTATTTGTTCGAGTAATTAAACCGTCGGATTCAATAGAGCGCGAATTGAACTCATAGAATTTTTTTTAAGTGTAAATGGATTATGAGTATTTGTGCGGCAAGCGGTGTGGTGAAATCTATCGCTGCCATCGGAGAGGTTGTGCGTTTAGTTTTTTGAACTTTCTCTCAAATTCGAATATTAGTTAACACCTTGGCTGCTTTCCGTGAAGACCCGATCTTTCCAGTCACCTATCAATGTGCTTAATATATGACTGACGGCGATCGCTTTGGATTCGTCATTCACTTAGATTCAAGATAAGTCTCGGTGGGGCGTTTGAGGTCAGAACGATAATTGCGATACCAGTGTATTGATCGATTTATTGGCCCTATTACCCTGTCCTTTAAAAAGCCAGATCGGTAGAAATTGGAATTGCTGATCAGGCCAGTTTTGATTGGGTATGCAGTGATTGGAATACTCGATTACATTTGACGTCCCCCCCTTTGCTGAGTAGCGGAAGGGTTTAGAGTCTGACCCCGGCCAGGAGGTTGGACGTGAAGAAGCGATTTACGGAAGAGCAGATCATCGGGTTCCTGCGGGAGGCTGATCGTGGGGTGGGCGTGAAGGAACTGTGTCGCAAGCACGGGTTCTCGGAGGCGAGTTACTACCTCTGGCGGAACAAGTTCGGCGGGATGGACGTGTCGGACGCGCGGCGGCTGAAGGCGGTGGAGGCGGAGAATGCGCGGCTCAAGAAGCTGCTGGCCGAGACGATGCTTGAGAACGAGGTGACGAAGGAAGCGCTTCGAAAAAAATGGTGACCGCGCCGGCGAAGCGTGAGCTGGTGCGGTGGATGGTGACGCAGGGACTGTCGGAGAGGCGCTGCCTGGGGGTTGTCGGGATGAGCGCGAGCGCCCTGCGATACGAGCCGCGGCCGGACCAGAACGTCGCGCTACGGGCGCAGATCGTAGCGCTGGCGCAGCGCCATCGACGGTACGGGGTGGGGATGATTTACCTGAAGCTCCGGCAGGCTGCCGAACTGGTGAACTACAAGCGCGTGGAGAGGCTTTACCGTCTCGAGCAGCTGCATATCCGGCGTCGGCGTCGCAAGAAGCTCATCGCGGCGGAGCGTCATCCGCTGCTGCGCCCCGCGCTGGCGAACGAGGTGTGGTCGATGGACTTCGTGTTCGATCGCGTCGCTACCGGACGTACGCTCAAGTGCCTCACGGTGGTCGATGACGCGACGCACGAGGTGATCGCGGTGCCCGTGGAGCACTCGATGGGCGGTGAGCACCTGACGCGCGTGTTCGATGCGATCTGTTCGCTGCGGGGCAAGCCGCAGGCGATCCGCACGGACAACGGCCCGGAGTTCACGGGGAAGGCGATGATGATGTGGGCGCATCGGCAGGGGATCGAGCTGCGGCTGATAGAGCCTGGCAAGCCGAACCAGAACGCCTATGTCGAGAGCTTCAACGGCAGGCTGCGCGATGAGTGCCTGAACGAGCACTGGTTCACTTCTCTCGATCACGCGAAGTGCGTGATCGAGACTTGGAGACGTGAATACAACGAGGAGAGACCGAAGAGATCACTGGGCGGGCTGACGCCCGCCCAGTACGCAAAGCAGTTGGCCATCAAGGCCGTTACAATGCCGGAAGACTCCAAAGCCCCCTGCTACTGAAGAAGGGGGGACGTCGCATTTCGTTGGACCTCACCGACTCCGGTCGCGTCCGCAGCTACGACATAGACGTGCGCAAGATCGAGCGCGAACTGGGTTGGAAGCTGGCAGAAACCATCGAAACTGGTATCCACAAGACGGTGCCGTTGTACCAGGGCAACCTTGAGTGGGTATCCAATTTTCAAAGTCATGCCTATCTCGAAGGCGTGGTCTGGAGCAGCCCCCATTTCGACCGGACAGTGCTGTCGTAAATAGGAGCTAGGCGTAAGCCTAGTCATACGACTATGTCTTCGAATGCAGAGCGTGTTGAGATTTATTCGGGTATTCAGCGCCGTAGACGGTATTCCGTCGACGAGAAGCTGAGGATCTTGCAGGAAGCTTCTCGGCCTGGGATCACGATTTCCTATGTGGCTCGGCAGCATGGTATTTCTCCCTCCCTGTTGTTTCACTGGAGACGGCGCATGGCCGAGGGTGGGAAGGAAGCGATCCGGGTCGATGAAGAAGTCGTCGGTTCCTCGGAGGTCAAAGTTCTCGAGAAGCGCATCCGGGAACTCGAGCGGGTCTTGGGTAAGAAGACCTTGGAGAACGAGATTCTCCGGGAAGCCGTGAAGGTCGCCATGAAAAAAAAACTGATCTCGCGCTTGCCATCATTGCCCGACGAGGGTTCGCTGTGAAGGCAGTCGCCGATACGCTTGGCGTCTCTCGCTCTCAGCTTCACTCTCGTCTTCGCGAAGGGAGTCGCCCGCGAGGGCGATACCAGAAGACGGAGGATGGAGAGATCTTGGCCTCCATCCGAGCGCTGACGGATGATCGGCCGACGTACGGGTATCGCCGGATCTGGGCACCGCTCAATCGACAGCGTGACAGCGCAGGACTTTCCAGGCTCAACCACAAACGCATTTACCGGCTGATGTCGCAGAACGGACTTCTGCTGCAGCGCTACACCGGCAAGCCGCCGGGTCGAGCACACGGCGGTCAGATCATCACGATCCGCCCGAACCTGCGCTGGACGTCGGATGGCTTCGAGATCGCCTGCTGGAACGATCAGAGCGTTCGTGTGGCCTTCGCACTCGACACCGGTGATCGCGAGGTGATGTCCTGGGTGGCTACGACCGGCGGTATCTCCGGCGAGATGATCCGAGACCTGATGCTCGAGAGCGTTGAGCCGCGCTTTGGCAGTCAGTAGACCCCGCATCCCGTGGAGTGGCTCTCGGACAACGGCAGCTGTTACCGCGCTCACGAGACCGTCTCGTTCGCCCAATCGGTCGGCCTCGTGCCGTGCTTCACGCCGGTGCGATCTCCGCAGTCGAACGGAATGGCCGAGTCGTTCGTCAAAACCTTCAAGCGCGATTATGTTTACGTTCATGATCGCCCGGATGCACAATCGGTCCTGGCGCAACTTCCGCGGTGGTTCGAGGACTACAACGACAACCATCCGCACAAAGCCCTGCGAATGAAGTCACCCCGTGAGTTCATCCGCAGTTTCCATCAACCGGCAGCCAACTGTGCGGTGTGATGGGGGCAACTCCATGGTCAAATAATATGAGGGATTAGGCGTATGACACGCAAAGGCATTATTTTGGCCGGTGGCTCCGGGACCCGTCTCTACCCCGTCACCCAAGCAGTGAGCAAACAGCTCATGCCGGTGTATGACAAGCCGATGGTTTATTACCCGTTGAGCACGTTAATGCTTAGCGGAATTCGGGATGTCCTGCTCATCAGCACCGCCCACGACACGCCCCGTTTTGCTGAACTTCTCGGTGATGGTGGCCGCTGGGGTATCAACATCCAATACGCTGTGCAACCCAGCCCCGACGGGCTAGCGCAAGCCTTCATCATCGGGCGCGACTTTGTCTCCAACAAGCCTAGTGCTCTGGTGCTGGGCGACAACATCTTCTACGGGCACGATTTGGTCAAGCAGCTGAACAGCGCCAACGAGCGCACGATAGGCGCCAGCGTGTTTGCGTACCATGTGCACGACCCCGAACGATACGGCGTGGTTGCGTTTGATGCGCAGCAGCGAGCCGTCAGCGTCGAAGAGAAGCCTGCACAGCCCAAGAGCAACTACGCGGTGACCGGTTTGTATTTTTACGATCAACAGGTGTGCGACATCGCCGCAGACATTAAGCCATCCTCCCGAGGCGAACTGGAGATCACCGATGTGAACCGGCGCTACCTGGAGCAAGGCCAGCTGAACGTGGAGATCATGGGTCGGGGTTATGCCTGGCTCGATACCGGTACGCACGACAGCCTGCTGGAGGCCGCCAGCTTCATCGCCACGCTGCAAAAGCGCCAGGGCCTGCAGGTGGCCTGCCCAGAGGAGATCGCCTACCGCCAGGGCTGGATCGGCGCCGAGCAGCTGGCTGCCCTGGCTGGCACATTGAAAAAGAATGGCTACGGGCAATATCTGCTCAGCCTGCTGAAGTGAGCTAAGCCATGCCCTACACAGTAGCGCTAACTGCGCTGCCAGAAGTGTTGATTTTGGAACCCAAGGTCTTCAGTGACGACCGTGGTTTCTTTTTTGAGAGCTTCAACCAACGCGATTTCCAGCAGGCCACAGGCCTGAACGTGGACTTCGTTCAAGACAACCACAGTAAATCAAGCCAAGGTGTGCTCCGTGGGCTGCATTACCAGATCCATCATTCGCAAGGCAAACTGGTGCGGGTGACACAAGGCGCCGTGTTTGATGTGGCCGTTGACATGCGCCGATCATCACCAAACTTCGGTAAATGGGTGGGCGTTGCACTATCCGCAGAAAACAAACGCCAACTGTGGGTTCCACCGGGCTTTGCCCATGGCTTTGTGGTCACCAGCGAGTCTGCCGAGTTTCTCTACAAGACGACCGACTACTGGTACCCCGAACATGAGCGTAGCCTTTTATGGTGCGATCCAACTGTCTGTGTGCATTGGCCTGTGGTTGATGAGCCCAAACTTGCAAGCAAGGACGCAGCAGGCAAGGTGTTTGCCGAGGCTGATTATTTCGATTAATGAAGAGATACGTTAAATGCAGACCATAAATGTAATTGGTGGCAGTGGTTTCATCGGGACCCGCTTAGTCCGGCGACTAAGGTGTAAAGAACTGGCGGTGCAAATTACTGACAAAGCGCCGAGTAAAGCGCATCCAGATGTAGTCACATTGGGGGATGTCAGATCGGTTGAACAGCTTCGGACATCGATTGCCAATGGATCTGTAATCGTCAATTTGGCCGCTGAACATCGCGATGATGTTAGGCCCCTGAGTCTTTACGATGAGGTCAACGTTGGTGGCGCAAGTAACATTTGCATTGTTGCACGCGAAAAAAGTGTGCAGACAATTATCTTTACCAGCACCGTTGCGGTGTATGGTTTTGCGCCAATCGGTACAGATGAGTCAGGAAAAATCGCCTACTTCAATGACTACGGTCGCACCAAGTACGAAGCTGAACAGGTATTTAAAGCTTGGCAAGCTGAAGTACCAACTGAGCGCACCTTGGTGATCATTCGGCCCACAGTAGTCTTTGGAGAGCAGAACAGAGGTAACGTCTACAACCTACTGCGACAGATTGCTTCAGGCAAGTTTGTGATGGTGGGTAACGGTGAAAACCGCAAATCTATGGCCTATGTTGAGAACGTCGCTGCATTTATCGAACACAGCATGAGCTTCAAACCCGGTGTGCACATCTACAACTTCATCGACAAGCCTGACTTCACGATGAACAGCTTGGTTGCAATCGTCAATCGCATTCTTGGTCGACCAGAGAGAATTGGCTTCAGACTTCCCTTCGCTGTTGGATACATGATTGGCAAAGGCTTCGATCTGGTAGCAGCGTTGACTGGAAAGCGATTCGCGATCAGTTCAATTCGCGTCAAGAAGTTTTGCGCGAACTCTGTTTACAACACCGCTATCGACCAGACCGGCTTTGTCTCGCCTGTACGTCTCGAACAAGCGCTCGCTCAGACAGTCCGATATGAATTCGTTGAGTCACATGAGCACGAGGCAGTGTTCTACACCGAATGAGTTATACACAAAGTTTGGCTCTGTCCCTGGGCAAAGTTTCCGCGTCCCGCAGATTGTTGACCTTTCTCACTATTGTCTTTGACCGCGTGTCCGTGATGCGGTCAATGAAATCCAACGATCGCTCTGTGTAAGGTGCCCGCTTTTCAGGGTCTCGTTCATAAGTCATCCCCTCATGCAGCGCCATCATCGCAGCGCGCTCTTTCAGCACGGGTGATGCATTGAACACCCAGTCGACAAAGTCAATCTCCTCCGGCTTCTAGATACAGGCGGCGGAGTCGAGAGCGTCAACCACCCACTCCGGGCCGTGTGTACTGACCCATTGATTTCCTGCTCAGGTGTTATGTTTCTCAAGGAGGCAGCACATGAGTATCGAGATGGACGAAGAGATCAAGCGCTGGACGGCGCGTCGGAAGTCGGCTCTGGTTTTGGAC
>Ga0315900_10006544_pt1 | contig 15593 bp, 8 predicted proteins | sample LakEriMetagenome_FD_203521 | JGI IMG/M metagenome (GOLD analysis project Ga0315900, IMG submission 203521) | Freshwater fungal communities from buoy surface, Lake Erie, Ohio, United States - Buoy 12 MA114 | ecosystem: Environmental > Aquatic > Freshwater > Lake > Lake biofilm | place: USA: Lake...
AATCAAGCGGTCCGATGGACTAGAGGAATTTGAAACTTACCTCGGCAAGCCGTCCACTTTCCAGAAGACTTTGCTCCTGCCCAACGATATTGACGAAGGCGGAGGGGCTGGCACCTCAGTTGCTTACTGCCAGTTTCTTCTGACTTGGGCCCGCAGAGCCAAATCACAAAGCATCAAGACCTATCTCAAAGCAGGTGATGATGCGGCCTTCGAGAGGTTTACTGAACGGGTGCATGGCCTGTCTGCTGCATACTTCGCTGAACGGTTAATCGCTCATACCGACAAAGGCACGGGTGACGATATTCGCTTGTCGGTGCTCCGTGCAGCAAAGCCGCGCTTTGAGGCGATGAGCCGAGGCGAGCTTCAAGATGCAGGTAGAGGACGTGAGATTGAGTTCATCTTTGTCCAGGATGCCAAGAATCAATTTCATGGTTCAGTGTATTCGAAGGCACCGACACCAACCGAACTCATGGATCGCCAAAAACACGGGGAACTAATTCGCACCCATCGTGAACTGAATCGCCTGCTAGAACTCTGTTTTGAGCACATCAATGTCGCTCAATATTTAGATAAGCAGATTAGGCGCACAGATTTTGTTTTTGGGGCGTTATTGAGCGAACTCTTCCGAAACACTGCCGAACACGGATTTTTAGGCATTCATGGAGGACGTTTGAAATTGAATCTCCGATGCATTCGAGTGGCAGCCACTCTGATTGCCAGGGATAAACTAGCTCAAAAATCAGTTAGCTCACCAAACGCGAGACATGCCGCGCAGCAATACTTTGCGAAGATGGCTGAGCTCCGAGGCGAGTATGCTCGCGACATGGTCCGAGTTCTCGAGTTGTCGGTATTTGATTCCGGTCCGGGCTTTGCCGCAACCATTGAGGGGCAGGATGTGACTGATGTTGAACAGGCGCGGCAAGCGGTTGCACGGTGCTTTCGTAAGCACCAGTCAGCAAAAACAGCCCCTCGGGCTGGAGAGGGTCTTTTTAAAGTTCTGGGCTTACTAAACGTCTTGGGTGGCTTTGTTCGCGTGAGAACTTCTACAGTTGAGGCATTTCACGGTGCCGGACCAGATGATCTTGCTGACATCGACCCCAATTCTTTCGTGCATGGTGGATTGGCTCCAGTCGAGGGATCGGTTGTCACAATCTGCATTCCAATCACCTACTGATATGTCATTTTACGCATACCGGGTCGTGATGAAAATTGAGGACCAGCCACACGATGTGGCTGTCCTCTACAAGTATCCCAATGGCCACTATGATCGCCAACTGGATGAGACGATTGACGAACTCACGAAGAGGCGTCTTCCACCTGATCGAATTCTGATCGTATGCCCCAAGGGTCTTGAGGAAGATATTTCGCGGGAATATTCGGGGATGAACCCGGCAACAAAGGAACGATTGCGGACCGTGACCAATGTGGCGTTGGCAGCCTTCAATCATGTAGGCGCGGTCGAACCAACCGCAATTTTGCAACTTCATGCTCCGTCCGCAAAATGGGAGCTTACTGATGGTGACATCGAAACCATTGTTACTGCTGGCATGAGGGACATTGTCGAGACAACTGGAACCCGAATGACAGCCCCACCTGGTTACGTTTTCCGAAAGCCGTCGGAGAATGCCAGCCAAGTGTTCATTCGTGCCGGCAACATGATAAAGAATCCTTCGGCGCTTGGGGTGGTTTTCCACGCGATGGTTCGGACGATACCGATTGGGGCAAAGCGGCTCTATATAGACAGCTTCACGATTCTGTCGATTGTTCTAACCTATCAGCGTTGCATGGCGGAATTGGCAAAAGCATGTTGTGTCGACTTCGACGTTCCAACGATCACCAATTTCCACTCCTACTCGATGGATCCTGATCTTACGTTTGAGGTTACTGATGACTATATCATTTTGATTTCAGCGTCTTCATCTGGCGGTCTGGCGACGAAGTTGATCAATGAGCGTCATGCCCGCGCTGACCATGTATTTCACTTGCTCGTCTTCTCTAACAATCCAGATCTTCGAAAATCGGCGGTATATTTTCAGGAAGAACCAAAACTCAAAATTGCAGCAGAAGCATCTTTCCAAAAAGTCATTTCGATTCCTGGAGAGGAGTTCCTTGCGTCACACGGTGACACCAGGACGGTTGATATCAAAACCGCACACCTTGTTCCTGCGGAACGCAGGATCTACAAAGATTCTTTTTATCAGGAAGTGCTCGGGCTTAACCTTCGGCCATCGGGGTACTATGGCGGCGCTTTTCGGCCTGTCGGTTTTAGGGAAACGCAAACGATTGGCAGTGAGGCGTTCATAAAGTGGCTAGAACACCAAGCGCACATTGATTTGCCAGCCAGCACGACGATTGCCATTGCGGCGGATGGAGGGAGATCAAAGCTTCTGGCGGATCACTTGGTTTCATTGATCCCTGGGACGAAAAAGGATCCTGTGCAGGTGATAACACTTTCCGAACTGCTGGCAGATGAAGTTCATGATAAAATATCGAAGGTTGGTTCGGTTCTAGTGGTCTGCTCCGACGAGAGTGATGGCGAGAGCCTACTTGCCATAAGCCAGTCATTACGCGGCAAACCTCATCTCCATCGGCATTACGTTATCGGACATTTGTTTCCATCCTCTTCACGGCAATTTAAGCGTCTGAGGAGCAACCTGCGGATTAATGGGAAGGGCAAGCCATACGGGTGGTCGGTTTACTGCGTTACTCCTCTTGGCGACGACTCAGTGCATCAGTCCTGGCTCTTGGAGCGGGGATTCAATTACGCAACCGCAGAATTTTTGGGTTGTAGCAAACCGCTCACTCATGCGTTGCAACTGCGCGGGGAGAAATTGAATGGTCCCGTATTGACTGGTGACGAACTCTTTCTTCCCAACGTCAGCGGCGAACCGCTCCGGTTGCGTGACGAGTCCGTTCTATTTGAAGACAAGTACGGTGAAATATCGCAGGTGACTATCTATGTGCAAGTAGCCGCCGCACTCCAGCGGGCCCGTGATCGAGAGCTCCACGACGACAAGACAGTGCTTTCGGACGAGCTGTGCTTCGAGAGCAACCCCTTCATAGACACCGTAATTGATCCTGACACGTTTTCCCGGTTCAACGACGGTGTCATTCAAGCGGCAATCCTTCGTTCAGCATCTGCTTCTGAACTTAACTATTCCCGAGACCTGAAGCTGAGTCAGCACATCCTGGACATCTTTTCTGCAATCGTAAGATCGCGGCACAGGGACAGGGGCGAAGCAGTTCTCGAGTTTATGTTAGCGGCATTTCTCACGAAACTACGCTTTCATAAGGAGCACTTCCCTTTGGTTGTACAGCTCGTGACGGCGGAACCCGACCTCAACGCTGTGTGGCAGTCATTTGCTGCGAAGTCGCCTTTTTAACACCATCTTTTGAATGTCCCACGCTTATTCCGAAGACCAACTCGTCGAGCAGCCCGCCATCGGGCTGTTTGAGGATCTTGCCTGGGAGACGGTGTCGGCAGAACTTCTTCCCCAACTTGCTCCTTTCCTCCCTCCCAAGTAACCTCCCCCATGCTCTTCGAACGACAACGCGTGCTCTTGACCCTGCTGGATGCCCTGGGCGGGCAAAGTGCGCCGACGGATTTTCAAAAACTGCTCTTCCTCTACACACGGGAGGAGGCGGAGCCGAGCTATGAGTTTGTGCCTTACCGCTTCGGCTGCTTTTCCTTCAGCTCTTACGCGGACAAGCGGCGGCTGATCGAGCAGGGGCTGCTGGCGGATGACGCGCAGCAGTGGCTCCTGACGGACGCGGGCCGTGACGCGGCGCGGAAGCGGGCGGTGATGCCGCTGCTGGCGGGGCGATTCAGCCGGGAACATGCGGGTCTGCGGGGCGATGCGCTGGTGGCGGAGGTTTATCGCCGCCATCCCTACTACGCCACGCGCAGCGAGATCGTGAACCAGGTGCTGACGAACCCGGCGGATCGCGCCCGAGTGGAGCAGGCCAAGCCCCAACCTGCCGCCGCCGGGCTGCTGACCATCGGCTACGAAGGCAAGTGCCTGGAAACCTACCTGAACCAGCTCCTCAAGGCCGGAGTGACGCTGCTGTGTGATGTGCGGCGGAATCCGCTGAGCCGGAAATACGGCTTCTCGAAAAGCACGCTAAGCCATGCCTGCGAGGGCGTGGGCATCCGCTATGAGCATCTGCCGCAGCTCGGCATCGCCTCCGAAGAACGGCGGGAGCTGAACACGCAGGCCGACTATGACGCGCTCTTTGCCGACTACGAACGCAAGAGCCTGCCACAGCAGACGGTGGCGCTGGCGATGATCCAGCGATGGATCGCCGAAGGGCAGCGGGTGGCCTTGACCTGCTTCGAGCTGCATCCGCATCAATGCCACCGGCACTGCGTGGCGGAGGCGGTGGAGCACAACGCTGGCGATCAACTGAAGGCGGTACATCTTTGATTAATCACCATGACACTCGACGAACTGAATGCTCTGCTGAGCTCCCGCTCTGAGAGCGAGCATGTGGAATTCAAGGAGGCGAAGCACCGGTTCGACTTTGAGAAGCTGGTGGCCTACTGCGTAGCGCTGGCGAATGAGGGGGGCGGCCGAATGGTGCTGGGTGTTACTGATTTGCCGCCGCGCCAAGTCGTGGGCACAGCGGCCTTTGAGGTGCCAGAGCGCACGGTGAATGGCATCTATGAGCGCATTCACATGAAGATCACCTGGGAGGAGATCGCGCACCCGGATGGTCGTGTGCTGGTGTTTCATGTGCCGGCAAGGCCGATCGGGCACCCAGTGCATTACGATGGCCGCTACTGGATGCGGGCGGGATCAGACCTGGCGCCGATGTCTCCCGATCAAATCAAGAGGATCGTTGCCGAGGGTGAGCCTGAGTTTGTGGATCAGGCGGCGAAATCTGGCCTGAGTGAAGAGCAGGTGGTGACGCTGCTGGATGTGCAGAGCTACTACGATCTGCGAAAGCGCCCGCTGCCTTCCACCCGCCGCGAGGTGCTGGAAACCTTCGTTAGCAAGGGGTTCATGCGCTCGGACGGCGGCACTTACACGATTACAAACATGGGTGCGCTGCTCTTTGCCAAGAAACTCGGTGACTTTGATTCGGTCAGCCGCAAGGGGGTGCGGGTCATCGTCTATGAAGGAGTCTCGAAGCTCAAGGTGAAGGATGGCAAAGATGTGACCGGCCAGAAAGGCTATGCGGCGGGCTTTGAAGCCCTGATTGACTACATCGACGGTCTGCTGCCGGCCAGCGAGGAGATCGCAGCCGCTCTGCGCACCACCACACACGCCTACCCGAAGAAGGTGATTCGAGAGATTGTGGGCAATGCCATCGTGCACCAGGACCTCACGGAGAAGGGCACAGGTATCACGGTGGAAATCTACGAGGATCGGATCGAGGTGACAAACCCTGGACTGCCCATCCTGCCTGTGGATCGGTTTATCGACGAGAACCAGTCGCGGAACGAACGCTTTGCCGATGCCCTGCGCCAACTGAACATCTGTGAGGAACGCGGGCACGGGATGGATGCGGTGGTCTCTGAAATCGAGGTGCATCAACTTCCGCCGTATCAGTGCCGCCTGGGCACAAGGCACACCACGGTGGTGCTTTCCCGCTACAAGCAACTCAAGGACCTGACACCGGATGAGCGCATCTACGCGGTCTATCAGCACTGCTGCCTCCGTTTTGTGACGAACCAGATCACGAACAATGAGTCGATTCGGGCGCGGTTTAAGATCGAAAAACAGAATTCGGCCACAGCTTCCCGCCTGCTGGCTGAGGCAGTCGAGGCCAGGAAAATCCGCCCCGGTGATCCCAACGCGGCCAACAAACTGATGCGTTATGTTCCCTATTGGGCGTAAAATTTGGAGAAAACCAGCCTCTGCGCCTTCAACCGACGCGCAAGCCAGTAGCAGGCGCGATTTGTTTGATGGGTATTTGATGGCATGCCCGTTTCCTGGCTTTTCCAGCCTCTCAAATCTGATAAAAGCTCGTTCTTTCCCAGGAGGGAGGCGCCTTTTTGGCCATAAAACTTCTTTGATGGGTATTTGATCGCCATGCCGCACGCCTACTCCGAAGACCAGCTCGTCGAGCAGCCCGCCATCGGGCTGTTTGATGACCTTGGCTGGGAAACGGTGTCGGCATCGGAGGAGACGTTTGGGGTCAGCGGCACGCTCGGGCGGATGACAAAGAACGAGGCGGTGCTCACGGGAAAGCTCCGTGCAGCTTTGGAAAAGCTGAATGCCACGCTGCCACTGGAGGCCGTCACCTCGGCCATCAATGAACTGACGCGGGATCGCTCAGCGATGAGTCCCGCGGCGGCGAATCGCGAGGTGCATGAGCTTTTGAAGCAGGGCATTCGTGTCGTCGTAGCCGACACTGAACCCTCACCCCAGCCCTCTCCCAAGGGGCGAGGGGGCCAGAGGATTGAGCGGGTGCGGGTGATTGATTGGGAGAACCCGGAGGCGAATGATTTCCTGCTGGTGAGCCAGATGTCCATCCAGGGGCCGCTTTACCTGCGGCGGCCGGATTTGATCGGCTTTGTCAACGGGTTGCCGCTGGTGCTGGTGGAACTCAAGAAGCCGGGTGTGCCCGCGCAGCTGGCTTTCACCGATAACCTGACCTGCTACAAGGCGGACATCCCCGCATTGTTCTGGGGCAATGCGCTCATGATTGCCAGCAATGGCACGGACAGCCGTGTGGGATCGCTGACGGCGGACTGGGAACGGTTCTTTGAGTGGAAGCGTGTCGCCAGCGAGGACGAACCGCGCCGGGTTTCCCTGGAGGTGATGATTCGCGGCACCTGCGACAAGACGCGGCTGCTGGACCTCGTGGAGAATTTCATCCTCTTCTCCGAGCATAAGGCCGGGCTGGTCAAGATCGTGGGGCAGAACCATCAGTTCCTCGGCGTGAACAACGCCATCGCCGCCAGCCTGAAGGCCCGCACGGAAGGTCACGGTCGCGGCGGGGTTTTCTGGCAGACGCAGGGCAGCGGCAAGAGCTTCTCCATGGTCTTCTACTCCCAGAAGATCCTGCGCATCGTGCCGGGCGACTGGACTTTTGTGATTGTGACGGATCGCGTGGAGCTGGACGACCAGATCGCCACGACCTTCAAAGCCTGCGGTGCTGTGAGCGAGGCGGAGGGCGAAATCTGCCACGCCAGCAGCGGCGAGCATCTGCGTGAGCTGCTGCGCGGGAATCATCGCTACGTCTTCACCCTCGTTCATAAGTTCCAAACCGACGAAGTGCTCACGGATCGACGTGATGTCATCGTTTTGACCGATGAAGCGCACCGCAGCCAGTATGACACGCTGGCGCTCAACATGCGGGCCGCGCTGCCGAACGCGACCTTTGTGGCCTTCACCGGCACGCCGCTGATCGCAGGCGAGGAACGGACGCGAGAGGTCTTTGGGGATTACGTCTCGATCTACGACTTCCAGCAGAGCGTGGAGGACGGCGCGACGGTGCCGCTCTTTTACGAGAACCGCACGCCGGAGCTGCACCTGGACAATCCCGACCTGAACGAGGACATCTACGCCCTGATCGAGGAAGCCGAACTGAGCCCCGAGGCCGAGGAGAAGCTGCAAAATGAACTGGGCAAGCAATACCACCTCATCACCCGCGATGACCGGCTGGAGACGGTGGCCAAGGACATCGTGACCCATTTCCTAGGCCGCGGTTTTCAAGGCAAGGCCATGGTGGTGAGCATCGACAAAGTCACCGCGCTGAAGATGCATGACAAGGTGCAGAAGCACTGGATGGCGGAGAAGGAGCGGGTGGCCGGTAAGATTGCCAAGCTGGATGCGGTGAAAGGAAACCGCAGTGAGGAGCAACTCACAGCGTTGGCCGAACTGAAGGCTCGGCTGGATCTGCTGGAGCACACCGGCATGGCCGTGATCGTCTCCAGCGAGCAGAACGAGATCGCCAAGATGGCCGCGAAGGGCATCGACATCGTGCCGCATCGCAAGCGCATGAACGAGGAGAAGCTGGACGAGCTCTTCAAAGATCCGAAGGAGGAGCTGGGGATCGTTTTTGTCTGCGCCATGTGGTTGACCGGCTTCGACGCGCCAAGCTGCTCGACGATCTACCTCGACAAGCCGATGCGGAACCATACGCTGATGCAGACCATTGCGCGAGCGAACCGCGTCTTTCCCGGCAAGCAAAGCGGCCTGATCGTGGACTACGCGAACGTCTTTGCCTCCCTGGAGAAGGCGCTGGCCATCTACGGTGCCGGCAAGAACGGCAAGACACCGGTGCGTGACAAGCAGGAGCTGGTGCAGCAACTGCGCACCGCCCTGGCCGAGGCAATCGACTTTTGCCAGCGTCAAGGCGTGAGCCTGCCCGCCATTCATGAGGCGAGCGGCATGGAGAAGCTGCACCTGCTGAGCGAAGCAGTGAATGCGCTTATCTCCCCGGATGAACTGCGGAAGCAATTCCTTGCCCACGGCAAGCTCGTTCGGGCGCTCTATCAGGCCGTGAAGCCGGACAAGGTGGCCATTGAGTTCGCGCCGATGTGCTCGTTGCTCGCCACGCTGGCCGATACGATCAAGGACCAGACCGGCGAAGGCGAGACGCCCGACATCACGCCGATCATGGGCAAGCTGAACGACCTGCTCGACGAGTCCATCGGGGCGGAAGGTTTCACCATTGCCGAAGGCCAGGCCGGGGCACGCCATGGCGTGATCGACCTCTCGAAGATCAACTTCGAAGCCCTGGCGGCGAAGTTCAAAGAGTCGAAGCAGAAGAATCTCGACATCGAGAAGCTCAAAGCCGCCATCCGCGTCACGTTGGACAAGATCGTCCACATGCACCGCGCCCTGCGGACGGACTACCAGCAGAAGTTCGAGGAGCTGATCGCCGACTACAATGCCGGAAGCTTGAACATCGACCAGCTCTTTGCCGCCCTGCTGGAGCAAAGCCGGAAACTCACCGAGGAACAGACACGTCACGTGCGGGAGAACCTGCTGACCGCGGAACTGGTCATCTTCGACATCCTCACCCGTCCCGCCCCTGAACTCAGCGACGCCGAGCGCGACGAGGTGAAGAAGGTGGCGAAGCAACTGCTCACCAAGGTGCAGGGGCTGCTTGCCCTCGACTGGCAGAAACGGGCCGGGCCTCGTGCTCAAGTCAAAGGAGCCATCTCCGATGCCCTCGACGAAGGTTTGCCACGCGCCTACGACAAGCCTCTCTACGAAGCCAAAGTGGAAGCCGTGTTTGAGCACTTCTACGAGACAGCAGCTTAGCCGCTGTTCACAGAAGCTAGGCTCGCAAACTTAGAACCTTTATCTCCGATCATTCTCATGCACCCCCCTTTGCCTGTCCGGTCAATCACCCGACCCAAGGCTCCCTTGCTCATGTCGGGAAGGTGGCTCGTCATCCTTGCTGTTGCCGCAGGTCTTTGCCAGCCCCAGGGCTGTCGTGCCGATGGATTCCAGCTTTCCTGGGCCTTGAAGCATGAGCCTCATGTGGTGCTGCGCCTCACCGAGGAACAGGTCTCCACGGTTGGACGTGAAAGAAGGCTGGTTCTGACCGAGGCTCAGCGAACGAAGTTGCGGAAGCATGCGAAGTCGGTTCCCGACATCTTGGGCGTCGAGTCCCTGAGCGAGCCCGACTGCAGCTGTTGCATTGGCTCCGTGCTATGGACGGCAACGGATCAGGTCACGGTCTGGACAGACAGGCTGGCGAGAGACGTCGATGGCAGCCGGCGCTTTTATGAGATCAGGAAACAGCAGGGCTTCTACACGGCGGATGCTGCCGGTCAGATCTATGCCGCAGGCCGACCTTTGACATGGGCGGAGTTTGAGGAGGCCTTGAAGAAGAAAAAAGACGGGCAGTATGTGCAGTTATCCCTGCCGCCGATTCAACACTCCGAGTTTGCGGTTCGAGTTCGGAGTCTGAAGGAAAAGCATCATTTTTTCTATCGCCTGTGAGCTGAGGTCGGCAACAGGACCGATCATGGGATCCGCCTGTTTTCCGGGTGGGGTGAATGGGCTTTGCAATGACCGGGTTTCTTCCATCCTTCAGCCTCATGCCCACTTGGCTCGAGACGCAGTCTCCAAAGACCTGAGCTGATGGTGAAACGAGCGTCGCAAGTGTGAACCACCGGGTCGCATATCAGCCGCGACATCGAAACTCCAGGGTCGTTCACGCCAGCAGGGCGCAGGGCTTGATGCGGGCTAGCACGGCCTTCATGTCGGCCTCGGCAAGCTGGCGGTCATAATGGCCCTGGAGGTTGAGCCAGACTTCGGCGGGCCAGGAAAAGTAGCGGGAGAGGCGCAGGGCCGTGTCGGCAGTGATGGAGCGCCGGCCCTTCACGATTTCATGGATGCGGCGGGGTGGCACGCCGATGTCCTTCGCAAGCCGGTATTCAGACAGGCCAAGCGGCAGCAGAAAGTCCTCGCGCAGGATTTCGCCAGGATGAACGGGCGGATGAGTTTTCATGGCAGCACGATCAAATTTTCGGCGCTGGCGGTCTGCCGCTGACGGATGTCGAAGCTCAGGAATCTGGTGGCCTTCATTTCGAGGGCGCTGTCTTGGCTCCGCGTTCATGGCTGCCATCCTGCCGCCTTCCATGCCGGGATCAATTGCTGGTTCAGCAGGGCCAGGGCTGGCGGCTGGCCTGTGTCTGGGCTTCATCAGGCATCTGCAGCCTGTTGCCCAAGCTGGCGGGAACTTCTGTCCCTTTATTTCCTTTATTTCATCACCCTGATGCGGGTTGCAGGTGAAAGCTTCCACGGCTCGCGAACCCGATGAACGGTTGAAAAAGACGGGCCTCTATTCTCAGCAGGTCAGGTGCTCTGCCATGATCAGGTTAACCTTGACATGAGTGTGAAGTAGGAGAAGTCTGGCGTTAGGGATCAATTTCTCCTAAACACTCCTACTATGAAAACCGCCTTTAAGTTGCTTCTGGCCGTCTTGGGAATGTTAGTCAGTCCAATGACTGCCCCTGCGGCGGATGCGCCGGGAGAGTTGGATCCCAAAAAGATCCTGGAAGCCATTCCCAAGGAGCTCTTGAAGGACATCTCGGGCAATCCTGCGAAGCGCAAGGAGGCGATCGACGCCGCCTCACAGAAACTTCAGGAAAAATACAGGGACCAGTCTGGCAGCATCACCATCCGGGTGCGCAATACGAGCAAATCGAATGGACGCTATTACGCCCATGCTGAGCAGGAGCGCGTGCGCGTCTCGGGCACCAATTTCACCGTCAATTTCAACATCAACTTGGTTGAGAGTGAAAATGAGAAGGCCGCCAAGATCAAGCCGGGTGACAAGATCACGGCAAGCGGCAAGGCTTATGTCTCTCTCTACGGCAACAGCAGCAATTACACCTCCCTTACGATCGGTATTAACGATGCCAAGCTGAAGTGATGGGCTGGTGAATCAGTTGAGTGTCGGCTGTAAGCGTCGGTTCAGTGACCGCCTGTCGGCTTGAATAGAGGGACCGACCCTTGACGCTCCAGCCTGAACGTGTCGAGCAGGCGAAGCCAAGGAGCGGAGAGCCTGGCAGACTTAACCGTTCCCAAACTCAGGAAACTCTTCCCTTTGGCGCAAGCCTTTCGCTCATCTGCGGAGCGAGAGGGCTTGTCTCTGCACTTTCCGCCGCCTTCTGCATCAATTAAGCCAGCGCTGCAGCGCTGGCCGTTGACCAGAGCGGACGCGAACAGACCGTGAGAAGACTCGTGCCCGGAGCAGGAAAGCAGATTGGCGTCGAGGCCACCGGCAACCACGCCCTGCCTCTGCTCATGCAGCTGCACCGGGCCGGCCACCGAGTCAGCTGCCTCAATCTTCGGCGTGCTCAATCACCAAACTCCCTTCTTCGAAAACTTCGCCAAGTGATGAACCTTCAAACTCACTGCTTTTTGATCTTGCGCTGAGCATTTTCAAAGACGGCCTTCAAGGGTTGCATTGAAGCTTTGACCGGCTGCGGACGTAGTCTGCGTTCATGCTTCCTCCCTGCCTCCGTCTTTCCATCCTCCTTCTGCCGGGCTTGCTGACGCTCGAGGCCGCCGACTGGCCGATGTGGCGCTTCGATGCCGGGCGCACCGCCGACTCACCCCAGGCCCTGCCGGACAAGCCCGCCCTTCTCTGGTCACGCGAGCTGCCGCCGTTGCGCCCCGCCTTCCGCGAAGCCCGCCTGCAGTTCGACCGCAGCTACGAACCCGTGGTCGCCGGCAAGACGCTCATCGTCGCCAGCTCGCGCGAGGACTGCCTGATCGCCTTCGACACGGACTCCGGCGCCGAACGCTGGCGCGCCCTCGCCGACGGCCCGGTGAGGCTGGCGCCGGTCATCGTCGATGACCTCGTGCTGTTCGGTTCCGACGACGGCCTGATGCGCTGCGTGAAACTGGCCGACGGCTCGCCGGTCTGGTCGCGTCGCGTCGTGCCTTCCGAGCGCATGCTGCTGGGCAACCAGCGCCTCATCTCCGTCTGGCCGGTCCGTGGCGGCCCGGTGGCGCGCGACGGCCGCATCTACTTCGCCGCCGGTGTCTGGCCCATGGAGGGCACCTTTGTCTTCTGCCTCGACGCACGCACGGGCGACGAGGTCTGGCGCAACGACCGCTGCTCCTACCTCTACGGCGTGCATCCGCACCAGACCGAGGCCATGGGCGGCCTCGCCCCCCAGGGCTACCTGCTCATCGACGGAGACGACCTCGTCGTGCCCTGCAGCACGGCCTACCCGGCGCGTCTCGACCTGAAGACCGGGGTGCTCAAGGAGTTCGAGCTGCCCTCCGCCGGACGTCTCACAGGCGGCTGGTTTGCCTCGACACCCGCAGAGAAGGAGGCGGCGAAGCTGAAACGTCGCGGCCTGCTCTTCGACGAGGCCGTCAGCGCCAAGCGCCACGAGGACAAGCCGCGCGCGGAGGGGCTGGCGGGCATCCAGCGATCCATCCACGCCGCCGGCCGGGCGCTGAGCTTCGACAGCCTCGCGCTGCCCGGCCTCACGGGACGCATGCACAGCCTGGTCGTCGCCGATGACAAGGCCTTCGTCGTCACCGAGGACGGGCTTCTCCACGCTTTTGGTTCGGGCGAGGTCACCACCGCCCGCCGCTGGACGCGTGAAACCAAGACGGTCTCCGGGGACGAGGAGCATGCCCGGAAGCTCGTCACCGCCGCGGGCACTGACCGGGGTTACGCGCTCCTCACCGCCCCTGGCGAACCCGGCCTGGTCGAGTCGCTCGCCGCCCACGGCCGCCACCAGCTTGTCGTGGTCTCCGACGACGCCGCGCTCCGTACCCGCCTGATCCGCGCCGGGCTTTACGGCGAACGCGTTTCGATGGTGAAAAGCACCCGCCACCTGCCGCCCTACTTCGCCAGCGTGATCTTTGGCGATGAGCCGCTCGGGCACCTGCTCAAGCCCCTGGGAGGCCGGCAGGTCACCCTCCGCAGCGCCGCGCTGCTGCACACCCGCGGCGCGCTCACCGGCTCAACCAATTATCTGGCCGACTGGAACCGCAACGACGACCCGCTCGTCCGCGCGCCGCTCGGCGTGCTGTGGTTTGACGACGCGCTCAGCCACTTCAAGCGCTCGCCGCAGCCGAAGATCGTGGACGGCGTCATGATCACCAGCGACAAGGACTGGCTCGACGCCTCGAACCGCAAGGGCAAGGTGGACTACCGTCTCAACGCCCCGGTGTTCAGCGACATCTACACGGGCCGCGTGCTTGACGAGTACGAGGCGCCGGAGCTGCGCGCCCGCTTCGGCACCGTGGACCAGCAGAGCATCCAGCCCGCCCAGTACCGTCCGCCCAACCAAAAGAACGACTGGGCTCCCGAGCAGCCGAAGGCCGGCCTGCGCATCAACCCGCTGACCGGCGAGGAGGAGCCGCGCGTGTTCCCCAAGAGCTACGGCTGCGACGGCGGCTTTGATTACGGCGGCATCTACACCTTCCGCAGCGGCACGGCCGCCTTTTACGACAAGAAGGTCGAGAGCGGCACCATCCACATCAGCGGCCCGCGCAGCGGCTGCACGAACAGCATCGTGCCCGCCGGCGGCATCCTCAACGTGCCTTATTACTATGAGGGCTGCACCTGCAGCTACCCGCTGCCCATGGCCCTCGCGCTCTTCTCCATGCCCGAAACCCATGAGCAGTGGGCCACCTGGGGCGCGGTCGATAGGCAGCGCCTGCACGGCCGCATCGAACGTCTCGGCCTCAATCTCGGCGCCCCCGGCGACCGCCGCACCCGCGACGGCACGCTCTGGCTCGACTACCCCAGCGTCGGCGGCCCGTCACCCGACATCGAGGTCGTCACCGAGCCCGCCCGGCCCGAGGTGTTTTATCAGCACTCGCTCTGGATGCAGGGCGGCCGCGGCTGGCCCTGGGTCGCCTCCAGCGGCCTGAAGGGCCTGCGCAGCCTCAGCGTGCACGGTTTGAAAAACAGCACCTACACCCTGCGCCTCACCTTCGCCGCCCCCGACGCCACCCCGCGTCGATTCAGCATCGACATCCAGGGCAAGGCCGCCCTCAAGGACATCGCTCCCAAGCCTCACCTCGCCCAGACCGAAACCCTCACCGGCATCCTCGTCACCGACGGCATCCTCCGACTCCAGCTCACCGCAGAGCAAGGGGACACCCTCCTCTGCGGCCTCGAGATCCTCCGCGACGGCCTGAAGCCCGGCGAGCTGCCGGAGAAATGAGGGCTCTTGAGAGGCGCTGCGCGTCCAATCCTGGGCTGCATGACCGGACCCCGTCGGGGTCCTGAAGAACCTGTGGGCTTGATGGATCCATCGGCACCACAAGCCCAAGGAACGTGCGCATCTTCCTCGGCCTTCGTCTTCGGCCCCGAAGCAGCTGCGGGATCTGCGAATCATCTAGAGGCAGCGAAGGTGGCTTGCATCATCAGAGGCTGCCCCAAATGGCACTTCATCCGCAGCGCCATTTCGCGCTCAAGATCGAGTCACCTGGGTTTAGGACGAGCACTCCATGACCATCTTCAACCGTACGCCGAGTTCTTCCGCCTGATGTTCCAGAAAGCGGCAGCAGCGCGGCGTTTGAAGGCTTCGACCTGCCTCACTTCTTCTTGTCCCAGCCCTGCTGCTTCACGAGGGCGTCCATCTGCTGCTTCGGGGCGAAGTCGGCGGGCAGCAGCTTGAACTTGGTGAGGTAGTTCATGGCTTTCTGGAACTGGAGGACTTCGCCCTTCTTCGATTCCAGCTTGTCAGCGGGCGTGGCCTGGACGGTCTGGGCAAAGCTGACGGCCAGCTTTTCACCTTCGGCACGGGCCGAGGCGTCGTCGGCATAACAAAGCGATTCAAGAAGGCGGTACATGCGCGCGCTGCCTTCCAGCTTGGCGGCGTCCGCGCGCAGCTCCCTGGCAATCTCGGCGCGTTTGGCGGCGGTGGCCTGCTCGCTCATCAGGCTGGTGTCGCCGCCTTCAATGGCGCGCTTCGGCAGCGGGCGGTACCAGATGTTGCGGTAGCGGACGGGGTTGCCGTGATCCTGGAGCTTGAGCGGGCCTTTCTCAGGGAACGGACGGGGTGAGGAACGCTTCATGTGACCGCCGCCGCCTTCGAGCCGGGTGTGGTCCTGCACGCAGACGCCGTTGACGAAGACGGTGATGTAGCCGGGGTCCAGCTCCTGGCCGTCCTTGAAGACGGGACGGCGGAAGACGATGTC
>Ga0315900_10006545_pt1 | contig 15592 bp, 14 predicted proteins | sample LakEriMetagenome_FD_203521 | JGI IMG/M metagenome (GOLD analysis project Ga0315900, IMG submission 203521) | Freshwater fungal communities from buoy surface, Lake Erie, Ohio, United States - Buoy 12 MA114 | ecosystem: Environmental > Aquatic > Freshwater > Lake > Lake biofilm | place: USA: Lake...
CCGATCCCGCCACTCGCGCCGAAGATGACCGCCTGGCTCAATAGCCCATCAGGCTGAGCACTTCCTTGCGGCTGCGCTCGTCATCAAGGAAGCAGCCAAGCATGCGGCTGGTGACCATCCCAACGCCGGGCGTGCGCACGCCGCGTCCGGTCATGCAACCGTGTTGCGCCTCGATCACCACGGCCACGCCGTGCGGCTGGAGATGCTCCCAGATGCATTCCGCCACTTCCGCCGTCAGCCGTTCCTGGATCTGGAGCCGGCGGGCAAAGCCGTGCAGCACGCGGGCCAGCTTGGAAATGCCGACCACGCGGTCCTTTGGCAAATAGGCGATCGAGGCCTTGCCGGTAATCGGCGCCATGTGGTGTTCGCAGTGCGACTGGAACGGAATGTCCTTCAGCAGCACGACTTCATCATAGCCGCCCACTTCGGCAAAAGTGCGCGAGAGGTGCAGCGAAGGGTCTTCCTCGTTACCCTGGCAGTATTCGCGCCAAGCCCGCGCCACCCGGGCCGGAGTATCGATCAATCCTTCGCGCTCGGGATCCTCACCGGCCCAGCGCAGCAGGGTACGCAGCGCGTCCTGGACCTCATCGGGTACGTAGAGCTTGGTCTCACTCTCGTCATGCTCAAGGTGCGTGGTCAGGTAATTCATGGCGGGTTCCTTCCGCTCCCGGAGATGGTCCCCGCCACCCCTCGCCGCAACACGGGCTTTGGACCGTTGTGCATCGTCGCCAACCGCCGCTTGCCTTCGCGGACAACAGCGGCCAAAGGCACGGGCGAGGCGCAAGCGCAGCTGGCAGGCGATTCCAAATGAACATCACGCATCCGTTCCTTGACCGCGACGGCGACAAGCTTCGCGAGGAATGTGGCATCTTCGGCGTCATAGGCAGCCCGGAAGCGGCGCCCGTCACCGCGCTGGGGCTGCACGCCCTGCAGCACCGCGGGCAGGAAGCCTGCGGCATCGTCAGCTGGGACGGAACCGAATTCTTTGCCCGCCGCGGCCTCGGCCATGTTGCCCAGGTCTTTGCCGATCAGACCATCCTCAGCGAATTGCCCGGCCACATGGCCTCGGGCCATGTGCGCTATTCGACCACCGGTGGCCAGGGTCTGCGCAATGTCCAGCCGCTGTTCGCAGATCTCGCCCGCGGCGGCTTCTCGATCGCGCACAATGGCAACATTTCCAATGCCATGCGGCTGCGGCAGGAACTGGTCGACAAAGGCGCAATCTTCCAGTCGACCAGCGATACCGAGGTCATCATCCACCTGATCGCGACCAGCCGCTATCCCACCCTGCTTGACCGGTTTGTCGATGCCCTGCGAATGGTCGAGGGCGCCTATTCGCTGATCTGCATGACGCCCAAGCGGATGATCGCCTGCCGCGATCCGCTGGGCATCCGTCCGCTGGTCATGGGCAAGATCGGCGAGGCGACCGTATTCGCCAGCGAGACCGTGGCGCTTGACGTGGTCGGCGCGGAATTCGTGCGCGAGATCGAACCGGGCGAGATCGTCGAAGTGCGTCAGGACGGCCGGATTTCCAGCCACCGCCCCTTTGGCTCCCACCCGGCCCGGCCCTGCATTTTTGAACACGTCTATTTCAGCCGTCCGGATTCGGTCAGCGCCGGCAAGTCAGTTTACGAAGTGCGGCGCGAAATCGGCGTAGAGCTGGCGCGCGAAGCGCCGGTCGAGGCAGACCTGGTGGTACCGGTGCCCGACAGCGGAGTCCCGGCGGCCATCGGCTATGCTCAGGAAAGTGGCATTCCCTTTGGCCTGGGCATCATCCGCTCGCACTATGTCGGACGCACTTTCATCCAGCCCAGCGATGGTGCCCGCCATGCTGACGTTAAGCGCAAGCACAATGCCAACCGGGCCCTGGTCGAAGGCAAGCGGATCGTGCTGATCGACGATTCGATCGTGCGCGGCACCACTTCGATGAAAATCGTGCAGATGATGCGCGATGCCGGAGCCAAGGAAGTGCACTTCCGCGTTGCCAGCCCGCCGACCGGCCATTCCTGCTTTTATGGCGTCGATACACCCGAGCGGCACAAGCTGCTTGCCGCACGGATGGACCTCAAGGAAATGACCAGCTTCATCGTGGCGGACAGCCTGGCCTTTGTCTCGATCGACGGGCTTTACCGCGCGGTGGGAGAGGCTGGCCGGAACAATGCCTGCCCGCAGCACTGCGATGCCTGCTTCACCGGTGACTATCCCACCCGGCTGACCGATCTGGCTGACCGCGCCGCCTCGACCGATCAATTGACACTCCCCGTCGGGCAAGTCGCATGACCGACCTGTCCGGAGAGACGGCGCTGGTAACCGGCGCCAGTCGCGGCATTGGCGCGGCCACAGCCCGGGCGCTGGCCGCTGCCGGGGCCCACGTCGTGCTAACCGCGCGGGATACCAAGGCGCTCGAAGCGGTCGAGGAAGCCATTTTCGAGGCCGGCGGAACTGCGACGATTGCCCCACTCGATCTGGTCGAGGGTGACGGGATTGCCAGGCTTGCCCAGGCGCTTTCGACGCGCTGGGGCGCGCTTGACATCCTGGTTCATGCCGCCGCCGTACTGCCGCAACTCACCGCCGTGCGCGATATTGACCAAGCCGGGTTCTCCAAGGCGCTCAGCGCTAACACCATGGCCACTCAGGCTCTGCTGGCCGCCTTCGATCCGCTGCTGCGCAAGAGCGCCGATGGCCGCCTTGTGCATTTGACCACGTCAGTGGCGACCGCACCGCGCGCCTTCTGGGGCGCCTACGCCGCCAGCAAGGCCGCAGCCGAGGTGCTGGTCGATTGCTACGCACAGGAAGTGCGCAATATCAGTAAGATCCGGGTGGCGATCATCGACCCCGGCGCCACTCGCACGGGCATGCGGGCCAAGGCTTATCCCGGCGAGGATCCAGCCCGCAACAAGGAGCCAGCCGTTGTCGCCGATCGCGTGGTTACGCTGCTTGGTGAACAATTTGCCAGCCCGCACCGCGAGCGTATTAACCAGCCCTCATAAGCTTGGGGCAACCCAGCCGGTCCATCCTTTGTCAGCCCTTCCCGGAAAGATTCGGGCAAGGCCAGTCGCAAGCGCAAAGGAACCCGGCCCATGAGCGAATACAACCTGCAAACGCGCGATCCCTATTTCGCTGCGGCCCAGGAAGATCGCAGTGCGCCCCGCACGCGCATCACCATTCCCGCCATGCTGCGGGTTTCCGGCGGCCGCGGCTTCCAGACTGTGGTCCACGATCTCTCGCTGAGCGGTTTCTGTGCTGCGGCGATCAACCGTCTGCATCCCGGCACGGTCTGCTGGCTGACCCTGCCCGGGCTCGAGGCGCTGCAGGCTGAGGTGATCTGGTGGGATAACAGCCTCACTGGTTGCGCCTTCGACAACATGCTTTCGCCAATCGTGCACGATAACATTCTGGCCCGCTGGCAAGGCGATTCCAGCTTCCGTCCGGCCTGCTGAGGCCAGAGGAGCCCCCCGAACCCCCGCCGTCCGGACGCGACGACCCTTCCACCCCCAGGTCGGCGGGGGTTCACCCAAGGCCGGGCTGATGTGGAAGCGGGCGCTTAGGCGCGCGTGACGATTGAATCGAGAATAACCTGATTGAGCGGCTGAACGAATTCGCAGCCAAACTCAAACTCCGTTACCCAGGCGACCCGCGCCTCGACCGGAGCGATGCCCGGCAGGGTGATGAACAGCCGGTCGTTTTCATGGACCAAGTAGACACCGGCAACGCGCGCACCAAAACATGAGATGTCCAGCACCTTGACTGTCGCCCGGCGCTGACCGGCGCGGAACTGGACGGTTACGTCGAACTTGCGACGATCCGCCCGGCGACCGCCGGTCGATGCGAACTTGGGCTGGTTGGCCGGTGTCATGTCCATCGTCAACAACTCTGCCAGTTTGAGGCCTCCGTAGATTGCCGCAACTTGGTAAAATCACCGTTAACGATGCCTGCTAAACTTTAACTCGATAATTCAAAAACAAAGGGCGCAGTCGGCCGGCTGCGCCCTTGCTTTTCCCGATTCGGGTAGCGATCAAAACTTAACTTCGAGCGCCGCCGTATAGGAACGCCCGCGCGGATCGGCCACCCGCGGCTCCCACGAGCTGCCGGCACCGGTGTTGCTGTCATAAGTGATGGCGAACGGCGGGTCGGTATTGAAGATGTTGCGCACGCCGAGCGTCAGCTTGAACCGTTCGAAGAACGTCTTCGAAGCCGACAGGTTATAGATATGGTAGGGCTTCACCCGCTCGTTGTAGTCGGGGCGCGTGGCGGAAAGGTTGGGCAAGCGCGCCGGGAACGGCAGCCAGCCATTCTGGTAGGTGCCCCGGAAGATCTGGGAGAAGGTCAGCGTAAAATCATCGTTGTTGTAAGCGATGAACGCGTTGTGCTTCCACTTCAGGCCAAGATCGCCGGTCAGGCTGAAAACGCCGCGCAGATCGGTGTAAGGCAGGTTCGGCAGCAGCTTTTCTTTCTTGTTGAGCAGCAAGGTGCCGTCAAACCCGGCGGAGATCGTCCCACCGATGGCGTCGAACGCGGCCCGACCGGAGAAGTCGATCCCGCTGGTCCGACGCGAGCCGAAGTTGCCGGTGCGCAGATCGACCAGGGTAATGACCCCAGCGGTGCGCTCAATCCGCTCGGGGAAGGAAGCGATGTTGGCAAACAGCTGCGGAATGGTGATCGAACCGATCACATTATCAACGGCGATGTTCCAGTAATCGGCCGTCAGCGTGATCCGCGGCGTCGGGCGGAGCACTACCCCAAAGCTGTACTGCTCAGACGTTTCAGGCCCCAGATTCACGTTGCCACCGCTCAGCGATTCAGGCGTGATCGCAGCACAGCCCGGGGTTACGTTGACCACACCGCCCGCCGGGCAGGTGGTGGGATCGGTCAACGAGCTGCCCGGGTTGGGTGAGCGGGTAACACCGTTGAAGATCTGGTTGAAGGTCGGGACGCGGAAGCCCGTGCCATAAGAGGCACGCGCCATGAACCAGTCAACCGGCTGGAACTTCGCGGTGAACTTTGGATTCACCGTGCTGCCGAAGCCAGTATAATCGTCAACGCGGATCGCGCCGGTCAGCTCGAACATGTCGACCACCGGAACCAGGACTTCGGCATAGGCCGCCTTGACGTCACGAGTGACCTTGGACAGCTGGTTTACGTTGTCGAAGGCGACGTTGAAGATGTCCGCCGAACGGGCTGGATCAGCCGCAGTCGACCCATCGAACGAATAGCCTTCGCGGCGGTAATCCACGCCCAGCGCAACCTGCACGGTCCCGCCCGGCAGCTCGAACAGCTCACCGGTAACCGAAGCATCGAACTGCCACAGCGTGTACTTGCCGCCATAGAGCCGCACGCCCTTGGCCGACACCGCGTCCAGCGCGGCCAGCGCCGCCGGCGTCTGTGTCAGCGAGAACGGATTGAGGATGCCGCTGTTGAACAGGCCGACGATACCAGGCGCGGAGGCGCCGGGCGCGGTCGGTGCACGCGGATCGACCTGACCGGCAAGCGTTGCGCCGGGAACGCCCGAGGCAAGAGCCGCCGCATTGCTGGCGAAGACCCCGCGGTAATGGTAACCGCTGCCCAGGATTGAAGTGGCCTGGCTCGAGGCATAGGAACCACCGACCCGGTAATCCCACCCATCAGCAACCGGTCCTTCAACCCCGATGGCGGCGCGGAAGGTGTTCGTCTCGGTTTCATACTCGCGCGGACCGCAGGCGACGCAGCGCCAGCGGAAAGTGATGGGCAGGCCATAACGCCCGACCGCATCCACCGTCCGGTCACCCACTGCGCCAATCGCCGGAAGAACTGCGGCAAGCCGGTCATAAATGTCATTGTAGGTCGAGGCCGTAAGCGAGTTCAGCGGATAGGCAATCGGCAACGACGTGTTGTTTGAAGAATACTGGTTGTTGGAGAAGATCTTGCTCGAATTGGCTTTCGAGCCAGTCACTTCCGCATAGATTTCATGATCGCCGAACCGGGCAGTGGCGCGGCCGTAATAGGTCAGCGTGTCAATCGGCTGCTGCAAGGTAGCAGCCCGGCCCGTGTCCCAAGCGCAGGCCAGCGCCGCACCGGGCGTGTTCCACAGCACCTGGTCATAGGCCATGCCGCCATCAAACGAGTTACAACCGGCGCCGCCAGGCAGGTCGAGAATGTTCACGCCACCATTGGCCGCAACGGTGGTGCCGGGGACGAAGAACCCGGGGTTGGCGGCGAGCGAACCGACGGTGGTGCCGCCAAACAGCGTTCCACCCTGGAAGATGCCAATCCCGGCGGCCGAAGGATTGATCGGGAAAATCGTGGCAATCGGGGCGCCGCGGGTGTCGATTGACAGGCCGCGGTTGGGCTGGTTGCCGTTGACGAAATCGCGATCCTTGCCGAACAGCGCACCATTCCAGCTATGGCCCACTGAGGCCATGATGTTGAAGCCCTGCTCGTTCAGGTCACCATACCCGACCGTCCCGGACAGACGATAGATCGAGCTGCCGCCCTGTTCGGTCAGGTCGGTAAAGCCATTAATCTGGACACCGGTGAAATCCTTCTTGGTGATGAAGTTGATCACGCCGCCGATCGCATCAGTACCGTAAATGGCCGAAGCGCCGTCCTTCAGCACCTCGATGCGTTCGATTGCGGCGATCGGGATCTGGTTTACGTCAACGGCCGAGCCCGACAGGCCGTGCGCGGCGACACGGCGCCCATTGAGCAGCACGAGCGTGGCCGATGCGCCCTGCCCGCGCAGGTTGGCGGATGACAGGCCGTTGGTGCCGCGCGCCGCGCCGCTGACCACGTCCGAGTTGGAAGCAAGGTTGTCAGCCCCGTTGCCGTTGGCCGCCAGGAAGGAGACAAACTGTTCGGGGTTCGAAATGCCTTCACGGCTGAGGTCGTCCGTGGTGATGATCTGCAGCGGCAGTGCGCTTTTGGACGGGTCCTGCTTGATGCGCGAACCGGTGACGATGATCGCGCTGCTCTCCTCGCTCGCGGTGTTGGGGCTGGTGATGTCGGGCGCGCTTTGGGCGAGAGCCGGAGAGGCCAGTGCGCCGATGGCTGCACCGCTGGCCAGGACGATGCGGGAAATGCTGCGTGAAATCATGAAAGCCCCCAATTCGAGCCGCCGCTATGGCGGAATGGCCTCAGACTAGCGCCTGAACGCGGCGGCGAAAGGGGGGGAACTGGATTTTGCCCGTACCAGTATGCAAAATTTCGCTCGATCCACGCCGTTTGTTGCTTTGTTGCAACAAACCCTGGCTCAGTTGGCCGCCGCGATCGCCAGCAGAGCGGCATCCATGGTCGGCACGGCGCTAGTGCCGTTGGGAACATCGTTGGCGATGATCGAGAAGGTCAGTTCGCGTCCGCTGGCTGCCACCAGCCAACCCGAGAGGGCATTGGTAGCGTTCAGCGTCCCGGTCTTGGCAAAAATCCGCTCCGCCAGGGGTGTCCCGGCAAAACGGCGCCGGAGCGTTCCATCCACCCCGCCAATCGGCAGCGAAGCACGATAGGCAGCGGCCCACGGCTGGGTCGCGCTCCAGCGCAACAGAGCGACGGCCGCGCGTGGCGAAGTGCGGTTGTAGGTCGACATGCCGGACCCGTCCGAAAAGTCGTAACCCGCGCGAGGAATTCCTGCGCGTTCGAACACGCCGCGCGCCGCAGCCAACCCGCGCTCGAGACTGTCAACCGGAGCCGCAAGACCTGCAATCGGTGCCTCGAAGATTGTCTGCGTCGGGAGCGCAGCAAGCCGACGGATCAGCAGTTCGGAATGAAGGTTCTGGCTATCCTTGTTCACCAGGCTGACTTCCTCGGCCAACGGCGGCGCAGTGACGTGAAACACTCTGGATAAGCGGTAGGTGACATTGACCGGCGGAGTGCCAACCGGGCGATGGGCCGTCCGCAGCTTGCCACGCACCTTCACCCCGCGCGAGGCTAGTTCGCGCGCCACAAGCCAACTGGCATAGTGCGCTGGATCATCCAGCCCCATCAGGTCGCGCCAGGGCGCAGCGCCGGCCCTGATGGTACCGTACAGTCGCAAGGTTCGCCCGCCCACGGCCCGGTCGATACCCAGCTTGGTCTCGCCATCGGCCACAGTCCGGGCTTCATTGACGAGCGTGTAATAAGACGAAACCGCCACCAGCGGCGGCTGGCCGGGTGCTGCCGGCGTCACGACAATCGGCAATTCGTTGCGATCGATCACCAAGGCGGAAGTGGCGGTGCCGGAATCGGTGCCGATGTTGTTCCAGCTCATCCCTGGGCTCCAGCGCTGATCGGTAAAGGCACTGTCGTCGGCGATCACATCGTGCACGCTGCGGGTTTGCTCGGCGATCCGGTCCAGCAAGGGCGCCAGGCAGGCCTTCACACAATCGGGCGCAGTGGACAGGCTGACGCCGCCATAACCGGAGATCACAATGTTCGGACCGGTGCGCCCATGCGGCGCAATCCCGATCGATGCGCCGGGGGCAGATTGACCGTTCAGCAAGGCCAGTGCCGCAGCAGTCGTAAACAGTTTGGTGTTGCTGGCCGGAATGAACCGGTCATCAGGCCGGACTGCAACGATTTCGCGGCCCTGATCGTCCACGACCAGAAGGCCGAAGCGCGTACCGGCGGGCGCGCTAGCAAGCACGGATTGGACCGACTGCGAGGCAGCGGCAGGAGTTGGGGCTTGGGCCTGGGCTTGCGCCGGGGCGGTCAGGACAAGGGCGGCGGCTATCAGGATCAAACGCATGAAGTACTGCCTGCCTTTTGCCTCTGATTAGCGCAAGTCCAACAACTCCACGCTCGGCAAGGTCGTACCGCCCGGCTGCTCCGCCCAGTGCCGGGCATTAAGTACCCCGCCATCGGCGCGCAGTTCGGCAACCCGCGCCAGATCGACTTCGGCAAACAGCCATTGCGCCACATCTAGCTGGCCCAGGGCAACCACCCCGTCATCGGGAAAACCCCGGTCCGGCGGGCTGTAGACTGCCGCCGCGCCGCGATTGCTGTCGACCGCGGGTGACCAAGCCGCCTTGCCAACGGTCGGGCTGTGCACGGCGTAACACTGCCCTTCCAACGCACGGGCCTGCGCGCCATGCCGGACCCGCCAATAGCCATGCAGCGCCTCGGTGCAGCTTGGCACCAGGAGCAGCTCCATCCCGGCTTCAACCTGAGCGCGAGCAAGGAGCGGGAATTCGGAATCGTAGCAAATGTTGATCCCGATCCTGCCCAGCTCCGTGTCGAACAGCCGCAGCGGCCCACCGGCGTTCACGCCCCACTCCTCCCGCTCAAACCGGGTCATGATCAGCTTGTCCTGCACGCCGACCTTACCGCTGGGCGCGAAGAGCCGGGTACGATTGACGTAGCCCCCCGCCCCGGTGGCGCACGGCGCGGAGGCCGCCAGGATATGGAGGCCGTGCCGGGCCGCCAGCACTGCATGCAGCGCGTCGACTTGCGGCAACAGTGCGCTGACCGTCGCCAGCGAACCGGTGAGATCCCCCATCGTCCCTGGATCGAGGCTGGCGAGCTCCATCGCTCCATATTCCGGAAACACCGCCAGCGCAGCACCGCCCGCTGCGGCCTGCTCGACCCAGCGTGTCAGCTTGGCAGCATAGGCAGCCCAGTCCGCCAAGGCCTCGATCGGATACTGCGCTGCGGCGACGGTAAAACGGGTCATAAGGGTCGCATCCAGTACTGCATCGGCTTGGCGCTCTCCCCCGCCTCGCCGTGATCGGCCCAGGCAAAACTGCCGACCATGCCCGGCACCGGGGCATAGCCGCGCCGCGTCCAGAAGGCATCGAGCGGCACGTAACCGGCGGGACAGGCCGGATGATCAGCGGGGCGCACTACGGCGCAAAAACTGGCATGGTTGGCGCCCCAGGCGCGCGCTGCTGCCTCGCGGTGGTCAAAGAAGGCATGGCCGATGCCCTGCCCGCGATAGTCCTGGAGCAGCACGCTTTCCCCGAAATAGAACACCGCCGCCGGATCGATCCCGGCCGCGACAAAGGGCGCGCGGATATAGTCATCCTGCGCGGACAGCGGCGAAGCAGTCGCTGCCCCGACGATCCGATCCCGATCGAACGCGCCAACCAGCACGGCATCGGGCGAGGCAGTGAAATCCGCGAGGTACTCGCGCTCGTATTCCTCGCTACCGGCATAGAGATAGGGCCAGGCCGCGAAGACCGTGATCCGCAGCCGCGCCAGGTCTGGCAAGGCGGCCTGCAGCGCAGCCCCTGTCAGCGGACGGACGGCAATCGTCACCCGATCACCTGCGCTTCCCATTCAGCCAGGTTGTAATAGACCGTCACCCGGCTGATCAGACCTTGTTCGATTGCAAAGAAGGCCCCGGCCGGCAGCACGTAACGCTGGCCATTGGCTTCGGGCAGGCCCTCGTCGGTGGCCAGGTACTGGCCATGGACGGTAAATTCGGCACTGGCCTGGGCGCCATCGGCACTGGCCATCAAGACCAGATCTTCAAGCCGTTCGGCATAGCAGCGCTCCATATGGCCCAGAAACGTCCGGAATGCGGCCTTGCCGGCCTGACGCGTGCCCTGGTTGATGTCGTGCGCCACGTCCTCGCTCAGGCAGGCCAGCATCCCTTCCCAGTCACCGGCATTGAAGGCGGTGTAATAGCGGTCCAGCAGGGTAAGGGCGGCAGTCTGGCTCATGGCGCGAAGTCTCCTTTTGCGCCGCGCCTATCCGATTGCGCCGCGCTTGTCAGCGCAGGGCAGCTGGCACGTGACAAAAAGAAGGGGCACGGCAGGCCGATGCCCGCCGCGCCCCTGGTCAGGACTTCCGGAAATCAGAAGTCCTGGGTGATCGCGATCTTCGCAGTGAAGCCCAGCGGGCTGGCCGTGAAGGGATCATAGTTCTGGTCAAGCCGCGCGAACGGCGGATCCTGATCGAAGATATTGAGGGCCGAGATAGCAATCGTCGTCCCGGTCTTCAGCCGCAGGCGATAGGTGGCATCGACCGTGGTGAAGCTGCCGATGTTCTTGCCAGTGGTGACCGATGCGCCAGCCAGCGCGCCGGCATTCGGACCAAAGATCGCCGCACCGCGCTGGTCGGTGTAGCCATCGATGTAATTGGCCTGGAGCCGCAGCGAGTGATCGCCGAAATCGCCCTGGAGATAGGCATTGCCCTTCCAGCGCGGCAACGGATAGGCGGTCGACTGATAGTTCAGCAACCCCACCGCATCGAAGGTCGGCTGGACCACGATGCCTTCCACGGTCACGTCCGCAGTCTTGTAGTCAATCACGTAAGTCCCTGCGGCACCGACGGTGACCGCGCCTGAGCCGACCGGCAGCTCATAACTGGCGCTGAAGTCGATCCCCGAGGTGCTGACATCGGCCGAGTTGACGTACTGCGTGCGCAGCCGCTGCACGTTGCCAACACCGCAGCCTGCACCCGTGAAGGTGAAGCGCGCCTGGAGCGCCGCAAAGGCCGGATTACCGCAGTTCGCGGCGCCGGTTGCACCGAACAGGGCCCCAACGATGCCTGCCACTGGCTCGCTCTCGATCGGGCCGGAGAAATCATACTTGAAGTAGTCGATGCTCGCCCGGAAACCGCCGGTATTGACGATCACGCCTGCGCTGTAGGTCGTGGCACTTTCGGGCGCGAGGTTCGGGTTGCCGTTGATATCGATCGCCCGGAACGAGCTGCCGATGATCTGCAGCGAGGTGAGATTGCCTTCAAGGCTCTGCGAGGGCGGACCACGGAAGGTGGTGCCCATCCCGCCGCGGAAGGCCAGCCAATCGGTCACTTGGAACTTGGCACGAACCTGCGGGTCGAAAGTCGAACCCACGGCCCCGCCGTAGTCTTCGTAACGGGCCGAGAGCTGGACGTTCAGGGCGTCCGTGACCGGCAACTGGAGTTCGGCGAAGGTGGCGATCACGTCACCCTTGCTGTTGCCGTTGAGGTTGGTGCCAAGGAAGCCCAACGCCCCGGTCTGCGGCGAGCAAGTTGCCGCCGGGTTGAGCGGCGAGCCCGGGCACGGATTGATCGCCAGGTTGGAGACGTCGTTATAGCGCCGGCTATAAGTATTGCGGCGATACTGGACACCCAATGCGAAGCCCACGTCCCCGCCCGGCAGGACGATCCCGGTCTGGCCGGAGATCACAGCATCCAACACGAGCTGGGTGGTGAAGGCCTGAGTCCGCGGCGTCTGGAACATGTGATCAAGCGTGGCAAGATCGTTGATCAGACCCGCACCAGGCGCAGTCGACAGACCGTTGGTGCTGCGCGATCCGGCATAGTTGGGGTTGGTCTGGCCCGTCACCGGATTGGCCGCCACGGCGGTCGAGAAGGGGTTCCAGAAGGTACAACCATTAGTGCCTGCCAGAGCCTGCAGCTGAGCACTCGTCAGCCCTGCTCGCGAAGCAGCCGAGGCAAAGGCGCAGTTGGGCCCGCCGAAGCCGGCCAGCGCGTTCTGGAACAGGTCACCGAAGGTGTCGGTGCCTTCGAACATGCGATCATAGCGGCTGTAGGTCGCGCTGGTTGTGAAATCGAGGCTGTCGGTCAGCTTCACGTCCAGTTCGGCCGAGACCATGATCTGGTCGGAGACGCGCTGCGAAGTGGCCGAACCGCGGCCCGGGAACAGCGGATTGCCGCCGAGCAGGACGGGACGGAACAGCACTGGGAAGGCCAGTGCCGGAGCCAGCGGGTTTCCTGCCAGATCGGTCGCACACCCGGCAGCAGCTCCGTACACCCGGCAATAGTCGCGCAGTGCCGGTGACCATGTCGGGATCTGAAAGACCCCGCCGCCACCGCCAACCGCATTTGCCGATGGCGGCAGGGTGGGCAAGTAGCTCGGCGAAGTGGTAATCCGGGTCTCCGAATGGCCCCACAGCGCATTGGCGCGCAGCGTCACCGTGTCGCTCAAGTCCAGTTCGGCATCGAGGAACACCTGGAAGCGCTCTTCCGGTTCCACCAGGTTACCGAACAGCCCGTACTGGTTGAAGCAGCGGTCCGTGGTCGATCCGGGCAAGCTGCGGAAGCCGCCCAGCGCGGTACAGCCAAGATCAGTCGAGAAGGCCAGCCCGCCGATCGGCCCATTGAAGTCAAAGTTGCCGGGATTGCCCCCGCCGGTCCAACCGCCCTGCGGGTTATTGGGATAGGACTGGATCGTGAAATCGCGGTCAACGGTCTGCAATTCGGAGCGCCGTTGATAGCCGGCCGCCACGAAGATGCGCCCGCCGTCACCCGAATGGCCAAAGCTTACCGCCCCACCATAGTCCCCGTTCGACCCGCTGATGTAGCGATAGTCACCCGAAATGCGGAAGCCTTCCTGGTTGGTGCGGGTGATGAAGTTGACCACGCCGGCAATCGCGTCCGAACCATAGGTTGCGGCGGCGCCGTCCTTGAGCACTTCGATCCGGCCGATCGCGGCCGATGGGATCAGGTTGACGTCGACGATCGGAATGCCGCTGCCGCCCGACTGGACGATGCGCTTGCCGTTGAGCAGCACGAGGGTGCGCTGCGGACCAAGCCCGCGCAGGTTGACCGAAGCCACGCCTTCGTTGCCCTGGGCGCGCGCGTCAAACTGGTTGGCATCGCCGATAATGCCGCTGGAATTGGGCAGGTTCTTGAGCAGGTCGATGGCCGAGGGGCTGCCCTGCTTGGACAGTTCTTCCGCGCCAATCACATCGATCGGGGCGGGTGCATCTTCACTTGAGCCGCGGATCAGCGAGCCGGTGACAACGATTTCCTTGGCGGTATCGGCGGCATCATCTGCCGTGGCATCACTTTGAGCGAAGGCGGGAGCCGACAGGGCGGCGAAAGTTAGGGCAATAAGCGACGTGGTACCGGTGCGACGAATGAGCGCAGACATAGTCTCTCCTCCTCAAGACGGAGATACCAATCGTCAGCCGGAAAACCCCACCGCACCGAACTGGCATCCCCGATCGCGCCGCTTTTGCGGCGTCGGAAATGAAGCTGACGGAAATTTTTCGATCCGTCAAACCCCAGATGTGGAATGTTTATGTGTCGCTCGCCACGAAACGGGGAATTAAGCTGCGCTGTTCCCGCCCGCCATGGCACCCGACGCCGTATTGAAGGTGTTGCGGAACTCGTTGCCGAAGCCTTGCATGGCAACAATGGAGGCGACTGCGATCAGCGCTGCGATCAGCCCGTACTCGATGGCAGTCGCACCAGTCTGGTCATGTACAAGCCGATTGAGCACTGTCGTCATTGTCTTCCCTTTGCGCCGGAGGAAATCATTGCAGGTCGGGAAAGGATCGATCCGGTGGGTGAATTCCGTCTTGCCGGACATGGTTAGCTCGCCCCTAACCGCCATACCCCGCGCCATGCGGGCGTTGCCCCTTGGACTTTTGCGCGCTTGGCCCTATAGCAAGAGCGCCCCGGCGGCGTAGTTGCTTGCGACTCGCTTGTGCCGGGGCTTGCCTTTTCGCCTGCCAAGGAAGTGCCCATGTCCCGTCGCCGCCAGATCTATGAAGGCAAGGCCAAGATCCTCTACGAAGGGCCCGAGCCGGGCACGCTGATCCAGTACTTCAAGGACGACGCGACCGCCTTCAATGCCCAGAAGAAGGGCACGATCAACGGCAAGGGCGTGATCAACAACCGCATCAGTGAATATGTCTTCACGCGGCTCAACCACATCGGCATCCCCACCCACTTCATCAAGCGGCTCAACATGCGCGAGCAGCTCGTGCGCCAGGTGGAGATTGTCCCGATCGAGGTGGTGGTGCGCAATGTCGCGGCGGGCTCGATTTCCAAGCGGTTGGGCATTCCCGAGGGCGAGCCCCTGCCCCACACGCTGATCGAATACTATTTCAAGGACGATGCACTGGGCGATCCGCTGATTGCAGAAGAGCACATCGCCTGCTTCGGCTGGGCCAGCAACGAGGAGATGCAGGACATCTCCTCGATGGCGATCCGCATCAACGATTTTATGTCCGGCATGTTCGCCGCGATCAATATCCGACTGGTCGATTTCAAGCTCGAATTCGGCCGCCTTTGGGACGGCGATTACAGCCGGATCATCCTGGCTGACGAGATCAGCCCGGACGGTTGCCGCCTATGGGATATGATCACCGGCGAAAAGTTGGACAAGGACCGCTTCCGCCGCGACCTTGGTGGCGAGGAGGAAGCCTACCAGGAAGTCGCCCGTCGCCTTGGCCTGCTCGATACCGACAACGGCCCGAGCGAGGTATTCGACCTCTCCGCCCACCGAAAGCTGCGGGGCAAGTAGGCCGGCGCAGACTGCATCGGCAATGGCGGGGCCTGTTGAACCCCGCCCGCCCAGTCAGTCCGCACGTCCCTAGGAATGGATTGCCAGGCTGTCTGCCGGTGCTTCGCCACGCTCGTTTAAGCCATAGTCACGGACCACTGCGGCCACGCGCAGCCGATAATCCGCGAATACGCCGCTGCGCCCCTTGACCTGGGTTGCCCTGTGCCCGCCCCGATTGCGCCACGCCGCTACCGCCTGTTCATCCCGAAAGAACGACAGCGACAGAATCTTGCCCGGATCGGCAAGGCTCTGGAAACGTTCGATCGAAACGAAGCCGTCGATCGCATCCAGATCCTGACGCAGGGCGGCCGCCAGATCTAGGTAGTGCTGCTTCTGGCCAGGTGCCGGCCACACTTCGAAAATGACGGCGATCATGGCTTAACCAGCGCGCTATGTGGTGCCGAG
>Ga0315900_10006548_pt1 | contig 15581 bp, 26 predicted proteins | sample LakEriMetagenome_FD_203521 | JGI IMG/M metagenome (GOLD analysis project Ga0315900, IMG submission 203521) | Freshwater fungal communities from buoy surface, Lake Erie, Ohio, United States - Buoy 12 MA114 | ecosystem: Environmental > Aquatic > Freshwater > Lake > Lake biofilm | place: USA: Lake...
CTGTTGCCACCCCAGAGCCAGCCCCGGCGCCAGCACCCGCCGTTGAACCCAAACCCATCGACGCATCCCCCAAAGCCCTAGCCCTCCGAGCCGCCGAGGCTGCCGGCTACAGCCAAGGCGATGAGGTCGGCGCGGAGATCTGCCGCCACCAGAAAGGTCTGCACCCTCACCTGCTGATGGTCATGGTGCCGGACTTCGGCGATCCGGTGCGCTGCCACGTCAAGGACGCCAAGTCATGGCTCCCGGTCAACCCGCCGTTCAACCGCCTCAAGTGCCGCTATACCGGCATGGCGACCAACGAGGGTGAGCTGATCTTTGAGTCCGCAGACATCTGCAAGGCCAACCGCCTGCGGAGGGCTCGATGAAGCAGAAGGTGGACAAGACGCCGATCTTTAAGTGGATCTGGGACGTTTGCCCCGCCAAGAACGGCGACAAGCTCGTCCTGCTCTGCTTGGCGTGCTTCTCCGAGGAGGACGGCAGTCTGTGGGCAGCGCCGGAGATGCTGGAGTCCAAGACCGGCATGACCAGGCGCAACATCTACCGCTGCATTGACCGGCTGATCGCCAATGGATGGCTGGAGATGACCGAGGAGCGCCGCGTGGAGCACGGTCGCCTGCTGTGCCGCCGCTTCAAGATCCCGTTCAGCTCGGACAATTTGTCAAACCTACCATCCAGCTCGGACAATTTGTCAGTCAGCTTGGACAATTTGTCATCCAGCTTGGACAAATTGTACACAGACAAAGAACACAAAGAAGACAATAAACTAAAGACAAGCGCTACCGCGCCCGCTCCGGCTGCTTCGCAGCCTTCGCTCCCCTCTTCTTCCCCTGTGCGTCCGCCCCAGAAAAGGACGGCCCCAAAGCAGGACGTTGATATTAGTGACCTTTCCCTGCCGCACGGCCCGGAGTTCCGCAACTGGTGGGTCCGCTTCATGGACTACCGCAAGCAGCCGATCAAGGGTCGTCGCTCGCCGCTGACTAAGCTGGCCGCGGAGCTGATCCTCGAGGACTTGGCACAAATCAGCGAATCCGACGCCATGAAGGCGCTGCGTGACGCCATCACCAGCTCATGGATCAAGCCGTATACGGATCGCTTTGAGCGCAAGGCGCCGGCGTCCAAGGTTGTGCCGTTCAAGGCCAAGGCGTCCGACGACAGCTACGAGCGGGAGATCTTGAGGCGAGTGGGAGGGCTCAAGGCATGACCCAGGCAGTCTTGGCCATTCCAGACAGCGACATCGCGCCGGTGACGGATGGTGGCGTTATCGACCTCAATACGTGCGAGCTAGGAAATATTAGCGAAATGAAGTTTGAAATTGAGGCTTGTGCTCGCGGTTGGCTTGTTGCGTCTCCACGCGGCCGGTCTCGTGACTTCGATTGCATCGTTAAGCGACAGAATACTCGTCCAGTCACCATTCAGATTAAAAGAGCCAGAAAAAAATTAGACCATAGCTATCTGTTTAACACTAGCCGCGGTCTTGGAAAAACTGGACGGCGCGTCTTGTACTCGCAAAGCGCATTTGACGTTTTGGCCGTGCATCTTGTCGATATTGACAAGTGGATTTTTTATTCGCGTGAAGAGATAGGAACCCGCCAGGGGATTACGTACACGCTTCCAGAGCTTCGCAAAAATGCACCATATCCAGGCGCCACAAGAGCCCGCAACGTAGATAATTGGTCGCTAATTGACGATGTTGCCCAATCGCTAATCAATTCTGGGTCTGGGACAGCCAATGTCCCACCCCCTGTGAAATAGTTCGCTTATATCCCAATGAAAACCCGCAAAAACACCACCAAGAAGGCGGCTGCCGTTAAGCCGGAAACCGACACCATCACGATCAACATCGACGTGCTTAACGAGGAGATCGACAACGCCATCGCCGTAATGATGGCGTGCCGGTCGGTCCTCAACTTGATCGCCGATGCATCCGAGGAGGCCGACAAATGACCTACCGCAACGGCAAAGTCCACGCCATTGAGCCGGCCGTCCCCGGCTGTCCGCGCATCAGTCACCTCGAGATCCAGCAAGCGTGCAACCGCTTCCTGCAGTCCCGCGGCGCCATGACCGACCACAACTTCCGCAACTCCGAGTTCATCTTCGGCCGCGGCAAGCGGAGGGCGCGCAAATGAGCGACATGACAGTCGGCAACATCAGCTTCGGCCACCTCGCCGAGAGCAACTGGTACAAGAGCGAAATGCTACGCCTTGATGCGGAGAATATCGCCCTTAAACGCCGCATCGGCGCCTTGGAGCGCTGCTTGGAAAAATGCATCCCCGGCGACAACAACGTGGCCAACGAGCGCATTGAGTTGCTCAAGCCGGAGGATACCTGGTGAGCACGCCCCTTGAGCAAGGCCGCGCCATCGCCCAAGCACGCCATTTCCTGTCGGAACTGTGCGCGCCGGGCCGGTGGAAGCGTGTCCCGCTGGAAGTCCGCCGCGAGGCCCGCCACCGGCTCAAGCATCTGCCGATGTCGTGGGATCTCCCGCGTATCGTCGAGGACGAGGGCGCCATGAAACAAATGGAAGAGACCGAGGCATACTACCGCGAGCAATTCTGGCAGGAGGTCAAAAATGGCCGGTAAGGGCGACACCCCAAGGGCCGTAGACGGCGAGAAATTCCGAAAGAATTTCGACCTTATTTTTCCCTCAAAAAAATCTTGCCGTTTTACCAAAGTCCACGACATTCGACCACAGATGACCAAGCCGTCCACACCGGCAGCAGTAACGGACGACGGCCATGAACAATAAGCCCAAACCCGAAACCACACCCGAAATATGGCTCGACCCATTCACTCTCGAATCCATCCCGCTCGTCGATGCGGCGTGCGCGCGATGGCTCAAGCGCCGGGACAGCCTGCGGAGGCGCGCCCATGAGCTTAACCCTGCTGCTGTGCCTCGTCCTGCTCTCGGCCCCTTTCCTGATCGTGCTGCTGGGAAGTGACGACGACAACTTCGTATGACAAACATTATCCCACACGATGCAGCGACCGAAGCCTATGTCCTCGGCGCGCTAATGAACCACGGTGAGCTTCTCGCCGAAACGCCCGAGCTGACCGACGAGTATTTCTGGCGCCCCGACCACCGGATGGTCTTCGCCACCATCTCCGAGATTGTTTGCGATGGCGGCACACCGGATCTCATCCAGGTCACCCGCCTACTGGAAGCCCGCAAGGAGCTGGTCAAGGTCGGCGGGCCCGGAGCCGTCACCGAAATGGTCGGCGCCGCGCTCACCCGCAACATCGACTACCAGCTCGCCATCCTCCGCGACTACGCTGCCCGCCGCAAAATCATCGCCGCGGCCGACCGCATGAAGGCCGCCGCGCAGGACATCACGCAAGACGCCGACGATGCGCTCGCCACCGCCGGAGCCGCCGTGCTGGACATCGACTTGGCCGGCAAGAGCGACACAATTCAGCCCGCATCCGCCATGATGGCTGAGGCACTCGCCGAGTTGCAGCGCAGCGTAGACCAGCGCGGCAAGCCCCGCGGCCTTTTGACCGGCTACAAGACCTTCGACCTGTGGACCGGCGGACTCCGCGAAGGCCAAATGGTGCTCGTTGCCGGCCGTCCGGCGATGGGCAAGTCCGCGCTCCTCGTCAACATCGCCGACAAGCTCGTCAATCGCGGCGTTCCGGTGCTGCTCTTCAGCCTCGAAATGCTCCGCTTGGAGCTGATTCAGCGCATCATCTGCGCCCGCTGCTCGTTTGACAGCACCCGCCTCAAGCTCGGCGACATCGACGCGCCCGAAATGCGCCGACTCCAGCATGAGCACATGCGTCTCGCCGGTCAGCCGCTCTTCATCGACGACCAGGGCGGTCTGTCCATCATGGACATCCGCTCACGCGCGCGCCGTGCCGTCAAAAAACACGGCGTGAAGGTCATCCTCGTCGATTACCTGCAACTCTTGAGCGCGAAAAACGCCCAGAGCCGCGAGAACGAGGTCGGCTTTGTCTCCCGCGGGCTCAAGAGCATGGCGATGGAGTTGAAAGTTCCGGTGCTCGCCGCCGCCCAGCTCAACCGGCAGGCCGAAAGTCGCGGCGACAACCGCCCAAAGATGGCCGATCTGCGCGATTCCGGCCAGATCGAGGCCGATGCCGACATCGTTTCGCTGCTTTACCGCTCCGCTTACTACGAGCAAGGCAGCAATCCGCAGGAAAGCCACGAAACCGAGTGGATAATCGCCAAGCACCGCGCCGGCCGCACCGGAACCATCCCGCTGACGTGGAATCCGCCGTTCACCCGCTTCGACAGCGTCAGCGACCGCTTCACCGACGAGGCGGATGCTGCTTGGGGCGAGGAAACCAACGTCACTGAGATGTTTCCGGTCGATAAGCGGCTCATGGAGGCGATTAACGAATGATCAACTCCCGCCAGAAGGGCGCTGCGTTTGAGCGCGAGGTCGCTAAGGCTCTGACCGCCGAAGGTTTTCCGGCAAAGCGGGGTGCGCAAGTCACGCAGGGAGCTTGGGGGCTCTCGGCGCCTGACGTGATCGTGCCCTGCTTGCCGGCCTTTCACTTTGAGTGCAAGCGCCACGGTCGCGCGCGCTTTGACCTAGACGCCGCCATGGACCAGGCGCACCGAGACGCAGGGACAGCCTTGGCCGCGGTTGTTCACCGCAAGGACCACTGCCAGATGCTCGTCACGATGCGGTTCAACGAATTTTGCACGCTACTGCGCAGCTCCGACTTTCCTATCCACCCAAAAACACAACCACAACTAACCGAATAAATACCATGGCATCAAAAACCATCACCACACCGGCGGGCGTTGCCCGCTATCCTCACCTCAACCGCCCGGACAAGAAGTTCTCCGAGGTGGGCGAGTTCAAAGTCAACCTCGAGATGTCCTCTGAGGACGCCGAGCCGTTCATCAAACAGATCGAAGCCCTTTTCAGCGAGTTCGTCGCCGCGAAGAAGACCGAGCTGAAGAAAGACAAGCTCAAGATCCACACTGCGCCGTGGGAGGACAACGATGGTCAGACCATCTTGAAGCTCCGCGTCAAAGCGGTCGGCAAGAACAAGGAAGGCGAAGAGTTTAGCCGTGCGCCGAAGCTCTTCAACGCATCCGGCGAAGTCATCACCGACAACATCGGCGGCGGCAGCAAGCTCAAGGCCGCAGTGGTCCCCTACTGCTGGTATACCGCGTCCCTCGGCGCCGGCATCACCTTGCAACCCAAGGCTGTGCAGGTGCTTGACCTCGTCACTTGGGGTGACGGCGGCAGCGCTTCCGCTTACGGCTTCGATGTCGTCGAAGCTCCGCGGGCCAGCGTCAAGACCGGCACGGACGACGAAGAGATTAGCTGGTAACTCGCCATGCCTGCCAAAACCACACGCAAACCATCAACGCGCAAGGGCAAAGCGGCGAAAGCCGCCGCGCCCGAGCGCTTCACCGAAGACGGACGCAAGATCGTCAAGCTGGAGAAATACCGCAGCCATCAGAAATACATTCTGAAGGACGGCACCCAGGTTCCCGGCGCCTCAACCATCGCCAAGATTGGCGATGACGGCTCCTCGCTCATTCACTGGGCATGGGACTTGGGCAACCGCGGCATCGACTACCGCAAGGCGCGCGATCAAGCCGCCGACATCGGCACGATCTGCCATTTCCTCATCGAATGCTTCTTGCACGGCCATGAGGCGGACCTGTCCGACTTTTCGCCGACCGACATCGAGAAGGCCAACATCGCCTTCGCCAACTTCCGCAAGTGGTGGGACGCCGAAGGTCTCACCGTGCTGGAGCCCGAGGTGCAGTTGGTGTCCGAGGAGCATCTCTTCGGCGGAACTATCGACGCACCCTCGCGCGACCGCGACGGCAAGATCGTCTTGCTGGACTGGAAGACGAGCAAAGGCATCTGGCCAGCGCACAAATTCCAGTTGGCCGCCTACGAGAAGCTCTGGAACGAGAACAGGCCAGATCAAATCGTGCAGCGCCGCGGCATCGTCCGCATCGGCAAAGAAAGCCCGGACGACTTTGAGGTCGCATGGCTCTTCAGCGCCGAGCCGGAGTGGAAGGTCTTCAAGAAGCGCCTTGAACTCTACTACACGCAGCTCTCGTACAAGAAAGCCGCCTAGCATGACAGCGCTTCAGTCCGCCATAAAGCTGCATGACTTCATCCGCTCAAACGCCGGTGAAACGTCCGACTGGCCGCTCCAGATCACTTCGACCGAAAGCGGCACCCTAGATGAGTTGGATCGGTTACTGAAAGACTTCCGCGACCGCGCCATGCAGGAAACCGCCTAATGAAACGCACCGCCCGCCGCTTCGTTGTCAAAGACAAGCTCTACGGAGTCACCGTGGAGTTCTATGTCAACACTCCCCAGGAGACAGCGTTGCGGCGGTGCGCTGCGGTCATGGAGATGGACGCAGACGACCCCGAAAACCAGCCCGACGAGGACGCTGCGGCCTGGACGTTCAGCGACCGCAATTGGCACTGCGTCTGGATCGGCAACTACCCCGAGGACCGCAGCAGTCTCGGCCATGAGGTTTGCCACGTTGTTTGCGCGGCGCTCCGGCACATCGAAAGCAGCGACGAGGAGACCCGCTGCTACCTCACTGGTCACATCGAGGAAGAATTTTACAAGAGGATGGACCGCAAATGACATCCGCCATCCTCATCGCCTTGGTCGGCTTCGCCTACTTCGCCGTGGCCGTCGATCAAGCCTTCGTGCAGCACAACTTTTGGAACGGACTGGTGTGGCTTGGCTACGCCATTGCCCAGATCGGGCTCTGGCACATTACCGTTCAACCCTGACTTTATGACAAGAGCACGCGATATGTACGATTTAAGCTACGAGCCCGCAGATCCGCCGGAAGTGAAGGCGCTGATCAAGCAGGCGCGTGCAGCCATCCACGAAGCGGCCAAGCTGCGCAACGGCAGCAAGGCGGCGAAGCTGGCTCGGGCGTTTGCCGAGCGCAAGAAGGCAAAATGACTTTAATTGACGGCACAAGCGGGTCTGCGGCGGCAAGAGTGTGGTCTTGTCGCGGAACTCTCCGGTATGCCCAGCCCCAGCGTCCGCAGCGACTGGGGCGCCGTCACATATTTAGATGATCACCTTCAGCCCATACCCCATGCGCGCCGAGGTGATCGGCAATGGTATCTGCTGGTTGCTCTATGTGCATCCGCAGGGCGGCTTCGCCAATGACATCTGGACATTCGTCCGCGAGTCGGACGGCGGTGCTGTGCATGTGCAGACTGGGCAGTTCAACTTTTGCGAGAATCCGACTTTAGAAATTTCAGCGCCGGCCGGTAAATCAACACAACAAAAGTGAGGGTTTTGCGCCCCGGCCGGCGCCGTCTATTCGCCATTCGCGGATAGCAAACAATTAGGGAGGAGCAGCGCGGAGTCGCTGCGAGGGAGAGTGAACGAACATCAGGCAAGGTTTAAGCCTAGCCCGCATCCGGTCATGCAGATCGACGCCGATCTGCTCGCCAAGCTAGGGCCGGAGCGCGGCTGGGAATATCTAAAAACAAGAGAAGAGCTGATCGCGCGCGAGAACGCCGATCCGTTCCGCTATGGCTATGTGCCGCCGGTCTGGAAGCGAGCCAGCGAGCTGCTTGAGAAGCACCGCGAGATCCTAATCCTCGGCGGTAACCGCAGCGGAAAAACGGAATGGGCTGCGCGCGAAGCGATCAAAGTGATGTACGAAAAGCCCGGGGCCATTGTGTGGTGCTTCACGACAACAGCGCCGGTCAGCATCGAAACTCAGCAGCCGCGACTTTGGAAATACATCCCACCGGAGTGGAAAAACGCGCGAAAGGGGCAGGTGACAAATATAACCTATAGCGTTAAGGGGGGCTTTACAGAACAGCGAGCGGTCAGCCCTACAGGGTCACAGATAGTCTGGAGAAATTACTCTCAAGATCTTTCGACGATTGAAGGCGGCACCGTGGACTTCGCTTGGTGCGACGAGCTGGTCCCTCTGGATGTCCTCGAGACGCTTCGGTTCCGCTTGGTTGACCGCAACGGAAAATTGGCCGTGACGTTTACTCCGGTGCAAGGCTGGTCGCCGACAGTTGCCGAGTATCTCAACGGCGCCCGCACTGTGGTCGATGCCGATGCCGAGCTGCTGCCGCTAAAGGACGGCAACGGCAAGGTCTCCGGCTATGACAAGGTGCCGCTGGAGCAGATCAGCACCAAGAACCGTCCGATCCTCTACTTCCACACCCGCCTAAATCCCTGGGCGGGTTGGGATCGCATGAAGTCCGAGCTGCAGCGCGAGACAAAAGAAAAGATCCTCTGCCGTGCCTACGGTGTGCCGACCAAAGCCATGGCCGGTCGCTTCCCATTGTTCAACGAGCGCGTCCATGTCATCCGCCATGCTGACGTGCCGCAGGGCACCAAGTATCACTGGGTCGATCCGGCGTCCGGCAGGAATTGGTTCATGCTCTGGACCGTCCACGATGTCGCCGGCCGCATTGTCATCTACCGCGAATGGCCCAGCCAGCAGGATTACATCCCCGGTGTCGGCTATGCCGGCGAATGGGCGCTACCGGACGGCAGCAAGCTCGACGGCAAGCTGGGTCCAGCACAGCAAGACTTCGGCTTCGGCCTTGAGCGCTACAAGGAGGAGATCCTGCGCGTCGAAGGCGGCGAGCAGATCTTTGAGCGGGCGATGGACAGCCGTTTCGGAAACTCGCAGACGCTCGCCCGCGAGCATCCGACAACCCTCATCGAGGAGATGGCCGACCTCGGCATGAACTTTATGTCTGCGCCCGGGGATTCCATCGATGAGGGCATCGCCATGGTCAATTCCGCGCTGCACTACAACCCCGAGCAGCCGGTTGATGCGCTGAACCAGCCCAAGTTGTACATCAGCGAAAACTGCAAAAACCTCATCTACGCCTTGCAGACCTACACCGGCGCAGACGGCAAGAAGGGCGCAACGAAAGACCCGATTGACGTTCTGAAATTCGTTGTGCTTTCAAACGCCTGCAACATTGAGGGCGACACGTTGCGATCCCGCGGAGGCGGCGCCTACTGATGACCAAGCTGTCGCCACCGCCGCCGACCAAGGACCGCTTCGCCTGGAACAAGAGCGACGAGCCGAAGTGTGGCATCTGCCGGAAGTTCATCACCGCCAGCGATGTCCACGGCCGCGACATTCACCTCGGTCACATCTGCAAGGACTGCGGCCCGCACCTCTGCCGCGCTATCGAGGTCATGATTTGGGTTCAATTTCACTCTCCCCACTGAACATCAAATAACAAAAACCGCAATGATCTGTATACGCCGTAAACATGTCCCGATGGACATGTACAAAAAACCCGAAAACTTCGACACGTCCGCCGCGCTCGCCTTCAGCCGCGAGCAGGCGCCGCCGGCCTTTGCCGCTGTCATGCTGAATCTGCAGGACCGCATTGCCGACGCTGCATTACTCGTCAGCAACATGGCCACCGCAAAAGACTCCGGCCTGCTCGCCCATGCCGCGGGACAATTAAATGCGCTGCAAGAGCTGTGGGACGACATCGAGACAAAGCGCGCCGAGTCGGCGAAGCTGTCGTAACACCCGCAAAGGGTGGGGACAATTTGCCACCCCCCTTTAAAAAAAATAGTGCTGGACAAACGAACAGTATCGGCTCATAGTTAGGTTGGTAGTCGAGGTGTGCTCCGCGCAGTCGGAGCTGAGGTTGACTACCCGGACTGGGCGACGGACGCCCTGGCACTACTTGGAGGTTTATCCATGGCGGATGGGAAAGCAGCGGCTGATGCCGCAGGTTCGGACGATATCATTTCAATGGCTCTTGATGAGCTGCGTGGCGCCCCGGCGCCGGTAGCTGAGGAGCCCGAAAAGGAGGAGTCCGAGGAAAGCGAAGTTCTTTCACAAGACGAGACGACAGAGCCGGAGGCTGAGGAGCAATCCGAGGACGCCGGCGAAGATGTCGAAGAGAAGGAGTCAGACGACGAAGAGTCCGAGGACGAAGACGGCGAAGCCGACGAGGAGGACGAAAAGCCCTCGCCGGACAAGGTGCAGAAACGCATCGACAAGCTGACGGCCCAAAAGAAAGCCGCCAGCGAAGAAGCTGCCACGATCAAAGCTCAATACGAGGAAGCCCAAAAGCGCCTCACCGAGCTGGAGTCCCAGGTCAACGAGGCCGCGAGGCCGGTGCTGCAAGCCAGCGCCGACAACCCGCTGGCAGACGTGGACACCCCGGAAGCCCTCGACGCCAAGATCAAGTCTGCGCAGGAAGTCCGCCGATGGGCGCTGCGTAATACAGACGGCGCCGAAGTAAAGAAGCCGGACGGATCGACCGTCTATCTCGATAGTGAGCAAATAAAAGAGTACCTCGTCCGTGCAGACGATGTCCTCACTATCTATGCGCCCCAGCGCCAACAGTGGCTCGCCCAAAGGCAGCCCGCGCTTGAGGCCACGCAGAATCTCTTCCCCGACATCCTCAAAAAAGGAACGCCGATGCAAAAGGCGTTTGAGGCCACAGTCAAACAAGCGCCCGAGCTATTGAAGCTCCCGCAGGTTGAATACTGGGTCGGCTTGGCATTGTACGGCGAGCAGCAGCTCATGGCCGCGCAGAAAGCCCAAGCCGCCAAGACCAAGGCCCAAGAGAAAGTCTCGTCCGCAAAGAAAACGCCGACACCTGTGAAACCAGTTTCGTCGCCGAAAACATCTACCAAGGGCACGGTCAGCAAAGACGTGCGCAACCGAGTGCTCTCCGGCGCCGGCGGGATCAACGATCTCGAGGCTTATATGTCGGAAGCGCTGTTTAGTTAAAAACCTACCAAGAAAGACCTAAAATTATGCCTTCTACAGTTGGCGCTCTATTCCCCTCGACGGGCAACCGCGAGGACTTGCTCGACATCATCAGTGTTGTCGACGCGAAAAATTGTCCCGTAAGTTCTAGCATCGCGAAAGTTGGTGCAGATCTGAACAATCCCGGGCTCTACAGCTACCAAGCCGATTCTTACAACAGTCCGTCCTTCGACGGCGTTGTGGATTCCAGCGACGTTAGCGAGTTCGATGACCCGACCAAAAACCGCGTTCTTCTCAGCGCGCGTAGCCAAAAATTCCGCCGCACGATCCGTGTCAGTGATTTTCAGATGATCACAGACGTGGCTGGCGTTGGTAAGAAAAAGGAAATGGCCCGCGGCACCGCCCGCGCCATCACTGAACTCAAGCGCGACGTTGAGGCAGCTATCTGCTCCGACAACGACTCGCAGGAAGGTTCCGGCAGCGTGCCTTATAAAACACGCGGCCTGGGCGCTTGGATTCGCGCGACCCAAACCAGTGATTTGCCGGTTCCGACCTCGCAGCTCACGCCTTCCGCTTCCATCGACAATACGGCCACCGCTTCTCTCACCGAGAGCAAGCTGCAGGACGTGCTTCAGTCGATCTACACGCAGACCGGCACGACCGACCGCTTGGTCATGGTTGCCGGCCCCGCGCTGAAGAAGGCGATCACCAACTTCACCCGCTTCACGGTCAATTCGACCTCGAACGTCTTCAACCTCCGTCAGACGACTCAGAACGCCGACAACGGCCGCTTGACCAGTCATGTGAGTTTTTACGAAGGCGATTTTTCGTCCGTCGAAATCGTCCCTTCTCTTCTTCTTGCTGCCAATGTCAGCACGGATGCCGAGAAGCACGCTCGTGGTTACATCATGAACAGCGACCACCTCATGCTCCGCTACGGACGCCGTCCGGCGTTCCGCGAGCTCGAGGACGCAGGCGGCGGCCCTCGCGGGCTTCTGGATTGCATCGTTTCGCTCGCGGTCATGACCCCGAAGGCCATGGCGAAGCTCAATGCCTCTTCCTAATTCTAACTAAGGAGAATAAAAGAAAATGAAAGTATTCGAGCTTCCCGCTGAAACGAAAGCCGCAACAGGCTTTACTCACAAGGCGATCATCGACCACGTTGACCTCACGGTCACGACCGCTGACGCCGACCAAACCATCGCGCTCTTGTCCGTTCCGGCCGGCGCGCTGGTTGTCAAAGCCGCGATCAAGTTGGTCACTCCCTTCGAGGATCTGAGTGATTCGGCTTTGAACGACACGCAGGTGCAACTCGGCGACGGTGGAGACACCGACCGCTTCGTCACCGCGACCCAGGTCAACGACAACGGCACCGAGGTCTACTACAAGTCGCACGCCAACACTACGGCGTACGCCTACACCTCTGCGGACACCATCGACCTCTTGGTCGAGTCCATGGCCGCGAAGTCCCTCAGCGACATCGACGCTGGCGAACTCCACGTCTACCTCGCGGTCACCGAACTCAGCGAAATCTAAGGCTAAACGTCTTAACACATCAGTCCCGCCGCGTGCGGGACTGAAGTTAGGATGTCAGCACAAATCTTCGCCGATCTGGTCGGCGACATGGACGACGAGTTAGCGCACCTCGTCAAGGAAGAGCTTCTTACCGGATGGTCCGCGCAAAAGGCGCTGACCGCCATTGAGGCTCAAAAAGCCAAGCAGCTCTCGGACCAGATCGAGCACTGCGCCGTTGAAGGGCTTGGGCAGCACGTCATGGACGTGCCAGCCGAAGCCTATTTCGCATGGAAGCAAAAGCTCGGCCAGGACTGCTGGTCGGATCGCAGCTTCCGCGATTGGTTCAAGAAAAAGAACCCCGAGGTCGCAGTCAACTACACACCGCGCAAAACCACCGTCCTGATCTAAGTGAAGCAACTCGACCGCACCAAAATCACCGAGATCATCGGCGACATCGACCAGGCTGACGCTGACGGCGCTAGTTACATCCAGCGCAAGCTGCGCAACTGGAACACCCGCTACGCCATTTGGCCCGGGCAGACGGAAGACGGCCGCAAGCACCAAGGCGCCTACGGTCGCAAAATCTTTCCGTTCGAGAACGCGGCCGATACCCGCATTTTTTTGGCTAAGTCCATCATCCGCGAGCGGGTCATCGCGCTCGTCAACGCATTCTTCAAGGCCCGCGTCCAAGTCCAGCCGGTCGAGTCCATGGACATCGACAAGAAGAACGCCGCGGAAGCCATCCTGCGCTGGCTCATCGGGCAGCATTGTTTAGATGATCTCCGCAGGGAAGTGCGCCTAGCCGCTGAGTTCAGAGAGACCTACGGCTTGGCCATCATGGCGGTCGATTGGCAGACGACCACCCGCGTCGAGATCAAGAGCTTCAGCATGGAAGACGCCATGATGATGCTGCAGGAAAGCCAAGATCCCAACCTGCAGGCATTGATTGAAGTCGTCCTTGACCCGCTGCAGGAAGAGCTGGCCGCCGAGCTGATGGGCCAAGTGATCCCCGAGCTGGGCAAGGTCAGCAAGGTCCGCGAGTTCCGCGAGAAGGGCGTTGTCGAATGGGAGTCGCCTTACATCTTTGAAAATAAGCCTGTGGTCCGTGCCTTAGAGGCCTGGGAGGACGTGATTTTTCCAATACAGACGGACAGCCTGCAAAGGGCATCCTTCGTCGCCCGCCGGGAGCTTTTGAACGAGGTCGAGCTGCGCGAGCGCGCGGCCATCGAAGGCTGGGACAAAGAGTGGGTTGAGAAGGCGGTCAAATACAAAGGCGAGATGAAGCGCCTGCACCTCAACATCCACCGCAGCGACCAATTCCTTTACGAACAACTCCGCGACCTCATTGAGATTTGGCACGTTTACCGCAAGGAACACGACGAGAAGACCAAAGCCACCAAGGTCACCCGCACCGTCCTCAGCTACAGCATCACCGACAAGGCGGCAATCCACGAACTGATGCCCTACGAGCATCAGATGTATCCGTTCGTTGAGCTTCCCCGGGAACGCAACACCCGGCCGCTGCTGGAGTCCCGCGGCATCCCCGAGATCTGTCAGACCGCGCAGGAAGAGATCAAAATCCAGCGTGACGCCCGCGTAGATGCCACCTCGCTGTCCATCATTCCGCCCATACGCGTGCCGGCCAACCGCGGCAAATTCGACCTCGTCCTCGGTCCCGGCGTCCAGATTCCCGAAAGACGCCCCGGCGAAATCTCTTGGATGGACGGCCCGCGGCCGAGCCAAGGAAGCATCGAAGTCGAAGCCGCCACCCGCCTTGACGTGGACCGCTACTTCGGCCGCATGGCAGACGGCGTCAACCCAAACATGGCCATGCTCCACATGCAGGAGCTGGTCGATTCGTGGCTCATCGACATGAAGCTCGTCATCGTCCAGATCATGGCGCTGGCGCAGCAGTATATGTCGCCAGAGGAAATTTCGCGCGTCACCGGAAACCCGCTGCCGTTCGCAGCAAGTGGCGCCGACATCCGCGGTCGCTTCGATATCCAAGCCGAGTTCGACGCGCGTCTTTTGGACGCCACCGCAGATGGCGCCCTGTCTGCCAAGCTCGACTACCTGGCCCGAGTCCTAGTGCCCCTCGACTCCTTTGGCGTCATAGACCGAGCAGGTCTTGTCAAATACATGATGCACGCCGTCGATCCGAATCTCGCAGACGTGCTTGTCCAAGACATTGGAAAAGCCACCCAAGCCGAGCAGGAAGACGAGCAAGTCCAGTTTGCCAAAATCGCCGCCGGCACCGAACCCCCGCTCAAAGAAGGCGGCCAAAACGCCCAAGTCCGCCTGCAGACCCTCCAGCAAATCATCCAGTCCAACCCGGCGGTGTCTCAGCGCTACCAGCAAGACGAAATCTTCCGCCGCATGCTCGACGCCCGCATGCAGGCATTCCAATTCCAGCTCCAGCAACAACAGAACGCAGTCATCGGCCGCACCGGCGCCCAGCCCGCGCTGCAGAAGATGGCGCAGGAGCAACAACTCGGAGGCGCCCAAGCGGCGGTCTAATCTATGGCAGCTTTCCCCAACGTCGCAGTCCGCAACATCGCCGGATTCAACATCCCGCAATTCAACGAGGTGGACATCGACTATGTCGGCAGCACCAACAACCCCTCGGTCATCTACTACAAAGAGGGCTCCGTGACGGTTGCCACTTTGACCTTCACCTACATCGGCGGCACGCCTTCGGCCGATGACGCCAAGATCAACACCATTGTCCGTAGCTAATGGCCGTTAAGTTCAATCCATTTACCGGACAGCTCCAGATCGACGAGAAGGGATCTGGCGGCGGGTCTAGTTATATTGACGGCGAAGTCCAAAACTTCAGCGCCCTCCCGCAGACCGTAGGCTCGCCCGCCGTGGACAGCGCCTACCTCGTCCGCGAAGCCGAAGGCACCTGGCTCCTCGGCCGCAAGCCCGCCGGAATCTACATCCGCACGGCGAACACCGGCACCCGCGCAAGCGACTGGACCTACGCCGGCGAGTTTCCCGATGTGTTCAACGACGCCAACTTCGTCCTCTACGATTCGGCAGACAGCACGAAAAATCTTCAGTTCCAACTCAGCAGCATAGCCACCGGCACCACCCGCACGATCACCATCCCTGACAACGACGTAACCCTTCCAGACCAAGGAACGTCAACCACAGACACCCCAGCCTTTGCAGGCGCAACGATCAACCAAATCGGAACTTGGGGGCTTACAGTCGACAGCGGCGCGACCCAAACAGACACCGCAGACTTCACTGGCGGCAGCAGCAACTACAACCTTATCCGCGTTCAAAACACAGACGGCGGAAGCTCATTCTACATGGCTTGCACAGGCAGCGGCTACTCTGGATCGAACTTTGGCGAATC
>Ga0315900_10006552_pt1 | contig 15573 bp, 12 predicted proteins | sample LakEriMetagenome_FD_203521 | JGI IMG/M metagenome (GOLD analysis project Ga0315900, IMG submission 203521) | Freshwater fungal communities from buoy surface, Lake Erie, Ohio, United States - Buoy 12 MA114 | ecosystem: Environmental > Aquatic > Freshwater > Lake > Lake biofilm | place: USA: Lake...
GTTGGAGACGGACGGTCAGATTCATTTCCTTTTTGTCGGCGGCGGCAGCGAGTTCAAGAAGGTCCAGGCCTTTGCGCGGGACAAGGCGTTGCGAAACATCACCTGCCTGCCGTATCAGCCGATGGAGAAGCTCTCCGGCTCGCTTTCGGCCGCTGATCTGCATCTCGTCGTGATGGGGGATCCTTTCGTGGGGATTGTGCACCCGTGCAAAATCTACAACATACTCACGCTGGGCATTCCATTCCTGTTCATCGGTCCGGGGGCCAGTCATGGCAGTGATTTGGCTCTGCGTTTGAACGACCCGGCCCATGGCCGTCTGGCACGCAACGGCGATGTCGCGGGAATCGTGAGCCAGATTCACGATGCGAAGGCGCTCGGACAGAGGCAGGTGAATGATGCGGCCAGGAAGCTTGGCGCGGAGTTTTCCCACGCGGTGCTGTGTCCGCGGCTGGCTCAAGTCATTGAACAGGCCGCAGGACGCGCCTGATCAGCTCGTAGCTGGCGAGGCGCTCGGTGTCGGGAAAATCGTGGTCGGAGTCGGGGTGGACGATTTGCAGGTGCGACTCCGCCTGGTGCAGCTTGAACAATGGCAGAGCTGCGTCTGCGATGCGGTCCACGCTCTGCCAGCGGAAGTTCGCGTCACGCAGAGGGGCGTTGACATAAACGTGGCGTGGCGCCAGGCAGGCGATGAGTTCGTAGAAGTCGAACGGCACATCCTTCGGCCTGCCGAGGTAATCACCCATCTTCGACATGTAGCGCTCCTGATTCCATCCTTTGATGTCACCTCCGTAGTAGTCCAGGAAGGAGTCAAAGCCGCAGCTTGAGACGACGACCTTGATGCGCTCGTCGAAAACGGCGGTGTAGATCGAGTTGTGGCCGCCGAGGGAATGGCCGATGACACCGAAACCATGCGAGTTGTCCACGAACGGTAGCGATTCGAGATAGTCGAGACCACGGATGTTGTCCCAGATGGCCTTCATGGTGCCGCTGGGCATTTTCAGAGCTTTCAAATCCGGCTGATACTCGGCCAGCAGGGGATAACTCGGCGCCAGTGTGACGAAACCACGTTCCGCGAGTTCCGCCGCATACTGCCGGTGAGGCTTTCCTCCGAGTCCGACGACGACCTTGTGGCCGATCTTGTTCTCGGTGGGATGCAAGCAGAGCACGGCGGGTGTTTTCGTGCCTTGGAGCGCTGACTTGGGTATGCAGAGATAGGCGGGAGCTTTTCCGCCCGGCTGTGAGGTGTAGGTGATGAGTCTGCGGACGTAGCCGCCGCAATCCGTTTCCTCGATCACCTGCGGATCAAGCGCGCAGCGCATCTCCGGGCCGGGAAGGGGACCCGCGACCTGCTGAAATCCCTCGAGCGCCTCCTTGCGCCTGTGTTCCCACTCCGCCGGAGTGGTGGCGGTTTTCTTCGTGCCGTCCGCGGCTTTGTATTCCAGCAGGTTCACGCGGCTCAGACCGCGAATCAGCGGGATTTCAGCGGCCTGGGAGTAAAACGGCAGGACGAGTGCAAAAAGAACGCGGCGCATGAGGTTCATACGCCGCGACACGGAGGAATTTTTGCCTTGGGCCGTTATTCCTCGTCACTCCTGCCTCCGACCATGTGCATGACGTAGTAAAGAAAGGTGCCGAGCGCGCTGATGAAGGCGGCAACGTAGGTCAGCGCGGCCGCATCGAGCACTTTGCTCATCGCGGTGGTTTCCTCGCCGGGGGCGATGGCGCCGGTGTGCGCGAGGATGCGCTTCGCACGGGCTGTGGCGTCAAATTCCACCGGCAGTGTGATCAACTGGAATAGCATCACCACGCCGAAGCAGAAGGCGAGCACGGGAATGGCGATCTTGGGAGCGATGTAGAACAAACCCAGGCCCGCGATGGGAATGATGTTGCCAACGATGGTGGTGATGCCCACCGCCGCCATGCGCCACTGCAGCGGCGCGTAGAGCTGGTGATGCTGGATGGCGTGGCCTGCCTCATGAGCGGCAACGCCCAGTGCGGCCACATTCGTGCCATGGTAGTTTTCCTCGCAGAGAACCAGGGTCTTGTTCGATGGATCATAGTGATCGCTCAGAAGGCCGTGGGTTGATCGTACGGCCACGTCATGAATGCCGTTCAAGTCGAGGATGCGCTGCGCGATCTGCGCCCCTGAAAGTCCGGAGCTGGCAGGGACCTGGGAATAGCGAGCATACGCGCCTTTCACGCGCCAGGAGGCAAAAAGTGAAAGCGCCATCGTGCCGAAGAATAGCAGGAGATAGAGAGGGTCGATGAACATGGGGATTCAGTGGGTTCTGTTGTCTTATACGCATCAATCCTCGCAAGGGAAGCGCGGACACGTTGCAAAACCGCGCATGATTTGTCACACAAAATCCCGTGTTGCACCGGAACGCGGCTGCGATTGAGTCAGGCACCATGGAATCATCCGCTCCATCCACGACCGATCCAGCCGAGCCCATCATTTGCCGCGTCACGCGCTGGTATTTCCGCCGCATGGGCATGCTGGCAGGCTTGTTGCTCGTGTTCGGGCTCGTCTTTCTCTACGACGGCATGCGCGGGTATCCGAAGTCTGTCGAGCTGGCAAAAAAGAAGGAGTGGTTCACCACCGAGTTCCTGCCCTCGTTCGACTCGGCGAAAAAGGAGGGACGGCTGGAGCAATGGATCGCGGATGCGAAGTCAAAGGGCCTTCCCACCGGCCAGGAGGGCGAACCGCCGCGCTGGGTCAGCTACGCGGCTCAGAACGGCTGGGAGGAGGATCCGAAGCTCTACAGCCAGCGCGAGATCGACGAGCAGTTCTGGTTTGCCTACGGCTGCATGGCGGGGGCCCTCATCACCGTGGCCGTGCTTCTGAAGAATCGCGGCAAGGTGCTTCGCGGCGAGTCCGACCACTGGGTCACCCCGGAAGGCGTGAAGATCCTTTACTCCGATGTGTTTCGCGTGGACAAACGAAAGTGGGAGCACAAGGGGCTTGCGTATGCCTGGCACAGGTCCGAAGGCTCCGAGAAGCGTGCGGTGATTGATGACCTCAAATTCGGCGGTGCCGACAAGGTTCTCGAACGGCTTTTGGTTCGCTTCAGCGGTGAGTTGATCGAAAAAGTCAGCGCGCCTGCCGACGATGGCGGCGCGCCTGCTGAGAACTCCAAATGAAGATGTTTCAGACCTGTTGAAAAAAGCCGGATTTTCCCCTTGCCAAAGCAGGGGCAGCCGCTAAACCTCCGCCGCACTTACCCCAACCCCTTATGGCAGAAAACATCACAGAAAAAGTCAGAGACATCATCGTTGAACAGCTTGGCGTGAACCCCGAGCAGGTCACCCCCGAAGCCAAGTTCATCGAAGACCTCGGCGCCGACTCCCTCGACACCGTCGAGCTGGTGATGGCCTTCGAGGAAGAATTCGGCATCGACGTTCCCGACGAAGAGGCTGAGAAGCTTCAATCTGTGGGTGACGTGGTTCGCTACGTTGAAGAAAACGCGGAGTAATTGCCCGTTTAAATCCAATCTCGAAAGCCAGGTGGTCATTCACCTGGCTTTTTTGTTTCTCAAAACGTCATTCACCGCTGCGCCACACCCTGCGTGACCTCCTTCGTGCCCGTTTTGAGGATCTCGATGCCGTTGAGGATCGGCTCGCCGGTCACGGGGATGAGTTCGACGGTCAAAAGCTCACTCGCGGGCACATGCTCGAAAACTTCGACGGCAGCTCCTTTTCGTGTCGCGGGGTCAAAGGCCTTCAAGACGACCTTGTCGCCGAGTTTCACGTCGAAGACGCGTTTTCCGGGCGCATCGCCCTCCAGCGCGGCAAACATCAGTTTCACGGTGTAGGTCGCTGGAGCGGCGTTTTGGGCCTGAACGGGGATGTCGAGCTTGGTGAGGCCACGCAGGCCGCTGGCGAAGATCCATGGCGTGTCGTGACCGGTGATGGTGAAGCTTTCGGCGTTGTAAGCGTAAGCGCCGCCGTCTTTCAGATACTGCGGTTTGAAATCGAGCGGCAGATCGATGCCTGCCCGACTGCTAGGACGCGGGTAGCCGAGCCAGAGCTTGCCATGCGCGTCGCGACGGTCGCCGGGAGCGCCGAGATTCAGCGCGAGGTGCTGCACGGGCAGCGGCGTTTTGCCATCGCCGCCATAGACGCCCCAGTTCATGCGATCCTCACGCGGCTCGAAGACGATGGTGCTGGCGATGGAGAAAAGGCACACGCAGCCGGCGCTGGCCTCGGGGATCATGACGAGGCCGTTGGCGGGAATCGTGTTGATCCAGCAGCCGAGGCGATGACCGGCAAAGTGCTCCGTGCCGCTGTCGCTGTCGCGATCGTAAAACGCGGTGAACTTCGAGCGGAAGAACATCATGTTTGGCGTCGCAGAAATGGCACCGCAGTGATGGCCGGGCCGCGCAAAGCTCCATGCGGTTTCCTCGCCGCTGATGGGATTGGTGCGCGTCTTCTGCTTGCCGGTGTAGAGATCGTAGCCCCAGGGCTCGGCCACGATGTCATCGCCGATCACGACGGGGCGATGGCGATAGTTCGCGTCCTTGGCCCACACCTTGCCGCCCTTCGCCGCGTCGAGCACCACAAGGCGGCGGCGCTTGAATTCACCGCTCAAAAACTGCTCCCAGTAGTGCCCGTTTGCGTTCGCACCGCCGAGCACGAGATGGCCGTTGCTATACATTAGCGTCAAAGCACCGCCGCCGATGCCGATCTCACTGCAATCGGTCACATCGACGGGATTCGCCCACAGCTTCGCGCCCGTTTTGGCATCCAGCGCCACCGCCATGCGTATGTCGTTGTTCTTCACGCGATCTTCGGCGAGCTCGCGCTCCTTGCCGGTGAGTTTCGCCAGCGCCGTCTTGTCCTCCGCGAGCATCAGATTGCGCTGCTCCGGCGTGAGCGAGGCATCGATGAAAAACACGCGTCCGTCGCCAATCGCCACCGTGGTGTGCGCGATGTGCTTGCCTTGATAGCTCCACGCCAGCGCCCCGGTCTTCACATCATACGCGAAGATGCGATCCGTCGAAATCGAGCCCGTTTTGCCGCGACGCGCGACTTCGCTGGCCTTTTCGACGCGTTCCGTCTCGGTGCCGTAGAGCAAACCGTCCGCGTAGGCGATGTAGCCCCACTCCAGGCCCTTCTTCGTGCCTGCGCCGGGGATTTTCAGCGTGCGCGTGATCGCACCCGTCGCCGCGTCGAACTGCACGCACTCATCGCCGAGCAGCATGAAGAGATGATCGTCACTCGCGGCCATGTTGCCAGGCTCGCGGGCGTTGTACACGCCGGTGCGCATGGCACCTGGGTTCTTCGTCTCCCAGAGGAACTGGCCGTTGTAAGCGTCGTAGGCCATCACGCTGTCCTCCCCTTGCACAAAGAGGCGGCCGTTCGTCGAAATCGGTCCCACCGCGCCATCGTGTCGGTTCACCACCTGCCCCGGACCGGGATCGCCATACCACAACACGCTCAGCCCGCCTTTGATGCGCTGGTCGTCCGTGCTCGAAGTGTTCGCCGCGTTGCCGTATTGATGCGACCACGAGCTCGCACCGGGCAAAGTGGAACGCGAGAGCACCGTCCAGCCATCGGCCTTCGTGATCGTGGCCTTTTCTTCGCTCAACTTCGTCTCCGCGAGCCACGCATCGCTCTTCGCATTCGTCGCAAAGCAGAACTTGCCGCCCACCGGCTTCAAATGCCGCGCCACGTCCTTCGGCACACCGCCGGGTTCACCAACGATGAGGTTCGCGAAGTAACTCGCATATGGAATCATCGCGAGGTCGAGATGATCGAGCGTGACGCGTGAGCCATAGAAGCCGGTTTGGAGCAAAGATTGCCTTCCAGTGGCCACTTTGGCCTCATCCGAGTTCACACCGAAAACGACGAGTTCGCTCTGTTTGGCGAGTTCATAGGCCAACGAGCCGTCATCGCCCAAAACGAGGCAAAAGCCTTTTTTGACGCCGGTTTGCTTCAAGATGGCCGCTGCTTCCCCACCCTTGCTCGAAATGAAGTTGGAGCCTGCGAGCATGGGCGAACCTTCTTTTTCACCAAACACATGCACGCGTCCTTTCGTCGTGCTGACGACGAGATGACCTTCCGAAACGGCCAAACCGCGTGCTTCGCCTTCCACCGCCAGTTTGGCGGTGATTTTGCCGGTTTCGGTGTCGATCACGATCACCTCGTCTTTGCCACCCGCGATCAATGACTTGCCCGCAAGGATCAGCGCCGATTGATGCGGTGATTCGAGCGTCCATTTCACGCCCACATCGGCTGCGATGGCAAGGTCGGCCTTGTGCTTGGCGCTTTCGTCCTGCTTCGCTTTGTAGGCGGCACGCAGCGGCTCGTATTTCGCCGCGATAGCCGCCAGCTCGGCGATCAAGGCTTGATCGCCCGGGGCCTTGCGTGCAGCGGCCTCGGCGGCTTGCAGCTTCTTCGCTTCGGCGAGGGCGGGATGCTTTTTCAGTTCCGCGCTGATCTTTGCGATGGCCATTTCATGCCCGTGACGAATGCGAGTGCCGTCCGCATGCTTGAGGCGATCCACCGCTGTGATCGTTTTGCCGTTCGCCATGTAGCCCATGTCGCCCGCGAGCGTCATCTGCGTGCCGGCGAACCATCCGAAGCCGCTTTTTTGCTTCTGCTGGTCCAGCGCGAGGATGTGATGCTCGCCCACCGAGTAGATTTGATCATCCGCGAGGAAGGCCTGCGTGCCGCCGATCTGCCCGCCCGCATCGCTGCGCCATCCCGGCTCCGGTTTGGCGATGTACTCGCCCGTTTTGCGATCAAACGACGCCGCCAGCGAACGCCCCGAAGGCACAAACAAGATGTCCTTCGTCGCGAGCAAGTAACCCTGCGGTGAGAGATCATTCCGCCCCGCGTCCTTCTCGCTGATCGCGTCGTTCTTCCAGATCACTTTGCCGGTCGCAGCCTCGACGGCATACAGATAAACCTTCTCATGCGGAAACACCCCCGCGCCGAAATACGCGATGCCCTCATCCACCAGCACACCCGTGCGCACCGGCCAGCGCGACACCATGCGCCCGCGAGCCAGAATGCGCTCATCATGCGGCCCCGCGCGGAGCTTCCACACCAGTTTCCCCGTCGCTGCATCGAGGCAATACGCGTAGCCATCATCCGAGCCGACATATACCTTCCCCTCAACGATCATCGGCGCGAGCCGCACCGGCGCATTCGTGAAGAACGACCACACCTCTTTGCCCGAAGCCAGCTCCCGGCACATCACCCGCCCATCCACCGACGAACCGAAGAACAACCGCCCACCGCTGATCGCCACGTGAAACACATCGTCAAAGCGGATGCGGTTGAACAGCTCATGCCCCTCGATCACCCGCCCATCCTCGCCCGCCCAGGCCATCTGCGGTGCCGACGGCGACGTGAAAGTCCACGCGGGCTTCAGCGTGCTAGGAAGGCTCTCCGTCGTCGCACCAACGCGTGAGGCATCGTGCAGGTAGGTGGGCCATTCGGCCAAAACAGCCGTGGAGAAAGCGAGGAGGCAAAGAAGCGGGCGCATGGTGGGACCAAAACGTTTGTTGAGTGGCGAATTCATCGAAAACGAGACGTATTGTGGCATCCCATGATGCGTGTTCTTGCCTTCCTCATCGCTGCCACTTCAGCGCTCGCCTGCTCGGTGCCGGTGTTTCGGTACGCGCTTGAGCATTGGGCTGCGGATGCTTATCGCGTGACGTTGCCACGTGGGAAGACGTTGAACGGCAATTTTGACGTCACGCACCATGAAACGAACAAGATCGAATTGCGGCATCCCAAGTCGATGCGAAGCAACGAGGTCATCTGGTTGGTGGACTATTCGGAGGCCAACGCGAAGCTGCTGACGGACTCTCCGGCGCGCAGCGAGATCGCAGAGCGACTGGGCGGTGGTGAGAGCGCAGTGTGGGTGCTTTTGGAAAGTGGTGATGCCAAAAAGGACGCCGAGGCGGCTAAGTTTCTCGACGATCGGCTCGATTATCTCGCCGGTGTCATGGAGTTGCCGAGGCTCGACGATCAGGACATCAAGAACGGACTCGTCTCGATCCCTGGCGATGGTTTGCGGCTTGCTTTTTCGACTTTGCGGGTGAGGCGCGACGATCCGGCCGAGAGCGCCTTCGTGGCGATGCTGCTGGCGAGCGAGGAGGATCTGCGAGAGTTCAAGGAACCGATGGTCTTCCCGATTTTCGGGCAGGGCAGGGTGCTTTACGCGCTGGTGGGCAAAGGCATCAAGGTGGAGACCATCGACAGCGCGGCGCAGTTTTTGATTGGCTCATGTTCCTGCCAGGTGAAGGAGCAAAATCCAGGCGTGGACTTGGTGATGGCGGTTGATTGGAAAAAGATGGTGAAGGAGCAGGCGATGCCTGGGCAAAAGCTGCCTGAACTAAGCCAGATCGCCGACTTGCTGCCGCAGACGGTGAAGATCGGTGCGGCGGAGTCGGAGCCGCCGGTGAAGTCCGATTGGCGGCTCGTGGCGGTGATCGTCCTCATCGTCGGATCAGCGCTGGCTGTGAAACGTTTTTGGACATGGCACAAGTGAGGCCGTATCCTGCGCTGCATGCGAAACACGTACTTATTCTCCGCCCTGTTGCTCGTCGCGGCATTGGTCATTCCAGGCTTTGCCCAGGATAAAAAGCTCACACCACAGCAGGCGAAGGCATTGTTTGAAAAAGCGGACAAGGCGCTGAACGAAGCCTGGGCGGCGGCGAAGAAGACGCTGCCGGAATCAGAGTTCAACAAGCTCAAGGAAGACCAACGCGGCTGGGTGGAGCACCGCGATTATCTCGCACGTTCGCCGATTTACGCAGGCGCGGAGGGGCATGACGAGCTTGCACTGGATTCTGCCGAATACCTGGAGGCCGCCGCCGGGCTGGCGGATGACCGCACCGCATGGCTGAAGGGGCTGGCGCGTGAATGGGGCGCTGAGGAGGGGCTCTCGGGTGTGTGGACGGACAGCTATGGCGGACGCATTGAGATTGTGGAGCAGGAAGGGAAACTGCATTTTATCATCGAATGCGTGCGCGGCCCGACCTCTCATGTCGGCGGTCTTGCGGGCATCGCGGCATGGAATGATCACATCGGCTGGTTCAGCGACAAGGGGCGCGAGGGAAAGGGCGATGATCCAGAGACAAATCTCAGCTTCATCTTGCGCGACCGCAGGCTGGAGGTCATCGGGGCGAGAACCGGCTTTTATCACGGAGCACGGGCCTATTTTGACGGGGAGTATGTCAAAACAGCTACTCTCAACGCGAAAGCACAAGCCAAGGTGACGAATGCAGCGAAGACGGGCGATATTCCGGAGGAATGCGGCGGATTAAACGGGCTCGTTGAGATCGAGGCCCAGTTTTTTGAGCTCCCATTCCTGCGCATTCCACGGGACTGACACCGGCTCGCCCACAGGCTTTTCATTCGCAAAGATTCCTGCGGAGAGCGGGCGGATGCGGCGGTGGGTGGCGTGCTTGTCCACAAGTGGCATGCCCTGCGTTTTAGGTGAAGGATTCTGCGCGTCCTTCTCCTCCTGCTTCCACTGCAGGGCCATCTGATGCAGCGCGACGATGCGATACCAGTGCCAGGGCTGCTCGCAGAGCACATTCTGGCGGCACCAGTGCCAGTTGGCAAAGAGCTCCAGCTCCGCGGGGCGGATGAGAAAGCAGCGCACGCATTTGCGGCGCACGACTTTGCGGTCCTCGCAGGTCATGGCGAAGAGCCAGGTCTCCCGTGCAAAGGGTGTCGTCGCGAGATGACCGGCGATGTGGTTGAAGGCGTCATTCAGCACCTCAAAACCGAGCAGGCCCTCGGTGCGCAGCACGGGATTGCGCAGCGAGGTGCAGTCCGCCATCTCGCGCACGATTTTGCGCGCGGCGGGATTGTCATAGAGATCATTCACCGTCGTGCTCGGCATCAGATTGCGAAAGATGAGCACGCATTTGTCAGAGCCGGGCACGGCGGCGAGAAAGTGCGCCTGAAACAGCACGTCATCCGAGTCGCCTCGCTTCAGCCGGTCGAGAGCCCTCAGGTGGCGTCGAAAGAGCAGCAGCCAGCTTGCGAAGAAGCCGAGCAGGAAACCGATGAACTTGCCGGTGATCTCCGGCACCACGCGGTTCCATTCCAGATGCTTCAGCCAGTCCACCACCTGCTGCGCGTTCAGGCTGCTGATCCACTGGATGAATTCGTCGTAGTAGCTCATGGCGCGGGAGATCGGGTGGCGCGAAGGCTAGAAGGCAAATGTTCTGAAGGCAAGACACGACTCTGATGAAGAATCCGTCGCCATCTGAAAATCAGGAGGTCAAAACAAAAGGGCAAAGACGTGGACGATTGGATCCGCGCCGCTATCCTGAAACAAGTTTCCATCATGCACGCCGCCGGCCCCAAAAACCCCCTTCATGGCATCACGCTTGAGATGATGGTCACGCAGCTTGTTGCCCATTACGGCTGGGAGATGCTTGGGCGGATGATTCCCATCAACTGCTTCAACTGGAACCCCAGCATCAAATCCAGCCTGACCTTCCTGCGGCGCACTCCATGGGCGCGTGCGAAAGTGGAGGCACTGTATCTGGACTCGCTGCCGGACATGCAGCCGAAAAAGGAAGGCGGTTCTGCTTCTGAGTGAGCGATCAGGGTGTCACGCGGTCACAGGCGCTCCACATGCTTCAGATGCTCAGGCGGGGGATTCCGCTCATCGACATCATGCACCTCGAGGATCTTCCCATCGTCCATGCTAGCGATGCGGTTGGCGTGGTGGAAGATGCGGTTGTCGTGCGTCACGATCAAAACCGCGCGCTCCTTGCCGCGTGCGACGTTTTCGAAGAGTTCCATCACGACGTGGCCGTTTTTCGCGTCGAGCGCCGCGGTCGGCTCGTCGCAGATGATAAGATGAGGCTCATGCACCAGCGCACGTGCGATGGCGACGCGTTGCTGCTGCCCGCCGGAGAGCTGTGAGGGGCGGTGCTTGAAGCGATCCTCCAGACCGACCTGCGCGAGCACTTCTTTGGCGCGTTTTTCCGCTTTCGATGCCGCCATGCCCTGGATCAGCAGCGGCACGCTGACATTCTCCGCGCAGGTCAGGGTCGGGATCAAATTGAAAGACTGGAAGATGAACCCGATGTGCCTGGCCCGGAAGCGCGTGATGGCCGCCGTGGTCATGTGCCTCAGATCATGGCCCAGCACCTCCAATTCGCCCTCATCCGCCACCAAGGTGCCGGCGATGATGCTGATCAACGTGGTTTTGCCGCAACCGGAAGGGCCGACCAGCATCGTGATGTCCCCGCGGCGCACTTCGAGATCGATGTCCTTCAGCACCTGGAGCCGCGATCCGCCATCGCCGAAGCTTTTGGAGACGCCCTTCACATGGGCCGCGAGTCCGTTGGTGCTTGTGTTCATGATGATCGTTAATGTCTGTCCGTACGCAGGAAGCGGCCCGTCGGACTGTTCTCGTTTTGGGCGATCTGCTCCGGTGTTCCCGTGGCGACGATGTGGCCGCCCTCGCTGCCGCCACCTGGGCCGAGGTCGATGATCCAGTCGGCGCAGCGGATGACATCGAGATGATGCTCGATGACGATGAGGGTATTCCCGGCGTCGCGAAGTCGAAGCAGAACCTGGAGCAAGGTCTGAATGTCGGCGCTGTGCAGCCCGGTGGTGGGCTCATCGAGGACATAGAGCGTGCGTCCGGTGCTGCGTTTGGCGAGCTCGGTGCTCAGCTTGATGCGCTGGGCTTCGCCGCCGGAGAGCGAGGCACCGCTTTGGCCGAGTTTGACGTAACCAAGTCCCGTGTCCTCCAGCGTGCGCAGTTTGGGTGCGATGGCGTTGTTCTTATCAAAGAAGCGTGCGGCCTCGCTGACGGTCATTTCGAGCACATCGGCGATGTTTTTGCCTTTGAAGGTCACTTCGAGCGTTTCCGCGCCGTAGCGGCGGCCTTTGCACGCCTCGCAGGTCACATAGACATCAGCAAGGAAGTGCATGTCGATCTTGACCGAGCCATCGCCCTCGCATTTCTCGCAGCGGCCGCCGGGCGTGTTGAAGCTGAAGCGTCCGGCATCGTAACCGCGCACACGGGCGAGCGGAAGCTGGGCGAACAGCTCGCGGATCGGCCCGAACGCGCCGGTGTAGGTGGCGGGGTTCGAGCGCGGACTGCGGCCGATGGGCGACTGGTCAATGACGACGACTTTGTCGAGATGTTCGAGGCCGGTGATGCGCTCATGCGTGCCGGGAATATCCTTGGCATCGTAAAAGTGTCGCCGCAGGGCGCGCATGAGGATGTCATCGACCAACGTCGATTTTCCGCTTCCGGAAGGGCCGGTGACGCAGGTGAAGCTGCCGAGAGGAAAGGTGGCGGTGACGTTGCGCAAGTTGTGAGCGGTGGCGCCGTGGATCGTTAACGAGTTCTGGGTTCTTGGTTCTTGGCTCTTGATCAGGAGCGTTTGCGGCAATGCGGTGGCCTGGATGCGCACTCTTCCGCTCAAATAGCTGCCGGTGATCGAATTGGCATTCGCGGAGATTTGCCCGGGCGAGCCTTGGGCGATGATTTTTCCGCCGTGCGGACCGGCGGCGGGGCCTAGTTCGATGATATGATCGGCGGCACGCATCGTTGCCTCGTCGTGTTCGACGACGAGCACCGTGTTGCCGAGATCACGCAGGCGCAGGAGCGTTTGGATGAGCCGTTCGTTGTCGGCGGGATGGAGGCCGATGCTCGGTTCGTCCAAAACGTAGAGCACACCAGCCAAACCGGCGCCGATCTGCGAAGCTAGGCGGATGCGCTGCATCTCACCGCCGGAAAGCGTGCCGCTTTCACGGTTCAGAGCGAGATAACCGAGTCCCACATGCTCCAGGAACTCGATCCGCTTCACAATCTCGCGCTGCAACTCGCCCACATAAGCCTTCTGCTGCTCGGTGACCTCCAGTTCGCGCATCCAGCCGAGCGCGTCGCGGATTTGCAACGAGGTGAACTCGTGGATGTTGAGATCCAGGCCGGGTTTCAGGTTTGAAGTTTCAAGTTTCAAGTTGGTGTCCATCGCGGCGTCCAGCTTGAGACTTGAAACCTGAAACTTGGAACTCAACCTCACCGCCAGCGATTGCGGTTTGAGCCGTTTGCCTTCGCATTTCGCGCATGGCTGCGGATTCATCAGCCGCGTGAGATTCGCGCGGAGCATCTCGCTCTCGGCGTTGTCGTAGAGGCGGCGGACTTCGTTGAGCAGGCCTTCGAACGGCTTCGCCACGCTGCGCTTCGTGTCGGATTTTTTCCAGCCTGTGTTGATCAGCACATCGCCGGTGCCGTGGAAGAGCGCGTCTTTGAACTCCTGCGGCAGCGAATTGAAAGGCGCGTCCATCGACACCTCAAAATGCTGCGCCAGAGCTTCGATGCCGCGGTTGAAGACGACGCGGAGCTTCGGGTGCTTGGCCCACCAGGCTTTGATCGCGCCTTTGGCGAGCGATTTGGACTCATCGGGCACGAGCAGCGTCGCGTCCGGCGTCAACGTCGTTCCAGTGCCTTCGCACGCGGAACAGGCACCGAGGTGGGTGTTGAAGGAAAAGTGCTGCGGCGTGAGGCGTTCGATCACGTACCCGGTGCGTGGATTGGCGAACTCGGTCGTGTAGCTGAGGATTTCCTCGCTGCCATCGAGGTTCACGAGGAACTGCACCTCGCGCTCGTTCCAGTGCAGCGAGCTTTCGATGGCTTCCATGAGCCGCTGCCGCGAATCAGCCCGCACGACGAGGCGGTCGATCACGATCTCGACCCGATGTTGGCTGCTGGCTGCCGGCTTGAGCGAATCGTCGATCTCCACGACCTCGCCGTTTAAACGTACGCGCACGAAGCCCTGGCGCTTCAGCTTTTCAAACAACGCCCGCACCTCCGTGCCGTGCGCTTTCGCCTGCGGCGACAAAACGACCACGCGTGTGCCTTCGCCGAGTGCGAGAACCTTGTCGGCGATCTCTGGCGGCGTGCTGCGGATGAGTTTTTCACCCGTTTTCGGGTCGTGCGGTTGTCCAGCCACAGCATAGAGCACGCGGAGGTAATCGTAGATCTCCGTGACGGTGGCGATGGTCGAGCGCGGGTTTGGATTCGAGTGCACCTGCTCGATGGCCACCGCCGGGGAGAGTCCCTCGATGAAATCCACGTCCGGCTTCTGCATTTGATCCAGAAACTGCCGCGCGTAGGCCGAGAGGCTCTGCACATAACGCCGCTGCCCTTCCGCGAAGAGCGTGTCGAAGGCCAGGGAAGACTTCCCGCTGCCGCTCACACCCGTGAGCACCACGAGCCGGTGCCGCGGAATGTCCACGTCGATGTTCTGGAGGTTGTGCTGCCGTGCACCACGCACGCGGATCACGTCTTCGGGCATGAGGGGTAGTTGCCGCGTGGGGCGGGGGACTTCAAGCCCAAGAAAAGGCCGACAATGGCCGTTGCATGGGCGGCGGCAGAGAGCAGATTGCCGCCAAGTCTGTCACCCCCAGCCCATTCAGCCATGAAACCTCTCATCGTCATCATTCTCGCGATCGCCGTCGGATACGTCTCCTACGAGTATGTGTATCCGCCCTTCGCCGACGCCATGAAGTTCACCAAGCACGTGCCGAAGAAGGTCGAGCCGAAGAAAGAGGTCGTCGTGGCTCCGCCGCCGAAGCCGGTCGTCAAAGAAGAACCGAAGGTCGTGATGGAGGCTCCCAAGCCCGAGCCCAAACCGGAGATGAAGCCCGAGGAGCCGAAGCCCGAGATGCCGAAACTCCCCGAGCCGCCGCCGGTGGACCCGAACGCCTTTGTCGCTCCGGTGTTCCCGCCTGTCGAGGAACTCACGCAGAACTGGGCTGCGGTGCCTGCCGGTTTCTTCAATCCGAAGAATCCTCCGCAGGTCACTCTGAAGAAGGATTTGGAGATCAAGATGGCCATGGGCAAGGCCACTGCCGCCTCCAACTTCAAGACCGGTGCCAAAATCTACGTCATGGGCCAGCAGGGCACGGATCTCGTCGTCGGCGCTTCGGCAGGTTCACCCATGCGAGGCCTTGTGGCGATGGATGACACCGATTTCAAAGATGTTTTCAACAAAGCCTACGAGAACATCAAAATCGTCCGCACTGAGCAGGCCCGCAAAGCGCATGAATACCGCCTTGCCGCCGCCGAACGTGCCAAAAACGCCCCAGCATCCGCTGGCGGTGGTGGGGGCGGAGGCAGCAGCAATGACAAACCGGTCAAAGATGCGGATGGAACGTATCCGCTGCTCCTGGCCAGCATGAAGTCCGGCGAAGTGACCGAGATCAAACCTGACAACGTCAAATCGTGGGGCGAGGCGGCTCAGGAAAAAATCGACGGCACCGATTACTGGACCGTGAACGTCAAATACGAAACCCAGACCATGTTCGGCAAGTTCGAGACCGAGGCCCAGGCCCGCATCAAGAACGGCAAGGTCGAAAAATGGGTTTACACCGGCTCCGGTGAGATTGTCCCGTGATCCATTCGTCCGGAATGGCGGCCGGTTTAAACACCTGGTTGTTCCGTGTCCGGCACAAAATCAATTCGAGGAGCGGGCGCGGACCAGCGCCCGCTTTCCATTTTCAGCCGTAGTCTGGATTTCTTGACTCCTATTCCTTCCGCCCCATTGACTGGTGCTCCCTATGAAAGTCCTT
>Ga0315900_10006556_pt1 | contig 15569 bp, 9 predicted proteins | sample LakEriMetagenome_FD_203521 | JGI IMG/M metagenome (GOLD analysis project Ga0315900, IMG submission 203521) | Freshwater fungal communities from buoy surface, Lake Erie, Ohio, United States - Buoy 12 MA114 | ecosystem: Environmental > Aquatic > Freshwater > Lake > Lake biofilm | place: USA: Lake...
CCATCGACTTCCCCGTAGCTAGCGGCAGTGTGATTGTGATGCCCTTTGCGACCAACCAGAACTGGATGCACGAGATCGTCAAAACCACCAAAGCCACCGGTCGCCGCATCTCCATCACCGCTCGCGCCTTTCAGCGTTAGTTGTCGATCGGACCTTCCAGCACTTTTAACCCCCCAAGGGACAGTAGATCATTGGATCAGCGAACGAGCCGACCGTTCTTTCACGCAACGATTCCTCAGAGACTGCTATAGCCAGTCGCTCGAGACTAGCTCACGCGAACGCTCTTCCTAAAGCAGTTTCTGTTGCCTAAAAGACCTGAACAGCAGACGAGTAGTAAAAAAAGTCCCGATCAAGGTTGGAGGAATGATCAGCAGTGGGAAGAAAGTGAAATAGAGCCCAAGGCAGATCAGCGTGATAGCGAGAGCCGAGAGGAGTTGCGTCAGGATAGCGATCCACTTGGCGGCGTAGGTCATGGCCTTTGGTTCATCCGGCCAGCGCCAGGTCTGAGTGATCTTTCGGATACCGTAGTAGCCGGCTACTTCCCCGATCACCGGAAAGAGTAGCGGCACGATCCCCCACGAAAAAACGATCGCCGCCAAGTACGGAATGCGGATGACCAGAGTCACCATCGCGATCAAGAGTCCCGCCCCGATTCCGAACGGCTTATTCATGGTCTGTAAAGAGTCTCCAATCGCCTGCAAGCATTCTCTCGTTGCGAGCTTACCAGATTCGGGTAGTGGTCGCTATCGACTCCAAAACGGTCAAGGTTAATGCGGCGATGGAGAACATCCTTCGAAGCGATTCAGGCGAAGAACGGAAAGCCTATGTGATCAGCCTGATGCGATCCGACGGCCTTCTCCCAGATGGAAAAAACCTACTGACGAAGAGTTGCGGCTCTTCGAGAAAAAGCGCAAGGAAAAGACTTTATCCAACACAAATTGGAAGAATCCCACCAACCCAGAATCCAAGATCGCCTGGAAGAAAGAAAGACCAACCTACTTGGCCCACAAGGCCGAGCATGTGATTAACCTGGATTCGGGTATAGTGCTTAAAGCCGAAGAGGTGTCGGACGACAAGCAGGCTCCAGCGTCGATTGAAGACAGACTCCACCAAACCTAGACTCAACTGCACGCGGCCGAAAGGTGACAATGAAAACCAAGGACTCGCGAAAGATAAAAGATATTTTTCGAAATACATCTTGAACACCCCATCCGACAAGACGAACTAACGGACCTATATTCCCAAACCGAAAATTCCAGATGAGGGAACCTAAGTAATTCTGGCTGCGAAAAGAGGATTGCGGTGGTCAACAATCGCAGTCGAGCCAGAAGGGAGAAGGACAGCACGCTACAGCAAATGCGAAGTGAGAAAATGGAGCGGACGTATGCCAATGTCCTGGAAACGGCAGGAGGTAGACGCTATCGGCTCCAATGGAAGGATAAGACCTAGAAGCTTTACCCTTTGGCGACAGCGGCGTGCAACATGGGGTCATCATGCGGAGCATATTCGGAATTGGTACTTAGAGGAGCCTACGGAGGATGTGGCAGGCGATTTTCGCCAATTTTTGGGTGCCTATGATGGCTCCCAAACAACTCGGCAAGCTTCTTAGCGCGTTGTTGAGTTCCGATTAGCGGTTCGGTGCTTGCTGTAACAGATTCCTGAAAGAAAATCACTAGACCGCGTCGCTTCGCCGAAATCCCTACATCTTCAATGGGATGATAGGTCTGGATTGGCAATCTTGCTGCATCCCGCGCGATAGTTGATGCCCATACAGGGTGGGTGCAATGGAGGCGTGTTGATCATGTCCAATGAATCACTATAACATTATGGGGGAACGCCCTAGAAAAGATTGCCCAAGATTGCATCGGACCCGGAACGCGACCGGACGGACCGCTCCGTACCCTTGAACTTTGCCGAAATTCGAGAAATACAAGATTGTTTAGCAGTGCAGAGATTTTAACCCACAGGATTACTTGAGGTCGCTTACAAAGAAACCTTGTTTCTTCGTATTCTCCCAGGCGTTGATCGAAATGCAATATTATTCATGAAACCAACTTTTTATTATGTGTGGATGGTAAATCGTCTGTTCGAAACTAGGTTTTCTTCCGAAAGAGCTATAACATGGATTCTGTGACTAATGTGTTTCGACATGCGTTAGATCGCCTTCGGGCGATTCGATTGGATGTGTCGCTTGAATCGAAGGACTTTGATTTTCTCAGAAATAATGTAGTTATTTCGACTGTCCTTAGTGACGATCCGCCGCTCGCAGGTCGGGTATACGATCATCGAGTCCGTACGACACCGCCAACATTTCACTTCTCGAAAGAGCTTTTGATGGCATTCGAATGCTTTTGGAATGAAAGGCAGTACTCCGCGGAAGATCGGTTGCGATTTAGTCAGTTTTTCTTCGCTCATGAATACAAACACATAGATCAGGGAGTTGATTCTGATCTTTTCACTTATTCCCGGCAGACGGCATATCTATTTGATCGTTTTGACTATGCTGCGGACGCCATTGCCATAGAAGCGTTGGTTCGATTCGAAGTTAGAGGAGGCTCCGATTGGAGAAAGTGTTTGGCTGACTACATTCAATTTGCCATAGATGGGAGTACGGTATTCTCTTTTCTTGAAGATGAGTCTTCAAAACATAATGGTGAGATGACGATGGATGCAGCACGATTCTATCGTAATTTGGTTTGGATGTTTCAGCTTGCTCGCACCCAATCATTGGCAAGTGACTATCAATTTGATGATTTTCAGTTGACGAAGTATGTGTCGATCGAGCTTGTTCTCGATCCGGATCAACAGCCATTAAAACTGGAAATGACGGGTGAAGTGAGTAAGCGACATCTCACCTCGCCCCTGCGACTAGTCATTGCATCTGACAGAAGGCTTATTTATGAAGCGGTAAATAAAGAAATAGTTAATCATCTAAGAGAGGCCGTTTTTGAAGGATCGCTGAACGATAATGCAATGTTCTGGCGCCCCTTCTGGCCTTCAGCAGGCAAGGAATTTGTGGAGAAAATAGTAGGAAATCGGATTGATCATGGTGGAGATGGAAGTTTATCGACAGGTGGGGATGACGTACTAAAAGAACTGCGGGCTATCTTTCTGCGTATGAGTTTCAATGAGGAGCAGAGAGGATCGCTTGTTACGCAGATTGCCCCTCAAGGCACCTCCAAGACTGGTGTGTGGGCGGATTTGCGAGCAAAGCGCGGAAATGATGGCTTCTTTGATGAGCTTTTCTGTGAGATATTATCGAGTCCGGATTTAAAACATCTTCGCGACAAGGCCCTTCGATTTCTCAGCGCGATGGCTTATAGCCCAAGGCTCCAAGATGAAATTGAAAAGGTTCGGAAAAAGTTAATTGCGAAAGACGTTGCATCCAGAGAAAATTGATTTGTGGGCCGCGTCTATTTTGCATTGTGAGAATTATAAAAATAATGCTTACAACCTCGATTTTCCGAAAGTTAGTTGCTAGCTTTCGAGTAGGAATAAAGTTTTTTTTCGTCTCATTCTTTCTTGGGAGAACGGTTTCATGGCAAGTTGTGTTAATGTAGGTAATTGAAAGTTTGGATTCGCATATATTTTTTACCATTATACCATGAAGCCACTTCAGCTTTTGCGCTAATCTATATTTTTCATCAATAGTCTAATCTGGACAGATTTCAACTAATTAGCTAAGCATCAAACTTTTAAAAGATGCTTGGCTTAGAGATAGACAAAAATTAGATCTCTGCAATTCAATGTGCGCTGAAATTTTAGATGTACCTCAACAAGAGAGTAGCTATATAAATCCACAACAAGTATTGCGCAGTGCGATCTTTAGCGATCTCTTCAAGGAAAATTCTTGTAGAAAGTATGATAATAAAAGCAACCGCATAGAATGCTTCTAGTGCACCATGCACCAATTTCCTTGTGAAAGCTTTCAAGTCGGCAGCGGCTTTTCGGATGCGCATGATTGCTTCTTTCCTTCCTGTAGCAGAAAGTCCCTTCTGAAACTGCAGCAGAACAGCTACAAGCTGCGATGGTCGGTGATCTGGGACACGGGGTTCCCCGACACAGGAGACTGCCAAAATCCACAGGAAAAAGGTTGCGATGAACCAAAAGCACTAAGAAGCCCTGTTCAGTGAGTCCGTAGTTCGGGCACGCGACTGCTACGTAACGACGGTAATTCAAGATTTCCTTGAGATTTTCAGGAAATGCTCATGTGTTTTGTATCTTCGTCGCCAGCGGACGCACCCCGCATCACTGACATACATTCGCTTTCTCTTGGAAAATGCCTGCTGGTACGGTGGGTGCCATGTTGCGGTGTACGATGGTTACTAGCACGCCGACCCAGTGACGCAAACGATCCATTTGGGATTTTTTGGCGGTGTTTGAAGATAGCCAAGAGAAGAATTTGCCGGTTGGCTCCCGGGAGTGGATTTCGTGATGTCCTTTTCGATAGGGGACGGGTGTCGTTTCTAGAAGACCGTGACTAGATCTGCCGTTGACCTCAGTCACCTCTCCCTGTCGCTTTCGACCATCGAATTTCGCTAAGGACGATCGGCAAAGGAGCTATGGGCAGAGGATCAGCCCCTAGCAATTGAATGGTCCGGGGAAGCTGAAGCTGAAGGACAAGACCCTCTGCGCTGGTTCGTCGCGACCCTTACCATGGGAGCGTGGTCCATTATGCGTTTGCAGCGTCGGCTAGCATCGGCGTCTATTGCCCATAGAACTCCATCCCGCACACTCCAGCCGGTAAACTGGAGCCATGCGACAGAATTGTCGGATGGACTAATAAATCGCAGCCCCAAAGGGGCCTTGATGGAGCTTGTTTTTGGGAAATAGATCTCTCAAAATACGTTATCGCTCGCGGCCTCCGCCTTGAGTCAAGACACGTCTTTCACGCCATGCCAATTCGTTCTTTGCGAAGCACTATTCCCCAATCGAGCCTCTCATGCAGTTTGATGAAAACCACCGAAACAGAATCCGTCAGATCTTCGAAAGAGCTACGGCGCTTGACGATGCGACCACTCGAGAGGTGTTCGTCCAGCAAGTATTTAGAGACCACTACCGCTTTTCCTCGATTGCCAAGTTACCCGATATCTGCGGACGAAGCGATTTCGGTGATCAGGTCCTGCATATTATCGAAACCAACGCCGATGAGAACTTGTTAAACAGGTTCTACGAAGCTCTGAAGCCTCTGGTCATGAATCAACAAGACAAACGATGGATCGAGGACCATCTGACGGGGCCAGCGCCGTCGCTGGAATTGTGTAGGTTGCCTTGCACGCAGTGGGATTCGTCACGGCTGCCTCTGGGGGCTCTGCTAAAAGCGGATATGGGAGTCGTTGAGTTCCACATGCGAGAGCGGGAGCTTAAGGACCTTGAGAACTGGTGTATGCGTGACGAAGGGTTGCTGGTGCAGTTGTATCACGGCCCGGGCGGGATGGGTAAAACTCGGCTGGCAATTGAGATCTGTCGTCTCATGAAAGATGTCCAATGGCGCGCCGGATTTCTGGATAAAGTCCGAATCCAGCAGGACGCAGAGTTGTGGCATGAAGCGCTAAAGTTAGATCAGCCCCTGCTGCTGGTGTTGGATTACGCACAGGACCGATCGGACGAAATTCGCTGGCTGGTGGAGCAGGTGGTGGCGGTGAAGGTAGCCAGGGTGCGGTTGCTGCTGTTGGCTCGTAAGCCTGGCGAGTGGCTGGAGAATCTGAAAAGCCATGCTCCAGCTCGAGATATATTCACAGGCCCCGCCTTCTCCAAACGCAGCCTCAGTCCGGTTTCGGTGGCGAAGGCGGACCGCCTGAGATCGTGGGAGATCGCCAATCGGGACCTTTCAAAAGCCCTGCAGTTGCCCGCTGTTAATAGGCCTCCTGAAAATCTCGATGCAGACCACTTCGAGCGAGTGCTGCTGCTTCAAATGTCAGTGCTTGCGGAGCTTGATGGCGAGAAGGTCGGAGACGAAGATGGATTGTTGGACTATATGCTCTACCGAGAGCGAAGTTTTTGGGCAAGGCAGCTACAGGTGAAGAATCTGCCCGAATCGCTGGTGGACGGGCTGAGGCAGGCAATGGCTGCGGTGACCGCCTACATGGGAGCGGAGACAGAAGCCGACGGCATGCGCATTTTGCAGGGACTGCCTTTCTTCTCCGGTCAGCCAACAGCGACGCTGCATGCTTTGAATAAGATTCTTGCGGACTGCTACCCCGGAAAGAAGTGGATTGAGCCGGTGCAGCCTGACCTGCTGGGGGAACGGCTGTTCGATGTTTACACCGACGACCCGGTACTGAAGGAAACGATTTACGGCTTGTTTGATTCTCGATAAACCGGTGACCTTCATGCTGCGGGCGACCAATCTACTTGTGATGCTGAATCGAATCGCGTTGCAAAAGCCGGAATCGATTGCGAAGATTGAGGAGTTCCTAGCTCGTGATCCTGAGGTGACCGCTCCCCTGGCGATTGAAGTAGCCATTGAAGAGGGCGACCCGATGGGTAGGGCGCTGGCGAATGTGTTGCTCAAGCATGCGGATCCTGGACTGGCTGTACGTCTGCACGATCGAATTCCGGCACGTACCGCGGCGCTGCAGGAAGCCGCGATCATCGTGACGGCCCAAATTGCTATCGCGGCACAGCAGGTTCCGGGCATCCCATTGACTTCTATCGCTTCGACGAAGATCAGTTTGGCATATCGGCTGTCTGAATCGGGGCAGCATGAGAAGGCGGCAAGTGAGTTGCAGCAGGCTGTGGACAGTCTGGAGCATTTGTATACAGAGGATTCGCGGTCAGCAGAAAGGCTTTTAGCGCAGGCTCAGAATAATTTTGCCGGTGAATTGAATGAGCTGGGCCGCCGTGATGAAGCTCTCAAGGCAGCGAATCGTGCGTGTGAACTCTACGAGAAGATGGACAGTCGGACTCCCGGCAGCTGCGAGGTTGAGTTGGCAACCAGCCGTCAGGTACTCTCCACGATGCTGGCATCGGCTGGTCAGCGACGTGAGTCGCTGGCGCCACTTCGTAAGGCTCTGGCACGTCGGCAGGCGATGGCAGAGAAGGATCGGGATCTGTTGCCAAGTGTCGCGTCGTCTCTGAACACACTGGCGATACGTTTGGTGGAAGTGGGAGAACTGAAGGAGGCTTTGTCACTGGTGCAGCAAGCAGTGCAAATTCGCTCAGACCTGTTCGACCTGAATCGTGATGCGTGGGCGGCTGACCTGGCGTATACGCTGGACATCGAGGGCATGGTTCTGGCTGCGAATGGAGCGAATGTCAAGGCGATCGAATCGACCGAGCGAGCTGTGGAGTTGTATATGGAGCTTGCGGCGAAGCGGCGGAGATCCTTTTTGCCAGATCTGGCAACTGTGCAAGGGAATCTGGCGATTCGTCTGCGAGCGCCCGGGCAATTCGGAAGGGCTTTAGAGTTGGCCCAAGCAGCAGTCGTCTGGTGGCGTGAACTTGCTGAGGAAGATGAACAGGCACACGGTTCGGAGCTAGCCGGAGCATTGAACACTCTGGCGGTGCTGCTAGGCGATAACGGCCAGCAGGAAGCGGGGCTGGAAGCTGCGAGCGAATCGCTGAAAATGCGAATCAGACAGACACAAAAAGAGCCCTTAAAGTTCTTGCCGCTACTGTCTGCGAGTCTGACGGGGATGTCGAATCGACTCAGTGATCTGGGGCGGGATGCCGAGGCACTGATGTATGCTCGAAAAGCTGTGGCGGCGCAGCAATTTCTTGCGGCTAAGGACCTCGACGCATTTCAGCCGACTCTGGCGTCCGCGGTCCACAATCTAGGTATTCGCCAGGCAAAGTCCGGAGACTTGCAAAAATCACTAGAGTCTGCTGCACGTGCTGTGGCCCTGTATAGTGATTTGTGTGCAAAAAATCATGCAGCGCATGCTCGCGGACAAGCAGTCGCCATGAACACCCTGGCTGTGCGGCTGGAACAGTGCGGAGAGCAAAAGGAAGCATTGCGTATGTCCCGAATCTGTTGTGGATTGCTGGAGCCCCTGTACGAAGAGAACCAGTCTCTCTGGAGATCGGATTTTGCGACCGCCCTGCAAACCTTATCCAACCGGCTGGCCGATGCAGGCCAGCTGGCGGAATCGTGTACTCAGGCAGAGCGAGTCGTTGAGCTGCGACGTTCTCTGTGTGAGTCTGAGCCGAACAATGTGGTGTTGCGGGAGGATCTGGCGGACGCGCTGACGAATCTGTCCGTACGGACAGAGCAGAGCGGGCGCAGCGAAGAAGTAAATCGCATTCAGAACTAGAGAATCCCCCGAACGGGTGAAATCCATGCTTCAGGCGACCAATCTTCTGGTGATGCTAAACCGAATCGCGGGTCGAAATCCGGATTCGATTATGAAGCTTGAGGAGTTCCTTGCGCGTGATCCAGAGTCGACTGCTCCGCTGGCGATTGAGGTGGCCATTGAAGAGGGGGACCCGATGGGAAGGGCACTGGCGAACGTGTTGCGCAGACACGCGGACCCGAGGCTGGCGATGCGTTTATATCGCCGTCTTCCGGCGCAATCAGTGTCGTTGAAAGAGGCTGCAGTCATTGTGACATCGCAGATTGCCAGTGCATCACAGCAGAACTCGGGCATTGAGTTGACAATGGTCGCGTCGGCAAAAATCAGCCTAGCTCACCGACTGTCTGACGCGGGCCGGCATGATGATGCAGCCGCGGAACTGCAGCAGGTTGTGGAGAGTCTGGAGCAGTTGTATCAGGTGGATTCAGAGGCAGCAGAGCGGTTTTTGGCAGAGGCTCAGAAGCATTATGCGGAGACATTGAATGAATTGGGACGGCGGGACGAGTCGCTGACCGCTGCGCGACGTATGCATGAATTGTATGAGTCGCTTGAAGCACGTTTTCCAGGTAGCCAGCAAGTCGAGTTGGCCACCAGTCTGCAGGTGTTGTCCACGGTTCTTGGGGCAAATGGGCGAGAGCGCGAGTCGCTCGATATGGCTCGCAAGGCCCTCGCGCTGCGGGAGTCGATCGTGACGACGGCACCGGAACTATTACCCGACGTGGCATCTTCACTCAACAGCCTGGCAACGGGTCTGGTAGGAGTGGGAGAACACCGAGATGCCCTGCCCCTGATACAGCGATCAGTGACGATTTACTCGGACTTGTTCGACCAGAGTCCAGATGCGTGGGCCGCTGATCTTGCATACACCCTGGACGTTGAGGGAATGGTATTGGCACTCAATGGAGCGATGTTTGAGGCGATCCGATCGACCGAGCGGTCCGCCGCCTTGTATCGAGAGTTAGCGGCGCAGCAGCGTCGAGGATTTCTGCCGCATCTCGCGAACATTGAGGGAAACCTCGCGAATCTCCTGCGAATGTCCCGAGAATTTGAAAAAGCTCGGCCATTTGCAGAGGCTGCGGTTAAGTGTTGGCGTGAGCTTGTTGCCGAGGACCAGCGTGCGTATGGTCCGGGGCTAGCCCTAGCGCTGAGTTTTCTGGCACTGGTGCTGGTGGACGCAGGTCAGCATCAAGCAGGTGTCGAAGCGGCTAGAGAGTCACTGAAAATGCGGATCAAGCAGACAAAGAAGGAGCCAGCAAAATTTCTGCCCTCGCTGTCCACCGGTTTCGATGTGCTTTCGAGAGCTCTTAGAGGTCTTGGGCATCATGTCGAAGCAGTGCACTATGCTCGAAAGATGGTCCTGGTGGAACAGGTTCTTGCCGTGAAGGACCCCATCATTTATCTGCCGACGCTGGCTTCAGCGATGCATAATCTTGGTCTTATGCTACTCAAAACCGGTCCGCTGTCAGAATCTCTGGAATGTGCTCGGCGTGCCGTGGCCCTGTACGGCGAGTTATGCAATGGAAATGACAAGCATTATGGGCGAGAATACACAACTGCCATCAATACACTGGCGATACGTTTGGCGCAAAGCGGGGACTTCAGTGAAGCGTTGCAGGTATCCCGAAACTGCTGTCGGTTGCTGGAAACGTGGCATGAAGAGAATGGACAGCGGTGGCGTTCACAATTAGCCAAGGCACTGCGAACCTATTCAAACCGGCTGGCCGATGCTGGCCAGCTAGCAGAATCGTGCACTCAGGCAGAGCGAGTGGTCGATCTGCGACGTTCCGCGTGTGAGTCTGAGCCGAACAGTCCGGTGTTGCAGCAGGAACTTGGTGAAGCATTGAAAATTCTTGCCGTGAGGTTGGAGGTGGCAGGTCATTCTGAGCAGGCACTTCGTGTTATGGAGGAGGTAGGACGTATAAATCCCTCATCGGAAAAGTCAGATGAGCCGTCAGAAGTCTCTGGCTAACTGGCAATTACTTGGTCCCTGCCATTATCACCGAGGTGCCTATCGCCCCATCCCTGCCCCCCATCAACCATCCCGCCAGGGGTAGATGGGCGTGCGCATACCTTGATATTGGCGAATAAATCACTCAAAATAGGGTACCTCTCTCGGTCTACGCTTTGAGCTCAGACACGTCTTTCACCTCACACCAATTCGCTCTTTGCGAAGAACGATCGCCCAATCGAGTCTCTTATGCAGTTTGATGAAAACCACCGCCACAAGATACAACAGATCTTCAAAAATGCACAGATGTTCAAGAACAGGGATACTCGTGAAGGGTTCCTAGAGAAAGTCTTCGAAGGTTACACAAACATTTCTGGGATTGCGAGTCTAGCCAATATAGATGGAATAACTGAATTCGGTATACAGGTCTGGACCCATGTTGAAGCGTCCGCCGATCAGGGCCTTTTGGACAAGTTCTACATAGAGTTGAAGACTCGAATCCTGAATTTACAGCACCAACAATGGATCGAGAAACAGATCGGAGGAATTTCGCAAGATAGCCTCGATGTTTTTAAGTCCAGCGACCTGATCTTAAACCCCTACTTGATCGATCAGAATCTAATCGAAAGGGACGAGGAAAAGCAGCTGGATCAATGGCTGATGCACAACTCGGATCCAAACGATCGCTTCTTGTGTATCACCGATTTCGGCGGCGCAGGGAAAACAGCCCTGGTCTGGCGATGGCTTAACTCCTCGGATGTCGATCGCTGGCGTTACGATAACCAGTGCCAACTGTTTTGGTCGACTTTTTACGCTCGAGACTACTCCGCTCTAGACTTTCTTCGCAAAATCGCGCTGAAGCTACAACTCGACTGTGTGGATCGATACGGCAACCCCCTTGGGGGATCGATCGCCAACTCTCCTAAATTCACTAACGCTTGGACTCTCGTCATCGATTCAATCATCCAATGCTTGAGCGATCCGAAGCGTGGCCAATGGCTGATTGTCCTCGATGGACTCGAGCGGGAAATGGGAATGTATGCCGATCCGGCTCGCCAAGTCTACAACAGCGAAGACCAAGAAATCCAAAAAGAGAAAGACCAACGCAGCCAAGATCGTATGCACCACCCGGATTACGGCATTCGGAGCGGATTGCTTCGACAGTTCCTTTCCAAATTGGTCGTATCCCCAGTACGCATGATCTGCACGTCTCGCCTGCTACCGAGCAGTATCCCTATTCGCGAAACGATTCGTTCTAGTCCGACCGGCAAGTCGATTGACGTAGGTTTCCAGGAACTTCCTCTGAAACCTTTGGATGTCGATCAACTATGGAAAAGTGTTACCCAAGAAAACCATCCGGATTCCGAAGCGAACCGTTTCTGCGCTCAAGTAGCAAACCATCCGCAGCTAATTGCGATCGTCGGCGCTGCTTACCAAGACTCGGGTAAAGACTCCTTCGTCGACTGGGTTGCTAGCCTTGTTACTGAACCCGAGGACTTCTACGCTCAGATCGATCAGTTGAGCTACCTTACCCAACGACGACATCGATGGCTCGATCTTGCGACACGCGACTTAACGAAAAAAACGATCGACTGGGGCCTGCTTTGCCGGGTCGCGTGCAACCCGGGAGAATCTTCCGTTGCATCACTTGCCGAAACAGCCCGAAGCTTGTCGGTCGGGCAGGAAAAATGGACGGCCGAGAAAACCAAAGAGGTCCTGCGTAAACTCCAGCAACGCAGGTTGCTCGGGATCGGCAAGCATGCGTCGAACGCCTCAATGGCAGATAACTCCTCGCTGGATTCCAACGCGATCGAGTTTGTCGATATCCATCCAGTCGTCCGATGCCATGTCTACCAATACGCTTTGGGATTGGGGAAACGTTCCTCCAAAGATTTCACACAGACCGAACGATTGATTTACAAATTGGTCAACGAGACTCAAGTCGGCAGCAGTTTGTCTTTAGGAATGCTCGATCTTCGAAATATCGACGACAAACTGGCCGAGTATCAAGATCGATTAGGATCTGACTACTCCGATGTAGATGGTGCAAGCAATTATGATCGCGTCTGGGACGACTGCTTTGCTAAATTCTATCCCAAAGATAACCAAGATAACCGGAGTCTTGAGCTTCGCATGCGCATGCCAGCCCTGCGTCTGCGCAGAAATCAAGCATATATCTCATGGCGATCGGCCCACCTTTTTACCGTCACTGGCCGGTGGCAAGAGTCTCTTCATGCATACCAACTCGCAGAGATGGCCTATGAGATGGCAGGAGATCTCGAAAGTGCAGCAGAGACCCGTCGTGCCCGTACATGGCAACAACTCTACGGCGGTTCCCTTTTCGCGTTTGAAAAATACTTCGTTTCACGCCATCGGGAGAACATCCGGTGGAACCCCGAAAGCGATCCGCTATGGCTGGCGATTGTTCTGGCCATTCGAGAGCATCCAGAGACAACGCATCTCTTGGATTTGTTAGAAAAGTACTACAAACGCAAAGGGCAAACTTGGAGTCGATGGCAAGCCCAAACGCTAGCCGAATGCTTGTACTATCTAGCAAAAAGCCATGACGATTACAACCGACCCATTCAACTCATCGACCAACTACCAGCAACCGATGGCGATACGGATTTCGTCCAACGAATCTGGGAATCTTTGACCCTAGGGATGTGCCACTTGGAACGCGGTGAGATCGATCAAGCAAAACGATTTTTATTAGATAGCTACGAGAATGCGAGGAAAAAGAACGACGCTGTGACGTTAGGGTTCTCTCAAACCTATCTTGTCGAACTGCAGGCGTTGGAGATCGAGCAAAAAGTCAAGGAATCCGGCGTCACCAAAGAACATCTTGCCGGCATGCTCGGTCGAGTCAAGCAGGACTTTGAAAAGTACCACCGCAAAGATCCGGACAATCAATTCCAAATCCCCTCCACGATCGCAAACGTCGGCCTCGCGAGAGCCTTGTTGGCGGTGTCTGGCTCCGATCAGAGCAGGTTGAATGAGGCCCGCCACTATGTTCTGGAAGCTATTCGGATCGCCACTGGCGTTCACCCCGGTTTCTGTTTCGGCCTCGGTCTCAGAAAGGCAAATGCCCTCCTAACGGAGATCGACAAGAGTATCTCTGCGATTCAATTCCAAAAAGAAGAGTCTGGTTCCCACAACAAAGACCGCCAGAATGGCTCCTATGAAATCGAGTCCCATCTGGTAAGTCTCTCCAGAACACTCGAATCCATTCATGGAACGATGAAGATTTTCGAAACGGAACAACCCACATGAGCCACTCCTGGAGTAAAGATGATTTTCGAGAAGCCTTCGGCCAATGGAGCAAGGAGAACCAGGACTCTCGCATCGGCCAATGGATCGCGAAATTAGCTGCCCGAAATCAAGGCGTTCTTTACGATGCATACGTGTTGGATATCTATCGACGTTTGCATGAAATACAAGGCCCTGCAAGTCAATGGTATCGCGATCTGGTAGAGTATCTGGGGTTCCCGTGGGACACCATTCACCCGGTATCTCGAGAACAGCGGTTCCTTGACGCACTCGAACGCGTTGTCTTATTGATCGAACGCATCGAATCGCATGGCCAAACGCTCAATGGAGCCTATCGGGTTTGGGTCAAATCACCGAATAAAAGTTTTCAACTCTCAGAGCCACCTTTTACCAATACCACCGGTTGGACGGCCGAGCAGGTGAAAGCTCGCTTGGACACCATCCTGATGACGATCGAGTTCAATCAGGCAGATCCAAAAGTGCAAGAATGGTGGGATGGTTGGAGCAAGCAAAGCGGTCGCAGAGACACTGAGATTCTTAGGCGGGCCGAGGAGATTCGCAATCGGGGGGCAACGTTAGGTCAGGCCTACCGACACTTCTTCGCGGATGGTCGCAGGGACTGGAAGCGGACACTGCTTCTTTTAGATGCCGGTGCCGAACAAGCCTATTGGAAAAAACATGGCGAATCGAATCCTCAAAACATGGATGCTTATTGGGAATCGCTGCTTTCACTGAGCGATCGTGACGATCAAATCGAACTTGGGGAACGAACTGAAATCCAGATGCGGGAAGAATTCGAAGAATTGTCGAGTCGAATTGGCTGGCCCCATGAGGTTCCAGAGGATTTGATTTGCATGAACGCACCCGATCAAACCCACGGCAGTTCCCAAATGAATGATTCTCGACTAGACCAAGCTTGGATGCAATTGTGGGAAGAGGTTCGCGGATCCGATGTGGGGAGGCACGGGGTCATTCGATTGGCCGAATGCCTCGAACGGCATGAGGTTCGCTTTGACACGTTTATGCGGTACGGAGCAACTGAAACTGCGACAACCGCACTGGGCCAAATCTATCGCAGCATGCTCAAGCGTTCTAAGCGAAACATGCGACTGACTGTCGAATACGGCGTTGATTCGATAGGAAGTTTCGCAGACCTTTCAGCGATAGCAGCAAACACCGGGCATATCGTTCGGCAGCGAATGCGATGGATCGTGCCGGGCACTTTCATAATGGGCTCCCCAACCGGAGAGGTCGGCCGATATGACACAGAAGTCCAGCACAAGGTAACGATATCGGATGGGTTTTGGATGTTCGATACACCCTGCACGCAAGGGTTTTGGGAACTGGTCATGGGTCGCAATCCGAGTACCTTTTCAGACCCAATGCGACCGGTAGAGAGTATCAGTTGGGACGATGCGCAAGAGTTCACTCATGAACTCAATGATCATCTCAGCGGTGAATCTTGGGGGAGATTTCGATTACCGACCGAGGCCGAATGGGAATACGCATGCAGAGCCGGGACGACTGGATCAACCTATATCGGCGACGTCGAAATCCTTGGCGATGCGAATGCTCCGCGCTTGGATCGGATCGGTTGGTACTGTGGAAACTCAGGTCAAGACTATGATTTGGAGAAATCTTTTTCAGCGGAGTCGATCTGCCGACGGCTCAATAATCCCGACGGCTTGCAGCGAAGGCTTGGTAACCAGGCGTTGATCCTTCAGCTACAGGGTGATCTGGCGGGTGCCATGGCGTTGCATAAGGAGTCGGAGGCGATCTGCCGACGGCTCAATAATGCCGCCGGCTTGCAAGCTAGTCTTGGTTACCAGGCGTTGATCCTTAAGCTACAGGGTCATCTGGCGGATGCCATGGCGTTGCATAAGGAGGAGGAGTCGATCTGCCGACGGCTCAATAATCCCGACGGCTTGCAAGCTAGTCTTGGTAACCAAGCGTTGATCCTTAAGGCCCAGGGTGATCTGGCGGGTGCCATGGCGTTGCATAAGGAGCAGGAGGCGATCTGCCGACGGCTCAATAATCCCGACGGCTTGCAGCCAACG
>Ga0315900_10006558_pt1 | contig 15567 bp, 16 predicted proteins | sample LakEriMetagenome_FD_203521 | JGI IMG/M metagenome (GOLD analysis project Ga0315900, IMG submission 203521) | Freshwater fungal communities from buoy surface, Lake Erie, Ohio, United States - Buoy 12 MA114 | ecosystem: Environmental > Aquatic > Freshwater > Lake > Lake biofilm | place: USA: Lake...
CCAAGAAATTCTACAACTTTATTAGTGTCATAGGTCCACATACCATTTTCAGATAACCAATCCGGTTCAGTATTTGGGATTTTACCAATAACAGGAACACCACACTTCATTGATTCTAATGGAAATGTTCCAAACGTGGATTCATCGTCCACCCAAACAGAAACAAAACATTCTTTTAATGCCGATGAAAATTCTTCATAACTCATTTGAACCATGTCTCTAAATGTAACCCAACGTAATTGTGGGTATTTCAAATAGAATTCAGAAATGATTCTTCTATGAACTACTCGGTCTCTACAACTGATTGAAATAAATGGTTTTTGTACTTTTTCAGATGGTGAAAAGTTATCATCAATAATTGGTGGGATAATATAAACTAACGATTCAGGAAAAACTTCAGTTATATATTTTTTAGATGCTTCAGTTGTTGTGATTACTCTATCGAAACCATAATCTCTCCATCGGCTACCAACAGGTAATGTCTCGAAAATATAATCTTTTTGTTGTACTAACATTACTTTAGTACACTTAACATTAGAAACTTGTTGTAGTACATTTGAATAGTATTCAGGAACAACAAGAACATCATCAATCTTCAATTCGATTTTATCTTCTTTTATTGAAACTACTTCAATATCATCATACTTGTCTCCCAACCAATGAGTAACTCCTCCATATGTTGAATCTTCAACCAAGATTTTGGAATTTGTACCATTTTCTTTTAGTGTTAGGGCCAAATCATAAATGTATTTAACCGATGCTCTCGGATTATTTTTTGTGTCATATGTTAAAAAATAGACGGTGTGTTGATTATTTTCTAATCTACCTAACGCGTCCTGTAATTTTTCAATATTTTCATTATTTTTACTCATCATCTTCAATTAAAATGTTGTTTTTTATTAAGGTATTAAATGCCAATTTAAATGACACCGTGGTTTCTCTTTGTCCAAAAAGTCCCATATTTTCATCACCCTCATCAAATTCGTTTAAAACCCTATCGATACACATTTTTAAAATTTCATACATAAAAATGTTAATCTCATTTGATTCGGTTCCATCTTCGTCTTTTATTGTGTTTCCTGTTCTACATCTTGCGGTAACTGCTTCGATGTCGATGTAGTAAAATTTTCCAAATAGTTCAACCATGGTTCATTTATTTCTGTTAATTTATTTATTTCTTTTGTGTGTGTGAAATGTCGATTATAAGATGTGTTAAACTTAATAGTTTCTTTACCTTGTGGGCAAGAATCAATAATCTCTTTTGAATCAGTTATCCAAACATCACATTTATCCCACACATCTTTTAAATCTTTTGACTTAATAAATTTTATATTGTTACCTAAAAACCCATTTTTTGACAAGAAAAATAGTGTTGCAGGTTTAGATTTACCCAATTCATTAACCCCAACAAGTGTAAAATTATGTTCGGGATTATCATAAATCATTTTATTTAAATCGGTGAAGGTAGTTTGATAACTTATTCCTGCATGTCCGAAAATTTCAATTGGGTATTCAACATATAAGAAGTATTCAAATTCATCAACAGATTGAAATTTATATGAAGATATGACATCATCATTCCTAATAGGTTCGATGATGTCATATTCAAAATCGTTTTCAGACTCAAATTCCGAACTTAAAAACGCATCTTTATAGTGATAATCAAATTTTTGTATGATGTTTCGTATAACACCATCTATACTAAGGTATATTTCCATGTTTAAAGTATAATATGAAAACTCTTACAAGTAAAGTTTAATCGTATCTTTCCAATATTTTACCAATAATCGGATTTCTAACAATATCCTCATTACCAAATTCAAAAATACCAATACCTTTTACGTCTGATAACTTTTGTTTCGCATCGTATAGACCCGATTTAGTTTTGTCTTTAAATTTATCCGACTGTTCCAAATCACCTGACAAAAAGAATTTTGAATTAAACCCAATACGGGTCAATAGTAACTTTATTTGTGCAGGTGTTGCGTTTTGTGCCTCTTCAAAAACAAGAATCGTATTGTCAACGTTCCATCCTCTCATGTATGCCAAAGCTGCAATTTCAATGAAACCTTCATCCTTTAACCTTTCTCTGGCATCCTTACCGATTATTTTATTTAAAAGATAATACGATGGGTAAATGTACGGGTCCAATTTTTCTTCTAACCCACCGGGTAAAGAACCTAGTTTTTCCTCCGCTTCAACCGCTGGTCTAACAATGATAATTTTATCATACTTATTTGTGTCATCCCAAAGTAAGTCAACCGCTCTTTTCATTGCAATATATGACTTACCAACTCCGGCTGGACCAAAACAAAGTGTAATTTCATTATCACCTAAAATTTTCCAGTATTCTTCTTGTGATTTTGTTAGAAATTTTTCTTTTGGTTTTTTAATAATTTCTTTAATCCTTTTTTTATTTGGTGTAGACCCTTCAGTAACCGTGGTAAATTCATTACTTACCAATTTGGTATTTTTAGATAATTTCCCTCTCAATTCAAATTAATTTAATTGTATTTTTATTTACCGGTAGAACCAAATCCGCCGGAACCTCTTTCAGTATCAGGTAAATTATTAGTTTCAACAAAGTCTATATTCGGATATGCAATAATCATAATTTGAGCTGCTCGGTCACCAATTTTATACATTTGTTGTCTACCATGCATTTTCTTAAATGTAGCCTGTATTTCACCTCTATAACCACTATCAATTACACCTACACAGTTTGTTAAACTCAAATCATAATTTCTAACTGATGACCTTGGAAATACCAACCCTACAAAACCGGTTGGTATACTCATTGCAATACCAAAACCATAGGTGATGTCTTTTTCAGTTTCCGAAAATATCGATGTAATAGTCAAATCCATTCCAGCATCACCTTGTTTTGAATATTTTGGTGTGACTGCATTTGGATGGAGTTTTTTAAAATTGACTACCATTCCTTTTGGAGTAAAGAAATCAGTTTTAATATCATCGTCTAATTTACCCAAAAGAGAATTTAACTCACCCATAAAATTTAGGTCGGTATCCTCACTTAAGATATTTTTTTCTAACTTTTTTAAATCCTCAATATATTTTTTTAAATCATCGTTGTTCATACGAATTGTTTTTCATTGTAAATTATTTATAATACTCAGGAGTATTTTTTCTATCGATGATACATTCGATTGGCATTTTAACAATTGAAATACTTTCACTTGAACGTACATCTCCTGATCTATATTTTGACGCCACGATAGTTGCTTCTTCGACAGTATCTGCTTCTAAAATATATTTAACTTTCTGTAATCTTGGATTACCGTTTCTGTCTGTTTGTTCGGTTTCATAACCGATTGTTACTAAATAATGCATAATTTTCTTTTTTTTATTTGTTTATTATTGATTTAAAGAACTGAATTCTATCTTTTGTTACATTTTTAAGTGAGTACCTGTCTTTAACAGTTTCATATAATCTATTACCCAAATCCTCTATCATATTAGGATTTTCGATTAAACGTTTCATATGTTTACCCCACTCTTTATGATTTTTCGATGGTGGAACAATTAATGAGTTACCTTTATCATTGAAAACTCCTTGGTCTAATGAGGAAACCAAATCCATTGTATACGGTTTAACACCACTGGCAATCACTGCTTTCTTATGGAATCCTGACTCAATTATTTTTAATTGTGACTTATTCATGTTGAACTCACTTTCAATAAGTGGTGCTAATGAAATGTCAAACATATTGTAGTTTTGAGCGTATTTTGTGATGTCTCTTGTCCATCGTCTACGATATGGTTTATCAAGATCATTATATTCTGTCTCCGAGAAAGTTAAAAGATATTTTTTATAATCTTCATCGATGACACGATATTTGTCAGTAAAAATATTTTCATATTGAAACCATACGGTTTCATGTGGTAATATTGGTCTTCGTCTTTGTTGTCCGGTTGTTTTGTCGAATTCAGTAACATTACCTCGAGTATCAAAACCACATAGTACAAATTGTACCTTGTCTTTAAATGTTGAATATGTACCTGAAATTCCTGACCCAATTATTTGTAAGTCATATAAGTGAGAAGAACCGCCTAACCAACCAAATCTAACCTTTTCAGATTTTTCAACCTTTGATTGAAATTGTGGTTCATTTTCATCAACCGCATTAGGAAACACAAATGTGTTTCTTAAATTTAATCTTTGTTTTATTGTATCAGCGAAGATTGGTGTTGTGGTTGAGATATAGTCCGAAAGTCTCAAGAACTCCACCTTTTTCTGTGGAACATTGTTTTGTTTTATTTGTTGATACATGGGGTGCTTAGGGTCAACACTCCATAAATCATCGATATCGACAACAGTTTTAATACCTTTAGACTTCAACCACTCAATCCTTTTTACATTATCTTCGTGACTTGTCTTATGGATAAAACTATGAAATACTACAACATCATAATCTTCAAAAAATTTATCATCATTAGGAACATCAAATGAAATATCTACATGAAATTCGTCTCCGTGATTTTCACCGATATATTTGTATGGGTCTAATATTCTGTATTTACCTACTCCGTGATTATCAGAGGGTATTGCCAATATTTTTATTTTAGACATTATTATATTATTATATCTAAAATAATATGTAAAAAAATTGAAAAAACAAAATGTTACTTGGCTTTATTTACACCGGTAATTTTCCCTTTAAAAATCGAATCACCCACTTTTAGAACCAAATTTTCATTTATCGATGAAGTTTGTTGTGCTGTTAGAATTTGATTTAATTTTTCATCCATAACTTTTCTAACGGTATTTTCAATTAAAACCGCAATTGCATTCATGTCAATATTTTGAACTGGTGCTGATTTTGTTTGGGGTGTGGGTTTTTTGGTTAAACCTTCTTGTTCCATTAACCTTTTAGCACCTTTAATAAAATCCATATCTAATGATTCATTTAACGATATTTGAGGTATTGGGTTCTCTATCATTGCCTGTTTGATTGCGTCAGGTAATTTGGAATCTTGTATTTTTTGAACGGTTGGAACTCCCTTAGGTCTAGTTGCTTGTGGTTGAATTGTTTGTGAATTAACAAGTTCTTCGGGGTCACTAAATAACATTGATTCATTGATGTTTCCGGTTTGATAGTTTCCATTATCAACCTTATTCATTACTTTTTTGGCATTCACCAATTTCATCATTAAATCATTTTCCGATATTGCTCCGTGTGACATTTCTATATTTTTTTATATTATAATTAATTTATCAACAACATTAAAGTTTTAATTCTTGATAGTTTTTCTTGAAGAGGTTGTGATGGAACCTCATCTTTAATGTTAATATTATTATTTTTTAATATATTAGATAATTCTTTATTAGAATCCAACTCAAATCTTTTTCTAGTACCCTCTCCCGGTAAAATGTTCTTACCCATTTCTTTTTGAATGTCTTTCCATTCTTTTTCTTTTCTCTTATATAAATCATCCACCGCAGTTTGGTATTCTTGTGTGGTGATAAATTTTTCTCCATCAGTTTCCTTAGGAGATATGGTTTTAAACACATCACCCACGTTATCTATTTTAGGTTGAGGTAATGGTGATGGTTTATCATCTACCTTAGGTTGAGGTAATGGTTCTTGAGTTGGTTTTTCAACTGGTTTTGGAGAAGGGGGGGTTTCTTTTTGTTTTACTTCAGGTGTTTTAGTCCAATCAGATGTAACATAAGTTGTAACCATTGGTCCTCTACTTGATTCCGAACCTTCTTTATAACCCGGTCTTTTGTTATCAAATGTTTCATCAGTTAATACACTGATATTACTCATTCTATCAATTCTAAAGGTTCTCCAATTCGTTTCACTATAACCTTTTTTAGAAACAGAAGGTGGTTGTACATATGCTCTAACAATTACATTACCTCCTTTACTTAAACCCATCGCAACGACTTCAGCTCTAATCCTAACTCCCCTTTTTACACTATCTTTTTCAGGTTTAGTTGGACCTGAATAGTAAAAAGTAACAGGATTACGATTTTTAATCGCATCAACGAGAGGTTTGGTTTTTCTACCAGACAACGATTGTTCGAACAATATTTTCTTAATTATTAATGACATTAAAAATCGGGATATACTTTTGACGAACCATATCTATTTCTTCCTACGGTTTCGATTCTGGTGTTAATATCAATTTTAGAACCAATGTTTTTACTCAATTCACCCTTACCTTTTTCGTCACCATCTGATAATGCATTTGGGTGATTTAAACTATACTCATTAGTTTTATTATAGATATTTCTACCTAAATTGTCTAATCTGTTATTAATATCACTTAAACTACCGATATTACCGTCATTTTCCCCTTTACCAGGTTCATCACCATTAGAAATAGCATTAGGATGATTTATACCATAACCATTTCGTTGGTTGTAGTTATTTTTACTTAATATTTCATTTCGTGTCGCAATGTCAACAGAACTACCAATTTCGTTTTTACCCTTATCATCCCCATCTGAAATTGCATTAGGGTGATTAGAACCATACCCATTTTTATCGGTATATGTGTTTCTGGTTAAGTTGGAAATTCTATTTTGTATGTCTACAGAACTACCAATTTCGTTTTTACCCTTATCATCACCATCTGAATTTGCGTTAGGATGGTTTGAATTATACTGACCACTAGTGTCATAAGTGTTTCTCGAAATTTGTTCTTTTCGATATTGTTCTGCTAATATTTCTAATTGGGTTGCCATATTATAACATTAATTTTTTTATTTTTTCTACCTCTTCAAATAACTTTAGAGAGGTTAATGGTGAGATTGATGTTTTATGTGAATTACTTTTCATCATGTTTAGTGGTATTTTAAAACCGAAATTTTTTGTATGTTTTTTAAGGTGTGAATTTTTTCGGTCACCGGTTAAACCACCAATATCATCTGCTCGTTTTCTTGAATCTTTGTTATTACTAATTAAATCTCGTTCTCCTTGTAAAAATTGTTTTGACCAATTCTCCATTCTCTCCCCACCACATAAATTATATTTTACTAATTCATTCTTTTTATCCATACTGTTTATGTCATGGATAATTCTTTTTAACTGTCCGTATTTTACCTTTTTATCCAATAAAAGTTTTTTGGCACGATGAACCCCATCAACATGTTGACCATTTAAATTTTGTAGTGATGAATTTATTTGGTCTAAAACATCTTGTGGAATATCGAAGATTCTATTTTTTAAATCTTTATTCATCGTTTTTTAAATGTTTTAGAACATCATTAATATCTAAGTTGTTCTTTTTTAATGTGTTTTTTAGTGAATTCAATTGTTTTAAAACAATAGGGTTTATATCTTTTTCTTCAGTTGTTTCTTTTGAAACAATATCATTGTTCATATTCTTTTTTGTTAGAATACTTTCAATGTATTCTTCCATAAACTTTTTAGGGTTTTCAACTAAACGAATTTTATCATCAGGTAGGTTTTCATCATAACCGATTTGAGCCAATCTGTCTTCAGTTTCATCATCAGAAAGACCTAATTCTTTTTCAAAATGTCTTTCAGCATCATCGTAATCAAGAGGTTCTGGTTTTCTAAGGACAGTTTTTCCCGCACCTAAAACTTTTGTTAAGTCAGCCTCCGCCCAATATCTTAGTGATGTATGAGTACCGTGAACACCATGAATACCCATACTACCCGCGCCGGTTTTAACCACATCATCAGTGGTCTTTCTTGCTGTAACTCCTTTTGTATTTAAATTACTCGGTTTTTTACTTCTATTTATATTTCCTTTATCATCCACAATTTCATCAACCTCAGTTTCTACTTTATCAGGAAGTTTATCAAAATCAGTTTTTTTAGAAAACTCTTTAGCCATTTCTTTCCACTTCTTACCCTTTTTCCCACCTTTTCCTGCTTGTGCATAAAAAAATCCTTGTTGTGCTTTAGACGCGAATTTCTCTTCTATTACTTGTTTGATAAAATTATTCATATAAACAGTTTTTTATATAAATATCAAACAGAGGGAAAGATATTTATAGAAATATGAATACTCAAAATATTTTAAAATATTACGGATCAAAACTAGATGTTAAGTTAGACCATTCAGAGTTTTATGATTATCAAATATCTAAAACCGAGTTGGATTATGACGTTGATGTTTTGGATTTGTCAACTCCCATAACTTATACAACTCTCAAAATCAACACAACACTAGAAGATTACACTTGCACAAGAAATACAATAACTCTTGTTGAGGTTGATAATACCGATAATGACCCCGAATATATATATTCAGGTTTAACCGCAACAGTTGATTACGATGATTATGTAAACAGAATTTCAACAGGTTTCACAAATACCATTTTAAATAGTAATATTTTTTCATACACGGGTTTAACGGGTGAAACACACTACTTTTCAATTCAAGGTTATAATAACTCTTTAGATTATGATTCTGAATTCAATGTTGATAGTGAATCTGAATTAATAAGTGGATTTACAACAAGTGTTTTAAAATGTGTTGAAAGATTAGAATCTGAAAGTGATTGTTGCCCAATAACAAATAAATTATCAAATAAACCATGGGCATATCAATTTATTGACCCAATCGTAACAGGATGTACAAATCACATCGAAAGACGTGTTGAGAAGGGTTGGACATTAGATTTTATTTTCAATAGAGAAGAATTACCGTGGTCACAAGGAAGTGTATTTTATTATTTCGGTGTTCGAGGAACAAATACTCAATCAGAATATTCAGATAATAACTTATCATTCCAATTCACATCAGATAGGAGGATTAAATGGGTTTCACATCGTTATTCGGGTTATTGTGGTAACCAAGGTGACTATACTGAAAGTTATTACATTAGTTCGGGACAAACTCCACAATTGTGTACAACTGATGACACCAAAGATTTTAATATCACAATCGTGTTTGACCGATACAAAAGATATACAGATTGTGATTTAGAAAATAATGGAGGGTGGAATGACTTATTGGGTTGGAGAGTAGATGCATATACCGATACTGAGATTAGTGCGGTTACATCAACACAATTATCAACATATGTTACTACTGCAGAATTCCTAAACAAAAAATGGGCAGATGAGAGGCAACGGAGACTTGGTACTCTTAAAATTTATTTGAACGGAAGACCAATATATAAATTGGAGAATTGGGAAGAGGTTGTTCCATCGAATAGAGGAACTCAACCGTTTATACAATCTTGGGGTGGTGGAACTGGTTTAATGAGTGGTATTCATAGTGGTGTTTCCTGTTTTAATATTAAGTCAGTAAGATATTATGAAGAACCATTAAATTATGTTAGAGTAAGACATAATTTTCTAACAAGAATTAATGCTTATGATTTTTTCATTTGTGGTGAAAATTGTGTTGATGAACCTATAGGATTTTTTGAAACCGGTATATTATCTGAAGGAGGTGATTTAATGTTAACAGAAGACAATAATGTTATTATTTATTAAAATATTTATCTAAATGGCAGGGAAAAAAATAACGGAATTAAATAGTGGTTCATTATCTAATTTACCATTAAGTGGAGTAACGGCAGTCGTTTACTCCGGATTAACACTTCAACACACGTTAAGTGATTTAAGATTAAAATTAGTAGATAGTGGTTCACACGTTTTTACTGGTAGTCAAGTTATAAATGGTAATTTGACTGTTAGTGGGTCTATTACGGCACAACAATATATTTTAAGTTCTTCAATAACTAATATTACTACAGAAACTATAAGTGGATCGTCTAATTTTGGTAATAGTAGTGATGATAAGCATACATTTACTGGTAGTGTTAATATTACGGGGTCACTAACATCAAACAACATAATTGTCGGCCCAATTAGTGAAATTCTTAGTGGTTCACAATATACTGCAGCACATATTGCAACATCCAATAGTATCAATATTGTACATTTTGAAGGGAACGACCCATATTACTCACAAGTTAATATTACTAACACGAATTCAGGTAATAACGCAAGTTCAGATTTAGTTTTAACTGCCGATAATGGTAATGAAACCGTTCATTTTGTTGATTTAGGTATAAATTCATCAACATATACAGGTGGATTAGTTGGTAGGGAAAACGATGCGTATCTTTTAAATGTTGGAAAAGATTTATATATCGGTACAGTTGGTGGTACAAATCACCCCGCAAAATTATATCTTTTCGCTGAGAATAATTGGGAAAATCCTCAAATCACTATTCATACAGGTAGTCAAGTAACATTTAATACCAGTGGGTATACTGATGGGTTTTTATATGAGTTTAGTGGTAGTGTAAAATTGCAAGATGAATTAAAAGTCGATGGTTCGGTTACATCATCATATTTTGTTGGTGATGGTAGTCAATTGACTAATTTACCTATTCAAACGACAGACGTTTCAATGTTTTTATCATCAAGTACTTTTAATTCATTCACACAAAGTGTTGATGGTAGACTTGATAGTTTAGAATCGGTTACATCATCATATTTCACGTTTAACGAAAACACGATGTCTATGGTAACAGGTGAGAATATGATTTTTCAAACTTCATATTCAGGAACAGTTATTGGTACGGCAACAGAAACTGCAACCGATAGTCAAGGTGGTCAGGATACAATCACATTTGCAGCATGGATTGAAGGTAGTGGTGGTACTGATTATCCAACTATTGTTAATGTACAACCAAATTGGAAAGCAAGTGGGCCGGGACTTTCGGTTGGTGCAACAGTTGCATCGGTAAATACTCTTGTATTCTCACCAGGTCAAAGTGTTTATCAAATTACGTTAAATTCGGGATATGGATTGTTTCAAACAAGTCAAACATATACATTTACCGAACCTGATACTTCGGGTACAATCACAAAAAATTGGGTGTTCGAGAGTGGAAGTAATTTAATTGTCCCAAGCGGAGGTAATGTTATTGGAGCACAAAATTTGGCAACAACCGGTTCAAATAGATTCAATGGCAATCAAACTATAACAGGTTCTCTTGTTCACGGAAATCCGGGGAATATAGCAACGGGAGAAGAATCACATGCCGAAGGAGAGGGTACGCAGGCAATAGGAAATTTTTCTCACGCAGAAGGATTAGGAACAATAGCATACGGAAACTACTCACACTCTGAAGGTCAAGATACAATAGCATCAGGTTCACACTCACACACGGAGGGTAAGGAAACAATAGCATTAGCCGACCATCAACACGTACAGGGACAATATAACGCTGTATCATCCGTACCTGCTGCTTTTATTGTAGGTAATGGAACTGACTCTGAAAATAGAAGTAATCTTATACACGCCGCCGGAAATGAAGTGCAGATAACAGGTTCATTATCGGTAAGTGGTTCGTTGATAATAAGTGGTAGTGGTAGTTTGAATGGTAATACTATTGTATCTTCAAATACTATACAAAAAATTGAAACCATATCATCCGCATCTTACGCATCGATAACACCAATAAGTGGAACACTTTACATTATAATTGATTAATATGGGTTTATTTGAAAATATCGATGATATAATTCTTAATGGTAATAGTGCGAGTAAAGCCTTTTTAAATGGTGATGAGGTGTGGAGTTTAGTTGAACCTACCCCAACACCTACAATTACACCAACACCCACAATTACTATAACCCCAACACCTACAATTACACCAACACCCACAATTACTATAACCCCAACACCTACAATTACACCAACACAATTGTTAATAAACCCCGATTTTAATTCAGGAACAACGGGATGGTCCGCAACTGGTGGGTTTGGGACATGGTCCTTTACTTCATCAAATCAAGCTGCAGTTTTAAACGGTGTCTTATATTTTACATATGTAAGTCGAACTGTTAGTCAATCTGTTAACGTTAGTAGTTATATTTCTACATCCAATACTTTTACGGGTATTCTTAATATTAAACGTGAGGAAAATGGACCTAACAATAATGACACGTATACTTTTGTGTTATTATTTAAAAACTCAAGTGGTGGAACAGTTACCACAAAAACAACAGGGTCAAATATTGCTCCTCTAAATTACACAGATATAACATTAACCTTAAATAGAAGTGAAATCCCGTCAACATTTGATACCATAACTTCTGTTGATGTTCAAATTACCGGTATTGACGCGGGATTTTGGAATGGTAATCACGGACCGTGGGTTGATTATGTTACATTAAATGTTAGTTAGTTATATTTATAAAATATGGAATTCTTTATTAGACAAGGGGCATCAGACCCAATTTTAAAACTTAAATTAATTGATGATGGAAAGAATGACAAATCATCATTTAACGACTTATTAGAGAATTCTGATATAACTTTTGAAATGTTTGATGTTGGGACAGAACAATATCAAGTCCTTAATGGTGAATGTTTTTTAACCACAAGAACAAAAAAATATGACCAAACTACTGACGAATATTATATTACATACAGATTCACCGAATTGAACACTTCACAAAAGGGTAGGTTTGAGGGTATGATTAATATTCAATTCTTAGATACCAACTCAAATCCAACAAACAAATTGATTGTGCCAATCAAGGAAAAACTTTTTATTAATGTAATTTAATTTTTTAAACTCATTATTTTTTTTTATTTTTGTATAGTAAGACAAATTACGATTCTAAGTCGTAAGCAAATGTGTCATTTAAAAAAAACAAAGATGAAAGAAGTTATTTCTCAGGAAATTATCGAAAATTTCCTTAATGGTTGGGACGATGAAAAGTACATCGTTGGTGTTGAATACGACTACCCAACAAACTCAATTTACAAAATAATTCAAGACCCCAAAGAGGGAAAAATCATCAAGAAAGACAGTTTCACTCCATTTCTATGGGTGGGAGACTTATCGGGTTTAAATTTTTATGGTAATTCAAAATCCCAACAAAAGGCCGCAATGTCTAAACATGGGATTGTCATTGACAAATTAGAAACCTATGGTAATGAGAGACTCGAAAATGGTTTAAAATACTTAGTAAAAAGTATTAAAGGTTACACGAACCTAACAGGTTTTTTTAGAGAGGGTGGTATTGACCCTTGGAATGAAAAGTTTAGACAATTTTTTCAAATCTTATCTCCGGTAGAACAATTTCTAATTGATAAGAAAAAGAGATTATTCAAGGGTATTGACGATTATGATGGTGTTCATAGATTTGTATTTGATATTGAAACTACGGGTCTTGAAGCTGAAAAGGATAATATAATCCTAATTGGAGTTAAAGATAATCGTGGTTTACAAAAAACAATACCAGCTTTCGGTGAAGATGGTGAAAAGAAATGTATAGAAGAATTTTTTAAAATTATACGAGAAATTAAACCAACAATTATTGGTGGTTATAACTCCGCATTTTTTGATTGGCCATTTATTTTAAAAAGGGCGAGAATACTTGATATTGACCTTCCTGAACTTACGGGAATTTATACCCCAAAGGGAATAACAGAAAAGGAAGGTATGTTAAAATTGGCAAACGAAATTGAACCGTACACTCAACACGTGATATGGGGGTTCAACATTGTTGATATTGCACACGCGGTTCGAAGGGCACAAGCAATTAATAGTGAAATTAAATCATGGGGATTGAAATATATCACCCAATATCTTGAAAAAGAGAAACCTAATCGAGTATATGTAGATGGTGCGTGGATTTCAAAGATTTACTTAGATAATGAAAGTTACTATGTAAATCCAAAAACAGGTAACTACAAAAAAATTGGTGACGCCGGTACTGAAGGTTTATTAGAAAAGTTTCCCGGTAAGTTTGAAATATGGCCAGGTCGTAAAATTGTTGAACAATATCTTGACGATGACTTGTATGAGACTATGGTTGTAGATGATTCATTTTCTCAGTCGACTTTCTTACTATCCAAATTGGTCCCAACAACATACGAGAGAATTGCAACAATGGGAACTGCGACATTATGGAAAATAATAATGTTAGCTTGGTCATATGAGAACAAATTGGCAGTTCCTGAAAAAGATGAAAAACGTGCAATTACGGGAGGTTTATCTCGTTTATTAAATGTCGGTTTCTCAAAGAACATTGTTAAGTTTGACTACTCATCACTTTACCCATCTATTCAACTTGTGTATGATGTGTTTCCTGAATGTGATGTTATGGGTGTACAGAAATCGATGTTAAAGTATTTCCGTAACATTCGTATCAAATACAAACATCTCGCTGGTGAATTGAAAGATAAGGACCCCGTTCAGGCTGAAATGTATGACCGTAAACAATTACCGATTAAGATTTTCATCAACGCATATTTCGGTTCATTATCCGCACCACAAGTATTCCCATGGGGTGATATGAATATGGGTGAAACTATTACATGTGTCGGTCGTCAATGTTTACGTATGATGATTATGTTCTTCCAAAAGAAAGGATATAAACCTCTCGTAATGGATACGGATGGTGTTAACTTTGAGACACCTGAAGATATTAACGATACCGTATATATCGGTAAGGGTTTGAATGAATTGGTAATTGAGGGTAAAGAGTATCGTGGTATTGAGGCTGACACCGCAGAATTTAATGACATCTTCATGAGAAATGAAATGGGATTAGATATTGACTACGTTGCTCCGGCATGTATTAATGTTTCTCGTAAAAACTATATCATCAAAATGATGAAGAAAGGTAAAGAGAAAATTAAATTGACCGGTAACACCATTAAATCAAAAAAACTACAACAATACGTTGTGGAGTTTTTGGATGCGGGTTTAAAACATTTATTAAATGGTGATGGATTGTCGTTTGTCGAGGCTTATTACGAACAAGTAGAAAAAATATTCAACAAGGAAATACCTCTATCAAAAATTGCTAACAAATCGAGGGTAAAACAATCTGTTGGGGATTATCGAAAATACATTATGAAGACAACCAAATCGGGTTCATTTATGTCAAGACAGGCACATATGGAACTTGTAATGATGAATGATTATTCCGCGGGTCTTGGTGAAACGATTTACTATGTCAATAATGGTACTAAGAAAACATCAGGAGATGTTCAAAAAATAACAAAACCGACAAAAAAACAACAAGAGGAGTTTACTCAAAAACACGGGTATCCGATGCCTCTTGATTATATCGAAGTGAATTGTTACATGATACCCGAAAAGGAAATCCAAAACAATCCAAATATGACGGGTGACTATAATGTACCAAGATATCTATCCATGTTTAATAAAAGGATTGAACCGTTATTGTGTGTATTCAAACCCGAAATTCGTGAAGACATTTTAATCGAAGACCCAAAGGACAGACAATATTTCACAAAACTACAATGTGAGTTGGTAAGTGGTTATCCTTTGAAGGACGATGGTCAAGATAAATTCGATGAGGTAATGACACTATCGGATAGTGAGGTGATATTTTGGAATAGGGTGAGCAAAGATCCCTTTTTCATGTATGTTGAGGATAGTCTTTCACTTGTTGACCATTATTGGGTTGACCACAATAGAAAGGTTGTAAAACTACAGGCAGATAGTATTAAGAGTAATGAAGATGAAATCATTCAAAATAACGGAAACGACTTTGCGTATCACGCAGTTGAATCTTAAATCACATTAAATGGTGAAACCATTGGTCTGAATTT
>Ga0315900_10006561_pt1 | contig 15563 bp, 15 predicted proteins | sample LakEriMetagenome_FD_203521 | JGI IMG/M metagenome (GOLD analysis project Ga0315900, IMG submission 203521) | Freshwater fungal communities from buoy surface, Lake Erie, Ohio, United States - Buoy 12 MA114 | ecosystem: Environmental > Aquatic > Freshwater > Lake > Lake biofilm | place: USA: Lake...
CCCTCCCCGCCTCGGCTAAAGGCAGTAACACATGCAACAACTTAACCCTGCCGAAGCCGCGCTGGTTGCCAGCGTCGATGCCGCGCCGATGCTGGATCAGGTGTTGGCCTGGAGCGCGATCAACACCGGCACCGGCAACCTGGCGGGCCTGTCCGAATATGCCGCGCTGCTAGCCGATGCCTTTGCCGCCTTGCCAGGGGAAGTTACACTGGTTGAGCCCGCACCGGTCCGGGCCGTGGCAGCTGATGGCCGCGAAGTGGACGTGACCTATGGCAAGCACGTCGTGCTGCGGGTTCGCCCGGGCGCCAATCGCCGCCTGCTGCTGACCGGGCACATGGACACGGTCTTTCCGGCCGACCATCCGTTCCAGCAGACCCGCTGGCTGGATGATGAGACGCTGAACGGCCCCGGCGTGGCCGACATGAAAGGCGGGATCGCGGTGATCCTTGCTGCGCTCAAGGCCTTCGAAGGCAGCGCGGCGGCATCCGGCGTTGGCTATGACGTGCTGCTCAATTCGGATGAGGAAACCGGCAGCCTGTCCTCTGCCCCACTGATCGCACAGCTGGCGGCAGGCAAAATCGCCGCGCTGACCTATGAACCAGCGGCCCTGCCCGATGGAACTCTGGCCGGCGCGCGCGGGGGAAGCGGCAATTACAGCCTGATCGTGACCGGGAAGTCCGCCCATGCCGGGCGCAATCCGCAGGACGGACGCAACGCCGTGGTTGCGGCCGCAGCAATGGCACTAGGGCTGAAGGCACTTGAACGTCCGGGCCTGAGCATCAATCCCGCCAAGATCGATGGCGGCAGCGCCAACAACGTGGTGCCTGACCACGCCGTGCTGCGCTTCAACATTCGCCCGATGGAAACCGAATTGGCAGACTGGTTCGAGGGGCAAATCGCGCAGTTGATAGCGACCGTGGCCACCGATCACGGCGTGTCGATCCATCGTCACGGCGGGATCAGCCGTCCGCCCAAGCCACTGACCCCGCCGGCCGAACGGCTGTTCGAGCTGGTCCGGACATGCGGCGCGGCGCTCGGTCAATCGATCCGCTGGCAAAGCTCCGGCGGGGTCTGCGATGGCAACAACATCGCCGCCTGCGGAGTGCCGGTGGTTGATACAATGGGCGTGCGCGGCGGTTCGATCCATTCACCGGACGAGTTCCTGATCGTCCCCTCGCTGGCCGAGCGCGCGCAGCTTTCCGCGCTGGTCCTGCATCGCCTTGCTTCCGGAGTATCCCTGTGACTTTCGTGATCCGCGCCGCCCGCGCCGACGATCTTCAGCACCTTTACGAGATGGCCAAACGCACCGGCGGCGGGTTCACCAACTTGCCGCCCGATCGCAAGGCCTTGGCCGCCAAGCTGGAACGCGGCGCGGCCGGCTTTGCCCGCACCGAGGACGAAGTAGGCGATGACCTGTTCGTCTTCGTGCTGGAAAACACTGCCACCGGCGAAGTGCGCGGCACCTGCCAGATCTTTTCCGCTGTCGGCCAGAAGTGGCCGTTCTATTCCTACCGCATCGGCGCGCTGACCCAGCACAGCGAGGAACTGGGCCGGACCTTCCGTGCCGACATCCTCAACCTGTCGACCGACCTTGAAGGCGCGTCCGAAGTCGGCGGCCTGTTCCTCCATCCCGGCGAGCGCGCTGGCGGGCTGGGCATGCTGATCGCCCGCAGCCGGTACCTGTTCATTCGCAACCACCGCCTGCGTTTTGCCGATCGGACCCTCGCCGAACTGCGCGGCGTCATCGACGAGGCTGGCGGATCGCCGTTCTGGGACGGGGTGGCCGGGCGGTTCTTCGGCATGAATTTCCAGGACGCGGACGAGTTTAACGCCAAGTACGGCAACCAGTTCATTGCCGATCTGATGCCCAAGCATCCGGTCTACATCGCCATGCTAACCGAGGCAGCCCGCGCGGTGATCGGCGTTCCCCACCCCTCTGGCCGCGCGGCGATGCGGATGCTGGAGGAAGAAGGCTTTGCCTGGGAAAGCTATGTCGACATCTTCGACGGCGGCCCGACCATGACCGTGCGGACCGACCAGATCCGCTCGATCCGCGAGGCGAAGGATGATCCGGTAGTGGCGCTCGATCCGGCCCTCGGCGATCACAAGGTTGGCGAGAAACGGCTGTTGGCCACCGGCAAGCTGGCCGAATTCCGCACCGCCTATGGCTGGGTTGAGCAGCGTGGCGGCGGAATCGCGCTCGATCCTGCCAGTGCCGCACTGCTGGGAGTGGAGCCCGGCATGACTGTAACCCATGTGGCACGGGGTTGAGCGATCTCCACACCCACCCCAACCCCTCCCGCCTGCGGGAGGGGGGTTAGGAAAGACCGTGCAACTAACTGAAATCAACTTCGACGGGATCGTCGGCCCCAGTCACAATTATGCTGGCCTCAGCCTGGGCAACATCGCCTCGGCCAACAATGCCGGTGACACCTCCCATCCCCGTGCCGCCGCCTTGCAGGGCCTTGGCAAGATGCGCCACAATCTGGCGCTGGGGCTGACGCAGGGCTTCCTGCTGCCCTTGCCCCGCCCCAATGCGGCGTTCCTGGGTGCAATCGGTGCGGACGGGACCGAGGACCGGCGACTGCTCGCGGCGGCCTGGTCAGCCAGTTCGATGTGGACCGCCAATGCCGCCACCGTCTCGCCGGCGCCGGACACGGCTGACGGTCGCTGCCACCTGACCGCGGCGAACCTCGTCACCATGCCGCACCGTTCGCAGGAGTGGCCCGATACGGTCAGGCAGCTGCGGCTGGCCTTCGCCGACGCCGCGCACTTTGCCGTGCACGATGCCGTCCCGGCCTGTTTCGGCGATGAAGGCGCAGCCAATCACATGCGGATGGGCACAGACCACGGCGCGCCGGGGATCGAAATCTTCGTCTACGGTAAGAGCGGCGGCCCCTTCCCCGCCCGCCAGCACGAACAGGCCAGCCGCGCAGTCGCACGTCTGCATGGCCTTAGCCCCGCCCGTACCCTGTTTGTCGAGCAAAACCCCGCAGCAATTGCCGCCGGGGCGTTCCACAACGACGTCGTCGCAGTCGCCAACGAACGGGTGCTGTTCACGCACGAACAGGCGTTTGCCGATCCGGATGGGACCTATGCCGCGATCCGCGACCTGCTGCCCGAAGCGGAAATCGTGATTGTCCCGGCGGCCGCTGTCAGCCTGGCCGATGCCATCAAATCCTACCTGTTCAACGCTCAGCTCCTAACCCTCGCTTCGGGCGAGATGGGGCTGGTGATCCCACTCGAAGCCTGGGAGCACACCCGCGTCCGCGCCTGGCTGGATGGCATGCTGGCCAGCAATGGGCCGATCCGCCGGGTCCTGCCGGTCGATGTGCGTCAATCCATGGCCAACGGCGGCGGGCCGGCCTGCTTGCGGCTGCGGGTGGTGGCCGATCCGGCGACGGTCGATCCGCGCTTCCTGCTCAACGAGGACAAAATCGCCCGGATCGAAGCGGTTGTGGCAGCGCACTGGCCGGAGAGCATCAGCCCCGAACAACTTGGAGATAGTGCGCTGGCCGAGCGGGTAGTGGCCGCACGGCTGGCATTGCTTGAGGCCGTCGATCTGACCGAGCTCGCCTGATCTTGTCGAAGGCGTTTACAATCGGGACAGCTGTTAACCAGCACCTTGCCCGAAAATCTGACACTGGCATGATGGTTGCTCATCTTCCTGTTAAGGAAAAAGCGAGGGCCCATGTTGCGCAAGATCGGTCGTCTCTTCGTGATCAAGTCACCGATCGAGGCCTACCTCATCATCTACGCCTTGGGCCTCGGGGCGATTGAGCGGGGATCGGCCTATCTCACCCAATATCCGGGCTGGGGCGGCAAGCTGCTGTTTCTGGCTTGCACCGGCGCGGTGTTCATGGCCGGCGGGAAGATCCTCGACTGCCTGAAGCATGACCGACGTCTGGCGGAACAATCGAACACGTGACGAGATGAGTGGGGCGTTTCTGTTGCAAGGTACGCCCCGGACCCCGTTCTTGGTAGTGTAACTTCAGGCCGCTAGGCCCTAGAATTACGCAGCAAGAGCAAGTGCTTCGTTATCGTTGGCACTTGTGAGTTTTGAGCCTTTAACGGGTTACTCAGCCCGGGCGAAAACAGCGCTTTTCAACACACGTCGATCCTAGTTCGGCCCCGTCATGTTCCCCGCCGGAACGGGAAAGGTGGTGGAGCCGCCGGGTACCGCCCCCGGGTCCGCTGCGCCTATTGCACGCCGCAGTTTATCGCCATAGCCGGGCGAACCCGGCAGAACCGCATATAGGAAACCCGTCCCCAAATGAAAAGGGCGGGAACAATGTCCCGCCCCGGCCAGTCAACCATTCGGCTGGATTCAGGCCTTTTTGAGCGAATCCCGGATCTCGGTCAGCAGATCGACCTCGCTTGGTCCGGCGGCGGGTGGCGGCATCACCTTGTTGGCCTGACGCACAATCAGGAAGATCACAAAGGCCAGGATCAGAAAGTTGATCACCGCAGTCACGAAACTGCCCCAGGCGATGACGGTCGCGCCCGCTGCCTTGGCTGCTGCCAGCGTTGCTCCGGCGGGAGCTTCTCCGGCAAGGATGGTGTACTTGTTGGAAAAATCGACGCCGCCGGTAATGAGGCCGATCACCGGCATGATCACATCATCGGTCAGCGATGAAACGATTTTGCCGAAGGCCGCGCCGATGATCACGCCGACCGCCAGGTCCAGCACATTGCCCCGGGCAATGAACGCCTTGAATTCACTAAGCATATCGCGTCCCCACTCTGCAGTTTCTCCTGATCCAGAGCCTGCCATGAAAGTCATGACGTCACAACAATCAACTGCAAACACGGGATTTTCCGTCTTGCCGCTTGAACCCTGCCGATGGTGCGCTACATCCTGTCGCAGTCGCGGCCCTGCGCCGCTCCGCAAGAGGATATCCCACGCATGACCGCTGCCATCACACGTCGTTTCGGTCGTATCGCCCTGGTCGCCGCCGCAGCCGCCGCGCTGGCTGGATGCGGGATCAATTCCGTGCCTACTGCCGAAGAAAACGCCAAGGCCAAGTGGGCCGATGTCGAAAGCGCCTATCAGCGCCGGGCTGACCTGGTGCCGGCCCTGGTCGAGACCACCAAGGGCGCAGCCGCTTCGGAAACCCAGATCCTCACCAATGTAACCAATGCCCGTGCCGCAGCCACCTCGATCAACGTGCGGACCGAAGACCTGTCCGATCCGGCCACTTTCGAGAAGTTCCAGAGCGCGCAGAACCAGCTAACTCAAGCGCTGGGCCAGCTGCGCACCGTGGTTGAGAACTACCCCCAGCTGCAAAGTCAGGCCCGCTTTGCTGACCTGATGGTTCAGCTGGAAGGGACTGAGAACCGGATCAACGTGGCCCGCACTCGCTACAACGAAGCGGTGCAGCAATATAACACCACGATCCGCACCTTCCCCGATGCGATCGGTGCCAAGCTGATCCATGGCGCAAAGCCGATGGTGCCGTTCAAGGCCGACCCGGGCGCCTCGGCCGCGCCCAAGGTGGACTTTGGCACGGCCCCGGCCGCTGCTCCGGCAGCTGCCCCGGCCAATGACAACGCCGCCACCCCGGCCTCGCCCGCCGCAGCGGCACAGTAAGCGGATTCCGCCAACGGAACGGAGCGCGCGATGCGCCTGATCCCCTATTGGTTGGCTGCCGTGCTGGTTCCGCTGTTCCTAGCGGTGACCGGCACGGCGGGCCACGCCGCCATGCCGGCCCGCCCAGACGGGCCGGTTCTTGATGCGGCGGGGATCATCCCGGACGCCGACGAAGCGGCGCTTGATGCCAAGCTGCGGACTTACAACAAGGACACCGGGCGCGCGATTGTCGTAGCCACGGTGCCTTCGCTCGATGACCAGCCGGTCGATGTCTATGCCCAGTCCCTGGCTGAAAGCTGGGACATCGGCGGGGCGGAAACCGAGCAGGGCGTGCTTTTCCTGATCGCACCCACCGAACGCCGCATGCGCATCCACACCGCGCGCGGCGTGCAGGAGCGTCTACCTGACGTGCTGGCCGGCCGGATCATCCGCGATACGGTAACCCCGCGATTCAAGGCCAAAGACTTCCCCGGCGGGATCAACGCCGGTGTCGATGCGATCATCGCCCAGCTCAACCGTGATCCGGCCGAGGCCAAGGCAATTGCCGAAGCTGCCGCCGCTGCCGCAGCCCAGCGCCGTGGCAGCGGTGCGGACGGTTTCAGCATCGGCGCCGCCGTGTTCTGGATCATCCTCGTGCTGTTCCTGCTGATCCTGTTTAGCCGCGGGCGGCGGCGGAGCTATCGGCGCCATTCGGACTCCGGCGTGGTGTTGTGGGAAGTCGGCAACCTTGCCGCCAACATCGCGGCCAATGTCGCGATCAATGCGGCGCTTGGTGGCAGGGGCGGTGGCGGAGGTGGCAGCGATTTCGGCGGCTTTGGCGGTTTCGGTGGCGGGGGTGACAGCTTTGATGGCGGCGGCGCCTCGGGGGACTGGTAGACCATGGCCCAACCCATCCACCTCTCGCCGGCCGAGCATGAGCGGGTCTCTGCCGCCGTGGCAACCGCCGAAAATCACAGCGCCGGCGAGATCGTCACGATCGTGACCGACCGGTCCGATGGCTATGCCGATGTTGCCTTGGCTTGGGCCGCCTTTGTGGCGATGACCGCGCTGACGGCATTCTCGATCTTCACGGACTGCTATCTTGGCATCTATGACCGGCTGCTGGGCGATTGGGGCAGCGAATGGACCCATCAGGGGATCGCCACACTGGCCGCCACGATCGCCATCCTCAAATTCATCGCGATGGTGCTGTTGCAGCTGTGGCAACCCCTGAAATGGGCGCTGATCCCGCGCTTCATCAAGTCGGCCCGAGCCCGCGCCCGCGCGATCACCTGCTTCAAGGTCGGGGCCGAGCGGCGTACGCATGGCCGGACCGGAATTCTGATCTATGTCAGTCTACGCGAGCATCATGCCGAGATCCTGGCTGATGCCGCGATCGCCTCGAAGGTCGATGCAGCAGTGTGGGGCGATGCCATGGCCGCGCTGCTCAGCGGCATTCGCGCGGGCGACCTGGCCAGCGGACTGACCGGTGCTGTGGAACGGGTCGGCGCGGTCCTGGCCGAGCACTTTCCTCGCGCCGCCGATGACCAGAACGAGCTGCCCGACCGGGTGATCGAGGTATGACGGCTGATCGCGACTTGCCCGAAGAGATCCACTGGCAGGGCAAGTACATCGTCGCCAAGACCCGCGGCCGCTGGGAGTATGTCAGCCGCGCCCGGGGCATCCGCGCTGCGGTGATCCTGGCGATCGATCCGGAGGACCATGTCATCCTGGTCGAACAGTTCCGCGTGCCGCTCGGCCGCCCCTGCATCGAGCTGCCTGCCGGGCTGATCGGCGACGAGACCGCGGGAGAGGACCCGGTCGAGGCCGCCATGCGCGAACTGGAGGAGGAGACCGGCTACCGCGCCGGGCGGATGGAGAACCTCGGCGACTATCACTCCTCCCCCGGCATGGTCAGCGAGAGCTTCACCCTGCTGCGCGCGCATGACCTGGTCCGCACCGGCCCCGGCGGCGGCACGGCGGGTGAGGACATCACCGTCCACCGCGTGCCACGCGCCGATCTGCCAGCCTTCATCGCTGCGCGCCGGGCCGGGGGCGATGCGGTCGACGTCAAGCTGCTGCTCTTGCTAGGTCCGGAACTACTGGGCTAGAGCCTCCCCATAACAGGAGAGGACAAGACAGATGGCAGGACGTGTTGCAGGCAAGAAGGCCCTGATCACCGGCGCAGCGCAGGGTCTGGGCGCAGCCCATGCCTGGACGCTGGCGCGCGAAGGCGCGCAGGTCCTGCTGACCGACCTCAACGCCGGCGGAGCCGCTGACCAGGCCGCCAAGATCAATGCCGAACTCGGTGCCGGCACCGCCTTTGCCATGGGCCACGACGTAACCAGCGAGGACCAGTGGATCGCCGCGATTGACGCCGCCGCACAGCACATGGGCGGCCTCTCGGTGCTGGTCAACAACGCGGGCCTTGGGGTTCCCGGCAATATCGAGACCTGCACCCTGGCCGACTTTCACAAGGCCTTTCACGTCAACGTCGACTCGGTTTTTCTTGGCTGCCAGAAAGCGCTGCCCTTGATGAAGGACAACCAGCCCGGCTCGATCATCAACATCTCCTCGATCGCCGGCCTGATCGCCAGCGACACTATGCCCGCCTACAATGCCAGCAAGGCGGCGGTCTGGCTCTTGTCCAAGTCGGTCGCGCTCTATTGCGCCAAGCGCGGGTGGGACATCCGCTCCAACTCGGTCCACCCCACCTTTGTCGATACCCCGATCCTTGATGGCATGGCCAGCAACCACGGGATGGACAAGCAGGTCCTGCTGGGCAAGCTGGCCCGCCAGGTCCCGCTCGGCCGCGTGGGTGAGCCGGCGGACATCGCCAATGCCGTCCTCTACCTCGCTAGCGACGAGAGCCGCTTCATGACCGGCGCCGAGCTCAAGCTAGACGGCGGCATTTCCGCGATGTAACCCGCGCCCGTGCCAGACGCCCCCGCTACCACCAAGCCCCGCACCTTCCGCGTCACCTCGTTCGATGTCGCGGCCGAGGCCGGGGTCAGCCAGTCTACCGTCAGCCGCGCGCTGGCCGGGGACCCGGTGGTCAGCGAGGCAACCCGCAATCGCGTGTTCGAAGCCGCCCGCCGCCTTAACTACGCGGTGGACGAGAATGCCGCCCGCCTGCGCTCGGGCCGCACCGCCACCCTCGCCGTGGTGGTGATCTGCCGTCCGGATGAGGACCGCAAGGATCTCAACCCCTTTACCTATGCCCTGCTCGGCACGGTCTGTGCCGCCGCCTCGGCCCGGGGCTACGAGACGCTGGTCTCCTTCCAGGACGGACCGGAGAACCTCTCGGGCCGTTATGAAGACCGCCGCCGCGCCGATGGCCTGATCGTGATCGGCACGACCCAGAACCTCCCCGCCTGGACCTATTACCGCGATCTGGGCATGGGCGGCACGCGGCTGGTCTGCTGGGGCAGCCCGTTTGACGAGCTCGACTGGATCCGCAGCGACAATCACGCCGGCGCCCGCCTGGCCACCCGGCACCTGCTTGATGCCGGATACCGCGCCCCGGCCTGCATCGGCTCGGTCACCTCGCTCCAGCACCAGTTCGCGGAGCGCTATGAAGGCTATGCCGCAGTCATGGCCGAAGCTGGCCTGACCCCCCGCCTGGTCGAGATCGAGGAGGGCCTCTCCCGCGAGGAGCAGGGCCGCCGCGCCGCCCGCCAGCTGATCGAGGAGGGCCTGCCGTGCGATGCCATCTTCGCCGTCTGCGACGAGATCGCGCTCGGCACCCTGCGCGCGCTTAACGAGGCAGGCGTCGCCGTCCCCGCCCGGCTCGGGCTGATCGGCTTCGATGGCATCCGCGCCAGCGCCAATGCCATGCCGCCGCTGTCCTCGATCCAGCCCGACTTTGCCGCCGCCGGGGCCATGCTGGTCGACAAGCTGCTGGCCACCATCGCCGGGGAGCCCAACTCCGATCGCCGCGTGCCGGTCACTCTCCTCGCTCGTGAGAGCACGCGCCGCCCGGCGTGATAGCACCTGGGCAATGACCCACTACGACACCACCATCCGCGTCCTCGTCGCCGGGGGCGGTGCCTGCGGAGCCCTCGCTGCCCTCGCCGCCCATGCCGCCGGGGCCGAGGTCGTCGTGCTTGAGGCCGAGGCCCGGCCGATGGGCTCCTCCGGCATGTCGCAGGGCTTGATCGCCGCCGCCGGGACCCGTGCCCAGGCCGCGGCCGGAATCGAAGACAGCCCCGAACGTTTCCTGGCTGACATCATGGCCAAGACGCGGGGCCTTGCTGACCCGCTCATCGCCCATACCCTCGCGCACCAGTCCGGCCCCACGCTTGACTGGATGGTCGAGGCGCTGGACCTGCCCTGGACCCTCGATCGCACCTTCCGCCCCTCCTACGGCAACTCGACCTGGCGCATCCACGGCTGGGCCGGGCACGGCGGGCAGGACATGGTTGACCTGCTCCACGTCCGCCTGGCCGAGGCCGGGATCCCGGTCCTGACCGAGGCCCGCCTCAGCGCGGTCGAGGCCGACGCGGCCGGCCGCATCCACGGGGTCAGCATCGAGCGGCCCGGCGGCACCACCGAGCACATCGGCTGCGGCGCGCTGGTCCTCGCCTGCGGAGGCTTTGCCGCCAACCATGCGATGATCGCCGCCCACATCCCGGAGATGGCCGCGGCCCGCAACCACGGGCACGAGGGCAGCCAGGGCACCGCCGTCAGCATCGGCACAGCGCTGGGCGCGGCCTCTGGCGACCTTGGCGCCTTCCAGGGCTATCCCATGCTGGCCGAGCCGCATGGGGTAACCGTGCCGCCGCCGCTGCTGGTCGAGGGCGGCGTGCTGATCAACACCCTGGGCCAGCGCTTCGCCGACGAGACCTTCGACATCGCCGGCATGGTCCACGCCGTGCTGGCCCAGCCCGGCGGGCATGTCTGGGCGCTGCACGACACCGCCATTGCCGGGCGGCTGATGGCGATCCCGGAGTACGCCCAGCTCGCCAGTCTCGGCGCGGTCCGCCCGCTCGCCGCGACCGGCCTGCCTGCCGAGACCCTCGCCGCGACCCTGGCCGCAGCCCACGCAGCCCATACCACGGCCGGGCCTGACGCCTTCGGCCGGACCTGGACCACCCCGCCCCCATCCGGGGAGCTGCTGGCGATCAAGGTGGTCGGCGCGATCTACCACACCCAGGGCGGCTTGCAGATCGACGCCGGGGCCCGCGTAGTCCGCCCGGACGGGACGGCGCTGCCCAACCTCCTCGCCGGCGGCGGCGCGGCGCGTTCGGTCTCCGGCCCGTCCTCATGGGGCTACCTGCCGGCCATGGGGCTCTGCACGGCGGTGACCCTGGGGCGGCTGGCCGGAGCAAGCGCGGCGCGGCTGACAGCCTGACCACCCGCTCAACCCAACAGCCAAGACCCGGCGGGCCTGATCCCGCATTTTCGCCCCGGAAACCGCGCAAACTAGGTATTCGCCCGAATAGCCCCGGCAAACGCCTGCTGATCTGCTGTGCCCCACGATTGCCCCTCGGCAATCGCAGGGAGCAGCGGCAATGGTGCTTTGGCTCTGGGCAGCAGTGGCAGGCGCGCTGGCGGCAGAGCCGGTGCGGCCAACCACACAACCTGCCCAACACTTGCCCGCCACCCACCTCGCCATCGCCCGCGCCGTGGCGGGAGACGGCCTGCCGCTCTGCCGCCAGCACTTGCCCGATGGCACTGAGGCACCGTGCCTGCCCAGCTTTGCGGTGAAGCCGGGCGGCGCGATCAATGCCCGCAGCCGGGGCGGCCAGATCACCTTCACCCGCGGCGCCACCACCCGGCTCACCGCCGACGAGTTCGCCCTGCTCGCCGGGCACGAGATTGCCCACTGGTACCTTGGCCATACCGAGAGCACCCCGGCCAACGAATACGCAGCAGACCGGCTTGGCGCCGTGCTGGCCTGCCGCGCCGGCTATGACGTGGCCCGGGGCGCCAGCCTGTTCCGCTTCATCGGCCGCAGCCGCGCCCACCCCGCCCCCCGCACCCGGCGCGAGGCCGTGGAGCAGCTGGGCGGCTGCGCCCTGGGTCAAGGCAAACCGGCCATATTGCAGATTTCAGGGGAGTAGGAAAACGAACCTCCCTGCTCCGCGTGGGGAACAACCGGGCGGCAATCTCACGTCTTGGCAGCGTTCGGTACGCTTTCTCCGGAATGCCCCTCGCGCCGGAATTACCCGCTTGCCTCAGAGCTTGATCCATGAAATCTCTATTTACATGAATGAGATAGTCAAAGAGGCCGACCCCAACGCCTCAATCGACCTCAACATCATGCTTGAGGACGCCAGGCACGACGTCGCGCGTGAAGATCAGAACGTTCAGCGTCACTTGACGGCAACCCTGTCTGTCCAAGGCTTCATGATTGCCGCCCTGATGGTCTTGCTGCCCCTTCAGAAGACGCTTCAGTCTACCAGTCTGGAGAAGATCCGGCAGCTGGCACCATATGCGATCAGCCTCATCGGCTTGGCCGTCGGAATTGGCGCCTTTGTCGGCGTATTGGCAGCGCGCATCGCTCTGGGAAGAGCGATACGCCGCTGGAAAGATGCAAAGGCAAAATCCGCCACATACCGCTCAGATCCCTATGGCGGCGACATCCTGCACAAGGCTGGCGGTCTATCGGCATATCTGATCGTAACGCTGATCCCGCTGTTCTGGATCGCCATCTTGATCATCCTGCTGCGTTAGCCACTGACAAACGCAATACCGACCCCCAACACCACCGACCGCCGAGGCGCGCAGCTCGCCTGCCAGGCGGGCTATGACGTGGCAAAGGGGGCTGGGGTGTAACGGTTCCTGAGCAAGAGCCGGGTCCATCCGGAGCGGGAAGTGCGGTGGGCGGCGGTGTTGGGGATGGGGTGTGGGGCGTATTAGATGTCTGTCTCGGTAATCCACCCCGATACCGCAATCCATCACTTAACGTTTGGTAATTTTTTAGAATGCTTCAGGTAAATAATTTGCATTAACGCTGCGCATTTGGTTATTCTATAATATTGTTTTGCATCAGTTTTTATTCTTTATATCCACAATGATGAACTCTAAAATTTACGCGATGTTAATTTTTATTAACAGCTTTTCGCAAATCTAAGCTTGTTACGATTACGACTCAGATAGCGCGTTGGAGCTAACCGACGGCTTGTTAGGTTGGAAAAATGCGTCAAGCTCAGGATTTCACTGGCGAGCATGGATCTGCATCCTCGCCCCTCGCACTAGCAGGCACTCTGCTATCATCGAGAAAAGACGATCACATTGCTGATCTAACCTCATTGACTGTGAGGTATGTCGGCGTTCGCGACGATCTGTTAGAGTATCGCTTGAATTGGGTTCAGAGCCTGGGAATCCGGTCAGACGAATTCGATTTCTCGATGAATGCAGAAATCGTTCTGTCAAACGCATCGTCAGACTATGACGTTCTCATAATTGGCATAGATGACGTCAAAAGGGCCATCAAATATATCCGCCAGTATAGTGATCTAATTCGGAACAAAATTCTGGTATGCCTGACACGCAAGTCTGACCCCAAGCGCAGGGCTCAGCTCATTCTCGCTGGTTTCGATGATGTGTTTGACGTGACTCGCACATCGCCCGTTGAGGCCGTGGCGCGGCTCCTAGCTTTCCGCAAACGATACGACCAAGCCAGGTCCGTAAACAGTCAACAGCAAGCTGAAGAGCTTTTGCTCGACAGCATTGCTGACATTCGTGCGCTCAGCCCAAAGCAACGCATGGTTCTTGAAGCTCTCGTTTTCGCTCCAGGCCGCAGCGCAAGCTATGCGCATCTTTGCGATGTTGCTAGCGATGGACCTCCAATAACCGCTGCTCACCTAAAAGTTATCGTGTGCAACATCCGGAAATTTCTGAAATCTCCGTTTCGAATTGTATCCGATAGGATATCAAAATACTATCTAATGTCTTGATCTATACGATCAATCGAAAACCAGATGTTATCGACCAGCGAGAAACGTTTGCCGTCGACCCTGAGTTTGGCCCAATTACAATTTATTCGGGTTAAGCTCTAGCTAGCGTCAAACTATGGTCCCGATTGCAATCGGGGCCATTTTTTTACGCAAAGCCGATGAAGCCACGCTTGGACGCACCTCCTGCTCAAGCTGCTCCAAAACAACTCAGAGACGCTGAGCATTCGATATGCCTACCGCCCCAGCAACGGCGCAAGGTACTTGCCAGTGAACGACCGTGGCACCTTAACGACAGCTTCGGGCGTCCCTTCCGCAACAATCTCCCCGCCCCGCACGCCGCCTTCCGGCCCCAGATCAATGATCCAGTCCGCCGTCTTGATCACATCGAGGTTGTGTTCGATCACCACCACCGAATTGCCCTGGTCGACCAGGCGGTGGAGCACTTCGAGGAGTTTGCGGACGTCTTCGAAGTGCAGCCCGGTGGTCGGCTCGTCGAGGATGTAGAGCGTCTGCCCGGTTGAGCGCCGGCTAAGTTCCTTGGCCAGTTTCACCCGCTGCGCCTCCCCGCCGGAGAGGGTTGTCGCCTGCTGGCCGACCTTGACGTAGCCGAGGCCGACCTCGTTCAGCATGTGCATCTTGTCGCGGATCGGGGGGACGGCCTTGAAGAACTCTTCCGCGTCCTCGATCGTCATGTCGAGCACGTCGGCGATCGAGTGGCCCTTGAACTTCACCTCCAGCGTTTCGCGGTTGTAGCGCTTGCCGCCGCATTCCTCGCAGGTGACGTAAACGTCAGGCAGGAAGTGCATTTCGATCTTGATCAGGCCGTCGCCCTGGCACTTTTCGCAGCGGCCGCCCTTGACGTTGAAGCTGAACCGCCCGGCCTTGTACCCGCGCGCCTCGCTCTCCGGCAGGCCGGCGAACCAGTCCCGGATCTGGGTGAAGGCGCCGGTATAGGTGGCGGGGTTGGAGCGGGGGGTGCGGCCGATCGGGCTTTGGTCAATCTCGATCACCTTGTCACAGAATTCCAGCCCGGTGACCTTGTCATGCGCGCCCGCGATCACCCGCGCGCCGTTCAGCGTGCGCGCGGCGCTGGCATAGAGCGTATCGAGCGTGAGGCTGGACTTGCCGCTGCCCGAAACCCCGGTGATGCAGGTGAAGGTGCCGAGCGGGATCTGCGCCGTGACCCCCTTGAGGTTGTTGGCGCGGGCATTGTGGACGGTGAGGTGGTGGCCGTTGCCCTTGCGGCGCTTGGCCGGCACCTCGATCTTGCGCGCACCGGAGAGGTATTGGCCGGTCAGGCTGTCCTTGGCCTTGAGGATGTCCTTCAGCGTGCCTTGGGCGACGATCTCGCCCCCGTGGACGCCAGCCCCCGGCCCCAGATCGACCACGTGATCAGCCGCGCGGATCGCGTCCTCGTCATGCTCGACCACGATCACCGTATTGCCGAGGTCGCGCAGCCGCTTGAGCGTGGCGAGCAGCATGTCGTTATCGCGCTGGTGGAGGCCGATGCTCGGCTCGTCCAGCACGTAAAGCACGCCGGAGAGGCCCGAGCCGATCTGGCTGGCGAGGCGGATGCGCTGGCTCTCCCCGCCGGAGAGCGTGCCGCTGGTCCGGTCAAGGTTGAGGTAATCGAGCCCGACGTTGTTGAGGAAGCCCAGCCGCTCGTTGATCTCCTTCAGGATCGCGCGGGCGATCTGGCTTTGCTGGCTGGTCAGCTGGCCATCGAGCGCGCCGAACCATTCGACCGCATCGGAGACGGAAAGGCGGGTGATGCTGGAGATGTCCGCCCCGCCAACCTTGACCGAGAGCGCCTCGGGCTTGAGCCGTTTGCCCTCGCAGACCTCGCACGGCTGCGCGGTCTGGAACTTGCCCAGCTCCTCGCGCATCCAGGCGCTTTCGGTCTGCAGCATGCGGCGGTTGAGGTTGCCGATCACGCCTTCGAACGGCTTCTTGACCGTGTAGCTCTTTTTCCCGTCGATGAAGGTCAGGTTGACCGGCCGCCCGGCGGTGCCGTGGAGGATGACGATCCGCACCTCGACCGGCAGCTCCTGCCACGGGGTATCGAGGCTGAAGCCGAACTCGGCGGCCAG